>Ga0315277_10005072_pt1 | contig 17425 bp, 19 predicted proteins | sample YL17G05_15_MG_FD_203695 | JGI IMG/M metagenome (GOLD analysis project Ga0315277, IMG submission 203695) | Sediment microbial communities from Yellowstone Lake, YNP, Wyoming, USA - YL17G05_15 | ecosystem: Environmental > Aquatic > Freshwater > Lake > Sediment | place: USA: Wyoming | collected... | reverse complement strand
CGGATAGTTAGATTGACACTTTTGGTGCCAGGCCGAGCAAGATAAGTGGATCGTCTGGCACATCCAACCCGACTAAGTGAGCAGGGCTATGATCAGCGCGTTTGCCACGTTCGAAGGGGCGCACATTATGCAGAAAGCGAAACAGTTCCAGGCATTCTTGATCCGTGTGCTTGCGCCCATCCAAGACAGGGCGCAGCAGGCTGTTCACGCACTCGGACAGCATGCTGCCGCGCCAGGCGTGTCCCAACACCTGGCTCAAGGCTTCCCAGGCCTCCCACAACTGCTGCGGTCCCAGCAGAGAGAATGCCTCATCCAAGCTCTTCTCCCACAGGAGCTGTCGGGCTCGTCGTTCAACCAGGGGCAGCGGGTGACGCTTCTCGTCGGCCTCGATCTGCCAAATGCGAGACAAGGCCCGCACTGCTACTGCCCCCCACCGCTCGACCAGCGGAGAGATGGCTTGCGCCAGGATCGGCTGGTAGCGAAACAGTCCCTCGGCCCAGTGAGTGAGATTGCTACTCAGCTTCTCGTAGATACGGCCGTACCACGCTTGCAGCTGCTGCCCCACGTGACGCAAGCATTCAGTGCCAGCCGCTGGGTCACGCAACTGACCACTTGCCAGGTCGATCAACGCGAACTGAGCATCCACCTGGTGAGCCAGCTCGAGAAATGCATCACAGCACGTGATTTTCGCCTCCGCTTCGGCGCGCAAGCACTCCCACATGGCCAGATGTTGCTCCAGCCGCTTGGGGGTGTGGGCTTGCTCAAACTTGGCGGCCCGTTCTTCCACTGCTTCCAAGGCGGCGTAAGCCTGCTCTTCCAGGCGCGCGGCCTGTCCCCACAGCGGGCGCAACAGGTGGTCCCAGTCCAACTGGTGGGTCTCGATCTCCGCTTCCTTGGCCCCAGCCGCCAGCCCCTTGCCCGCATCACTGGCGAACTGAGGGGGATGTGGGATTCCCAGCAGTACACAGCCCCACGTGTCCCCATCACACACAGGCTGCCGGGTCAGAGCGTAGATGTACAGCGAGTCATTCCCCACCACCAGCAAGTTCGGAGCACCGTTCGAGTAGATCTCGTCCCCAGACAACATCTCACGCATTGTCGGTTGCCAGCGCTGGTTAATCGCCGCCGCCATCTGCTCCGCCTGCGCCAGCACAGCGTTGACCCAGCTGGGGGACAGTCGGGTATCCAACAACTCCTCCAAGCAGCCCGAAACACCCCGTTGACTGACGCCTGCCTCAGTCAGCACCACCGTGCCTCGCACCAAGCGATTTCGATCCACTTCGACCGTCTTCTCAGCAGGCTGTGGGCCGTGGGGCCCCGGCTCCAGTCCCAGGGTCAAAACCCGCTCCCCAGCAGCGGCAATCTCATACACGGCCTGCCGCGAGATCCTATGCTCTTGCGCCAATCGGGTCACAGTGCCCCGCGGCCGCTGGGGAAACAAGACTTCAACTGCCATTTGTCCGCGCTGACTACCTGTGATATCATCTCGTCGTGCGCCCACAAGTCACCTCCCTGTGCCTTGGTCTTTGATACACCATTTTGGCACATAGATGGCCTGTGGGCAATTCGTCAATCTAATCTAAACCATGCCGCGCATTGACTCAGGAAAGTAGACCGGTCAGCCGGCGCTTTCCCTGGCGGCTTCCCGCAGTCGTTCTACGTCGCGCAGCGGCGGTAGGCCGAAGAGCCTCTTGTACTCGCGACTGAAGTGGGCGGCGTCGTTGTACCCCACGCGGTAGCCAGCGCTTGCCGCGTCTAGACCCTCACCGAGCATAAGCCGGCGGGCTTCTTGGAGTCGTATCTGCTTTTGGAACTGCAAGGGGCTCATCGCGGTGACGGCTTTAAAGTGGTGGTAGAAGCCCGATACGCTCATGCCAAGTTCCCGGGCAATGTCGTCAATCCGAAGCGGTTGCTCGAACTCTTTACAAAGCCGTTCGATAGCCGTGGTGATGCGGTGGGTGTGGCTACCCTCGACCGCAATGTGACGGAGCCGGTCACTCTGCTCACCCATCAGGAGCCGGTAGACGATTTCCCGCGTGATCAGGGGCATGAGGAAGGGCGCTTCGGCAGGGGTGTCCAGGAGCCTGATGAGCCGCACCACAGCGTCCAGCAGGCTTGCGTCCAACGGGCTTACGGCGATGGCCCTCACGTCGGCATGGCTTTGCGGCAAGAAGTGGCCAGCCTCGACCATGACTGAGCCGACGAGGGTGGGATCAAGCCTTAAGCGGAGGCTGAGGTACGGCCGTTCCGGCGATGCTTCGATGATCTGGCTCACGACGGGTAGCTCGGCTGTGGCGAGAAGGTAATGAGCGGGGTCGTACCGGTAGCGGTTGCCGCCCAGAAGGACCTCCTTGCTGCCCTGGGCAATCACGCAAAAGGCAAGGTTGGACATGCCGTGGACCGACTCTGTGGGCGAGGAGGCGCGGTGGAGGCGTAGACCTTTCAGTGGCTCAACCATCCCATCTTGGCGGATCGTTCGTGCGATACGCTCGACCAGCTCGTCTGTGTTGGCTTGCGCCCTGTGTGCCTCACGCCCTACCTGCCGGGGGTCCGTCGAATCCATAGTGCCTTTTTCACTCATTCCTACACCCCCATCCTTACGGTTTGCAGAATCGTACAACGATCTTCGAGAATCATTATACCATACTACACTCCAGAGTGCTATAATACGGCTAAGGCAGAGGAATTGGTCTCGACTCTTAGCAAGCACGCTGGATTTTTGCTCAAGAAAAGATCGGCTTTGATGGGGCAAGGGATCTACCTACAGAGAACAGGAATGTGCATAATTGAAAGGAGAAACAATGAAAACGCGCAAACTTAGAAACAGCAACCTGGAAGTTTCGGCTCTCGGGCTTGGTTGCATGGGAATGAGTTCTGCTTACGGCCCGGCTGCCGACAAGCAAGAGATGATCTCATTGATCCGCATAGCCGTCGAACACGGTATCACATTCTTTGATACGGCAGAGGCCTATGGACCGTTCGTCAACGAGGAGCTCGTGGGCGAAGCTCTCGCACCTTTCCGCAACCAAGTGGTGATCGCCACCAAGTTCGGATTCGATATTGATCCCAATACGGGATCGCGTTCGGGTGGTCTGAATAGCCGGCCAGAGCACGTCAAGCGGGTGGCTGAGGAATCGCTGAGGCGGCTCAGGACGGATGTCATTGATTTGTTTTATCAACACCGTGTTGATCCGGATGTACCAATAGAGGAGGTGGCCGGAGCGGTGAAGGACTTGATGCAGGCAGGCAAGGTGAAACACTTCGGTCTTTCGGAAGCAGGGGTACAGACGATCCGTCGCGCACATGCTGTCCAGGCAGTCACCGCTGTTCAGAGTGAATACTCGCTGTGGACGAGAGATCCTGAAGCGGAAGTGCTGCCGACCTGCGAGGAACTCGGGATCGGCTTCGTGCCATTTAGCCCTCTGGGTGCTGGTTTCCTCACCGGGAAAATCGATACGAACACTACATTTCACAGCACTGATTTCCGCAACATTTCTCCTCGCTTCATGCCGGAAGCTCGGAAAGCAAACCTGGCCCTGGTAGACTTGCTGAACCAGGTTGCGGCACAAAAGGAGGCCACGCCGGCTCAGATCGCACTCGCCTGGCTGCTCGCCCAGAAACCATGGATTATCCCCATTCCGGGCACGACAAAGCTGCATCGCCTGGATGAAAATATCGGGGCAGTGAATGTTGAACTGACGCCCGATGATCTGCACGAGCTCGAAGAGGCTGCTGCAAAGATCCAGATACAAGGAGCTCGACTCCCCGAAGCCGTGCTGAAACTGACTGGTCGCTGAACCAGGCATCGCGTGCAAGGCAGATGTGAAGGCAAAGGAATAATCCGATCAACTAATTGATCCCGCCATGGCCTTCGACACCTCCGACGTTCGGTCCTGGTTCCCGCGCTTTACTCCCGATGCCCGGAAGGCCAACCAGCCAATCGTCGATCTGCTCAGCCATGTCGCAGCACGGAAGAATGCGACGCCTGCTCAGATCGCGCTCGCTTGGCTCCTCGCGCAGAAGCCGTGGATCGTTCCGATCCCGGGCACGCGAAAGCTGGAGCGTCTGGACGAGAACCTTGGAGCAGTTGCAATCGAACTCACTTCCGACGACCTCCGTGAGATTGATACAGCCACCTCAAAGATCAAGGTGCAAGGAGCTAGGGGGACTGGACAAGAGCGATACGTTTGAGGCTGTTTGGGCCAGACCCTGATCGTTACGGCTGACTGCGGCCTGGCACAGCGCTGGGGAGGCCCGATCGAACAAATCCAGCCGAAGGATGGCGCTTCATGATTTACAAACCGTTTCACGAGAGGTCATCACGAATCACGGCCTCCCTGTGATCGTCATGGAGCCCTGCTGCGGCGGCAGACTCGCCTCACTCAACGAGAAGGCCGATGCCATGCTCAAAAAGGGCCGGCCAGACGATTCCATCGCCTCTTGGGCTTTCCGGTTCTTACAGTCGCTGCCCAATGTGCAGGTGGTTCTCAGCGGCATGACGACAATGGAGCAGGTCGTGGAGAATGTCAAGCTCTTTTCCGAGCCCGACCCTACGACGGAGGAGGAGCATGAACTGCTCCAGCAGGCGATAGCCACCATGGTGAATCTGGTGCCCTGCACCGCCTGCCGGTCAAAGCATCAAATCTTGGCCGGCAGGTGGCATTGGGCTTGCTCTGCCTGCCGCGGAAAACAAGCAGATGCGGTTTTTTGCAGATGGCCGCCTTTGCCCTCATATATCTCTATCTCGATCTTATAGTCGCTCATTGCCTTGCTCCTTCAAGTGGAACAGAGTATGGCTGCCTTGCTCCCGGGTCGTCGCGATCAGCATCAGGCACGCCCGGGAATCCCCACGCTTTTCACCCGCTCTGCGATGGCCTGCATAGCATCCAGGGGGAGAGGGCCAAATTGCCGTGCCTGCACCAATTCCTGCATCTGCTCCATGTTACGAAAGCCTGGTAGGGGAATCGTCACAGGGGAGCGCGCCCATATCCACCTCAACGCCCCTTGCACGTAGGATCGCCCGTCGCTGGTTAGGTAAGGTTCAATCTGCTGCGCGCAGGCCAGCAGCCTCAGGGATTCCTCTTGCTCAAACCATTGCGCCCGAGGATCGCCCTCCTCCAGCCTCGTCTCCGGCGACCAACGCCCCGTGAGCACACCCGCGAGCAATGGGACGCGGTTCAAACTGGCCAGATCCTGTTCTCGGCATAGATCCAGCATGGCGGCGTTATCATTGAACACGTTCAAACGATGTTCGATGGCGATGCAGTGTTCTCCGCGTGCGAAAAGCCTGGCCCTTTCGACATCGTCCGTACTCCAGCCGTAATAGCGGATCTTGCCTGCACGCACCAGGTCTTCAAGCACTTCCATCAACCCTGGGGCTCGTTCGAGTGGGTAATCGCGGCGGTGCAGCAGGTACAGGTCTATACACTCGGCCTCCAGGCGACGCAGGCTGGCTTTGCATTTCCGCTCAACGGAACCGGCATCCAGGGACCAGGGATCCTCCTGATCTGGCAGTGGATCTTCCCCGAACTTGGTTACCACCACGATGCCATCTCGACGACCTCGCAGGGCTTCACCCAGGATGCGCTCGCTCAAACCCTGGCCGTAGTTGTCCGCTGTGTCGAACAATGTCACGCCTAGATCAACAGCCGCCTGGATTTGCCGAACAGCATCCCGTTTCGCCGGAGAGGGAACTTGAGCCAAATCTTCACGCCAGCCCAACCCGGCCATGCGGGCCGTACCTAGTCCCAATGGGCTGACTTGCATCCCACTTCGCCCCAACCTGCGAAATTCCATCATCTGCAACCCTCCATCTTCGACCTACCTGTACTTGCACCCATCTGCCCAGCCGGCAAGGCGGTCTAACGGAATGGCTCACCGGCAGCGGCGGCGATTGAAAGGCCACTCACATTATCGCGCCATTTCTTGCAGGCCGAGTTCGTACCCTCAGCGGCGTGAGCCGCTGTCCGGTGGAGCCGGTTTTAGGCCGCCTCAAGCCGTTTTCCGAGACTTGCCCTATCTTCCACTTCATAGCCAAGTGAGCGATAGAAGGCAATCACAGAACTGTTGGTTGCGCGCACCTGAAGATTTACCTTTGGACAGCCAGCAGCCTCTAACCCTTTCTCTGCTGCCCTCATAAGCGAGCGTGCAATCCCTTGACGCCTGTATGAATTGTAGACGGCCAGATGGTGAATCCAGCCTCTGACACCATCGAATCCCGCCATGACTGCTCCGACCACTTGATCATTGATACAAGCCACGAAAAAAAGCTCGGGCTGAACAGCAAGTTTCCTGCGGATCATAGCAGCTGGCTCATTCCACGGTGGATCATCAGCAAAAACATCACTCCAAAGAGCAACAACTTGTGCATGATCTTTGGGCTGATATGGCCGGATTTCCAAAGTCTCAATCACCGAGTCTTTTCTCCTGGGCGGCCTAACGGCTGGCGGCTCACCTGCGCGGCGACTCTGGCGACGGGCCGCCGCCTGAAACCTCGGTGACAGGCCCAACCTCCCCCGCAACCGCGCATGATCGCCGCGTCAGGTGTAGCCGCAGGTTAGCCCGCCGCTTCCCGACCCTCCAGAGCCGGACGGTAGATCGTGTAATCAAAGACCCGTTCAAAACCAAACTGCTGATAGAGCAAATAGCCCAACCGCGAGGCTGTGAGCACGACGAAGCGATGCCCTTCATTCGCTGCCTCAGATAGAATGCGGGATAGAATCGCTTTGCCCAGCCCGCATCTCCTCCATTCCGGCAGGGTTGCCATCACGTACACCCCCGGCAAACCGTTCGCCTCGACCAGCGCGCCAATGGCAGCCGGCGGGCCATCTCCTACACGAGCCAGAAACAGCCTGCCTGGATTCTCAACCAACCAGTTATCAGCCATCGCTTCGAAGTAGTCGAGTCCCGCCCCTTCTGGAAAACGAAACGCTACGTGCCGAATCCTGCTGGCGGCCTCAAGATCAGAGCGAGTGGCTGCCAGCCAGACCTTGAGGCCACCATTGAGACCGATATCAGGGGCCGGCAAGGGGGCGATCATGGCTGGCAAGAGCGGAGGGTCCAGTACCAGCCCTTGCTGCTCCAAGAGCTGTGCCAAGTGCAGAGGCTGATGGTTCGGCCCCAGCCACCAGTACCACGGCACGTTCCGTTCAGCGAAGAACGCTTTGATTGCCTCGATTTCACTAACGATGATCCTGTCTGATGTGCCAGGCGGATAGCTCCCGCTCAGAACAAGGTTGAGCAGCGGAATCGGCAGCCCGGTGGAAGTGGCTTTCACCCCGATTCCATCAAGACAAGCAGCGGCAGGCGCAAGCGAGGATAGCCAGGCCTGAACGGCACGGGTATGCGAATCCGCCTGCCGGACGAGTTCTTCTGGTGTTTGGTTCAGAATTGCAGAGAGATCCTCAATAGGCATGTACATCTACCGCTGTGACAGGCGGGCTAACGATCGCGGCGTGAGCCGCCGAGGTTAGGCAGCAACTACCTCACATGGCAATCCCTATCATGCAGCCGCCACCTCTATCGTCTCTCGCATCCGGATGACCACCCCCAAAGCCAGCCCCAACGACAGTAAATACATCCCTCCAAATGGTGTCATGAACCCTCGCTCCATCGTGTAGACAAGCACCGTAAAGACCACAAACAGCACTCCCTGCACTGCTGTCCATATCCTCAACGTTCGCATGTAATCGCTGTTGCTACCCTGTTTGCGCGCCATCATGCCCAGCACGACGAAGAGCAAGGCAAAGAATAGAAACTCGACCGGCATCATCAACTTGCTCCACCACTCCGGTGGCGTAACACCTTCCCAAAGGTTGATCCACGATGGAAGCGGCCACAGAATCTCAACCCCATCGAACCACACCACCAGGTCAAGCAGGATGTGCATGAGCACGCCAACTCCTAGCCCCAGCCCCCAGTAACCCCAACGTGGGCGTCTCACTATCCAAGCCACGACATAGAACAGCGCAATGACCGCAGCAACGGTAAAGAGACTATGGGTGAACGTGCGATGTAGCCCCTCCGTAGACCGTCCCGCTACCGTGGCAACTGCAACAGCCAGATTGTCGGCATCCGGCACCATGCTACCCAAAACAATCCCCAGCATCAGCCACTCTCGTTTGGGTGCCCACCTCCGTACAGCGAGTCCAACGATCCCATGCATTCCTGCTTGCGCCATTTTGGCTCCTCCTTGCTCTGTGAGCACAATGGTAGTTGCTGCCTAGCGGTGGGCATGACCCGCTTGCGACGAGCGCAGCAAGGAGCAAGTCGGGTGCGCTACGGTCGGTGGAGCGGGCGACCGCTCCACCGCCGTTCCAGAACCGGACGTGATAGTTTCCCATCATCCGGCTCCTCAGTGAATGGGTCATTGTCATTGACACCGTTCACCGTGTGTCTGGTCGTGGCAGTGCGCGTGGAGCAAGACCAGGTTCTTGTAGTGGTTGTTCTGCCGCTTTCCATCCCAATGATGGACTTCCAGCGCATCCTCTGTCGTCAAGCGTAACCCGCACCACACGCATTTGCCGTTCTGCCGCCTCACCAACTGCACCATCCGGTCAGGTTTCGTCGGGTCTTTTCCAAGCCGGTCTACCCAGTACACCCAGTCTCCATCGTAGGGGCTTTTCTCGCCCCGCACTTTCACGTGCCGCACGATGGGCGTATCGGCGTGGCAGACGAGGGTATGCTTCCCATCTGTGAAGCTCATTCGCTTTCCCTGCCGCCGCCAGTAACGTCGGAAGCGCCATCCCGCTTTCTTGCCAGGATGTCGCCGCCCAGCCCACCGTCTCAGCTGGAAGGATGTCTGATAGTCCATCTGGTTGAGCGTGTTCTTGGCCGCCACCGTGCGGTAGTATTGACTCCACCCGCGCACGACAGGGTTCAGGGCCGTAATGAGCACCACCTGGGGTGCTCCCCGATGTTGCCGTATCACTGCCCCGATGTCCTCCTGATGTCGCTGGATGGCTTGCTGGCTGGGTCGGATGTAAGTCTTGAACCCTTCCTGACCCCGATAGGTGCGGGTACGATACTTTCCTACCCGGTATTGCCGGACGTGAAAACCGAGAAAGTCGAACCCCACGCCTGCGGTGTTCCGGCTTCTGGATATAGCGTCTCGCCCTGGTCCACGATGCCTGCCTTCAACCACGCTCGCACCAAGCGTGCCACCGGTCGGGTGGCGTCCAGCTTACTCATCAACGCCTCGTGGTCTATCCGGTCGAAGCATTTCTCGATGTCTGCATCCAAGACATACTTCGGCTTGAGACAGATCGTGTTGAACACCGCTTCTATCGCGTCGTGAACACAGCGCCCTGGCCGGAATCCATACGAGTTCGCCTCGAACTCAGCTTCCCATTCCGGCTCTAACGCCAACTTCACCAACGCCTGCATCGCCCGGTCGGCCATCACCGGTATCCCCAACCCCCGTTTCTCCGTACTCCCCGGCTTGGGTATGTACACCCTCCGTATCGGCGCTGCTTCCCATTCCGTCAGGTGGCACAGTCGCCGGGCTAACTTCAGCCGTTGGCTCGGTGTCAGTTTCGCTACCCCGTCCACCCCCGGCGTCCGTTTCCCACGATTGTCTTGTGTCACCTGCCGCACGGCCAAACAGCGTCCTGACCAGGAGTGAAGCAGCAGCCGCTCGATGCTCCGGGCACGCTTCCAGTCACCTCGGCGTTCGGCTTGGTAGATGCGCTGTTGGAGTCGGCGCACGTCCCGCTGGATCTTCTTCCAGGATAACGTCCGCCAGTCTTCAGTACGTTGCCTTCTGAGCTTCCTTCTCGCTGCTCTAGCCACGTCTGCCCAAGACCTAAACCCGTCTAGTTCCTCTACCATCCCACTCACCGGGCTCACGTCAGCGTATCCCAGGCATTACCCTGGGCCTTTGCTTCTTGAGCCATCCCTCCCACCTATCGCTTGCGGTTGGTTGCCTGCTCACGCCTTTTTCCTGGTAAGATCGTGAGAGCCATAGATGGGTTACTCCGTTCCGTGTGTCCATTTTCCGTGACCACAGGGCGACACTGTACGCCGTGTCCCTCTTTACCGAGTGGATGCCACGACCGCGCATACTTCGTGGCCGATGGGAGACAATTCCCTTTTGGGCCTGCCTGTCATTCGCTTTGGCAGGTTCTAACTGACGACGCTTGCGTGCCTTCGTCGAACATCCTGCCCATCGTCACCCGCTTGGGGCGTCGCCGCCTGCGACTGGCGCTTATCCCCTTCTCACCCTTGCACCCCGACGTTTGATGACCAGTCTCCCGCCGCAGGGTGATGCTCTCTCCCCTCCACCTGGGGGATGGGAGTTGGTGAGCCTCACTCACCGCACCCACTTGAACACACAGTTGTACAAGGCTCTTCAACTTAACTGCGAGCCTTACCCACCCTTCCCCCGCACACCGGGCGACTTGCATCGCATTGCGCGGTTTCGGATGAACGGATCGCAGATACGCTTGTTGGGCGGCCATTAATCGTTTGCGGAACACCACAGCGATCATTCTATGCGCCTAACTGACGCCCCATACAATCCGCCAGATAGAATGCCAAGGATCACAGCAATCACGCTTCCGACAATCGTCCAGCCGCCAGGTAATATTGTTAACGACAGCGTGAGGAACAGCAGACATCCAATGAGGGAGAGAGAAGCCCAAGACTCTAGCTTCTTTGGAAACCGTTGACCATTACTCCAGGCATTCTTTTTCCCAGATTTCCTCGACCTGTCTGGCTTGCTCTGCCCCGTAGGCTACCATCCGTTGACAGAAAGATTCATCCGTAGCAGATACCGGGGCAACCCCCTCCTGGGGTTTAGGTTGCAGGGATTTGAGCCATCCTTGTACATCTGCAAAGTGATCACGAAAGGGGCATGGCACCATCCAATTGCCCTCTTTCGATAGCGTCCGCCGCCCGTATCCATAGTCTCGCTGCCACTTCCGCACATGTCGGAAAAGCGGCGATTTCCAAACCTCGGTCAGCGTTCCGCCTTGCTGGTAAATATCGCGTAAATTGGCGGCTACATATGGCATGAACACACATGGCATAACATCACCGTTCCAATCTATGTGCAGGTAGCCCCGGTCACGGCCTGCAGCAATGCATCCTTCAACCAGGGGGCCATGGTTCCAGAAATCAAGAAGGAAAAGACGGCGCTGGCGCACAACCTGCCATGATCGTCTCCAGAAAGGAACGCGCTGGTCAGGCGAAGGCATCCAATCCAGGTTGGGGAACCGGCCAATCGGCATATATTGAAAGATAAAGGCGTAGAACGCGCCCTGCTCCCCGAAGTAGAAGTCGAGCAGCTGATCGGAAAGGATCTGTTCACAGTTCGCGCGCGTCGCGGTCATGGAAATCCCGAACGGGACTCCTACCGCCCTCAACTCGGACATTGCCACGAGTACACTTTCGAAGGTGCCCTCCCCCCGGCGCTGATTGGTTGTCTCCCTCAGGCCTTCGACGGATAGGGCGGGGGTCAGGTTGCCCAGCCTGGCCAGGCGCCGGGCGGTTTCGCTGGTGATCAGGGTTCCGTTGGTGAACATCAGGAATAGGCAATCGTCATGCCTGGCGACAAGATCGAGCAGATCGTTCCCTTGGGAACGGTAGGTGAGTGGTTCGCCACCAGAAAAAACGAATAGGCCGATCCCCCACTGTTCTTTCGCCTCCGTCACGATCCGGTCAAGCATATCCCACGCGAGATTGGCTGGCTGCGGGATGCCTGTTCCGGATCCCGAGTTGGCATAGCAGCCGGTGCAGGCCAGATTGCACGCCCGGGTGGGGCTGATCACCAGGAACCAGGGAGGCGGTGCACCATACTCTTGGGCGAAGCGCTGCATGATCAGACTGCGTTGCCTTGATGGAAGCAGTGCGCGGCCCCACAGGTCGAAGATGCGGCGGGCTACATGCGAGGCAAGGATGCGCTTCTCGATTGCCCTGTCGATGGAGTTGAGCACGGCGAGTGAAATCCACCGGTATTGTGCATGGATCTTCTGCCAGCCAGGGCGGTCGTTTGTGATCAGCTTGGATGATACTAGCAGGCCGCTAGCTGCACTGATCAGTAATCTCCGCACTGGGTCGAGGTAAAGCAACCTGGTTGCTAGAGCCACCAGGTGCCGGCCAAACTTGCTGTGAAGCAGGGAGGAAGCCAACCCGGATAGGTTCATTGATGAATGGGTCGAGGCGTTTTTTGTTCAGGCAATCGAGTCTGCAAAACCTGTGCCTTCCAATCCCGGTACAGGGTCATGATCGTTCCCAGCACTCCAGACAGGATGCGACCGATATCCTCGTAAATGCCGACGGATCTGGGGATGATTCCGCCGATCGCCCACAGCAGTGGAATGACAAGGCGTAACTTGGGCATTCTCTTATCCGCCAGCAGGAACAGGCTGAAAGCAAAGATCGCCACAAGAATGAGCTTGTCAGCGGGCATAGGATCGTCCTTCGCCATTCAGATCAGCGATCAGTCTGGCCAGCGCCAGCTCCTTCGCCTTGGCCTCGACTTCCACCGTGAGCGGCCAACCCAGCCACTCCAAGGGGAAATCTCCGGCGTCGATGTAATCGTCATGCCGCTCCGGCTTCGGTCCGTCCCACCCTGCGAGCGGACTGGAGATGTGAAAGAGCGGCTCGGCCTGCCATGTCTTCCGGGCGCGTTCGGTGATCTCGGCCACGCTCAGGCCATCGGGCAGACAGCGGTGGTGATGCACGTCGTAAACCAGCGGCACGCCGGTGTCGGCACAGACAGGCAGCAGGTCGGAGGGCGTGTAAACCTTGTCGTCGTTCTCCAGCGTGAGGCGCGACCGCACCGGCCTGGGCAGACGTTCGATGTTCCTGCGCAAGGCGTCCAGCGCGGCGGCCTTGTCGCCATACGCGCCGCCGCCGTGGAGGTTGATCGTATCTGCGCCGACCCATTCCGCGACCTCGGCCTGGTAGTTCAATTCGGCGAGCGAATGCGCCAGGGTCTGCGGGTTGGGGGAATTGAGCACCACGAACTGATCCGGATGAAACGATAGACGTAGATTGTTTGAGCGGGCAAACCGACCGCACTCTCGAAAGTGCGCAATGATGTCCGCACTGCCCGGCAGTTCATTCATCTCATAGCCTGCCGCGGGATGCGTCTTCACAGGCAGAATCTGGCTGACGATGCGGAAGGCGCCGATGCCATGACTCGCGCAGAATTCCAGCGAGGCCAGCAGCGCTTCGGCATTGGCGCGGCACAGATCGGCCAGCCGCACCAGTTGCGCCGGCCTGGGCAAGCGCAGCAGCGCCGTGGCTGTCGTCGCACGGAACTTGATCGGCTCGCGCGCAAACTGGCAGCACAGGCCAAGCCGCAAGGCGTTGGGCCGTCGTTGGAGTGCTCTCGCTTGCGCTGTAGCCATGTTACGCCCTCGCCTGCACGCTGCCCAGCCCACCATCCACGCCGATAACCTGACCGGTGACCCAGGCCTGGGCGCCGTCGAGTAGCCAGCAGATGGCCGAGGCCACCTCGACCGGCTCGCCGATGCGACCCAGTGGGTGCAACGCGGCGGAGGCTTTTGCGACAGCTTCGTTTTGCGTCAGCGCGCGGGTCAGCCCGGTGCGAGTCAATCCCGGTGCGACACAATTCACCCGCACTTGATACCGCGCGTAACTGGCCGCCGCCGCCAGGGCCAGCCCCTCCACGCCCGCCTTGGCTGCGGCGATGGCTTCGTGGTTCAGCAGTCCGCGCCGCGCCGCCACGGACGAACATAGCACGATGCTGCCGCCGCCTGGTTGACGCATGATGACGCGCACGGTGGCGCGCAGCACGTTGAAGGCGGTTGTCAAATTCAAGGCCAGCGTTTCGGCAAATTCAGCGTCTGTGATCAAATGTGCCGGCTTGAGCAGGATCGAGCCGGCGCAATTCACGCCATCCAGGCGGCCATGACGCGTATGGACTTGCTGCAACACCGCATCCACCGCCGCGCTGTCCCGCGCTTCCAACTGCAAAGTCGGCGCCCCGGTCTCCGCGCCAATGGCCGCCAATCGCCCGGCATCGCGTCCGGTGACGACCACACGCGCGCCTTTGGCGGCCAATTGTCGCGCCACATCCGCCCCGATGCCGCCCGAACCGCCCACCACCAGATAAACCGCGCTGTTGTCTGTGCTCATCGTCGATTCACTCCTTGACTTTGCCCGGTCCGGCAACTTCCTCCGTGCGCAGCATCACCTCGTTGCGGCACAGAACGGCCAGCGTCCACGGCGGATCCCAATAACCGTACACTGGCGGCAACAGCACGCTGATCTGCTCGGTTTCCCTCCATGCCCTCATCGCCGAGCGGTCGAGGGGCGGCTTGTCGATGGCGGTGTTGATCGCCTCGGGTGGCAGCGCGGGGTGCAACCGGCTGACGGTGGCGGTGTCCTTTTCGGGAGCAGCTATCCAGTGCAAGAGAAGTCTCCTCGATATTGTGGCGGGCTAACGGCAAGCGTAACCCGCGCGGCGGATGCGTGGGAAAACCCTTAGCTAGAAAACTATCCTCAATGCGCGTTTCACCGCCGATTACTGCGGCGTAGCCGCGTCGGGTTGACGCGATGTTAGGCGGCCACCCCTTTGATATCGCACGCAGTCAAACTCCTCGGAACCGATTCCGCTATTTGGGAAGTGTCCCTACAGACGTTCTGGCTAACTGGATGTTGAAAATGATCTTGGTGTAAACGTCAAGCACCAGATAGAGTAGATTCGCTACCGCTGCACCAATCAGGCCCAAGCCGGTGGGGGCGAGCAAGAAGACAATCGGAAAAACCGTCCATCCGAAAAACACATAGCTGTTCACCCATTGTGAAGCTGCGGCCTTGGCCGACAAGACTTTGACCACAAGCAATGCATAGGCTACGCAACTGATGACAAAGTGAACCCACTTGACTGCAGTAAGGTCGCGCGCGGCGAGATACCCGGTGAACATAACGATTGCAGTCAGGTACAGCAGTTGCACCAACCCGCCGCCTTGGATACCTTTCAACTGTGCGATTTCAACCATCAATAGCGTGCAGCTCAACACGTAAAAAAGCCATCGGGTCCAAAAGATTGGCTGTCCAGCTTCCGTGACAACGGTGATCTTGCCTTGCCACATCAACACATAAGAGATCAATGTGACAAAACTCACCAGAAAAGCCGAGTTGAGGCTGTTCTTGTTCTTCCCCGCAAAGTAGAAATACGTGCTTGAAAGGGCAAAGACCACCAGACCTACCAAGAATATAAGGTTCAACATCTTCACTGCCTCCTTTGTTTGAGAAAACCTGACTCGATGAACGTCTTGCGGTAGTACATTACATCACATTCTACTCTCCTTCCGCAATGTGCGCAAGGGGTTATCGCCGGCCCTGGCTACGCAGTAGCTAGGTATAGTGAGGTTGCCCACCGTACTGACCAAAGAAGAAACGCGGCGCGTCATCGAGTGTATGTCTGGCGTGCACCAGTTGATGGCCAAACTGCTCTACGGGAGTGGCCTGCGGCTCATGGAGTGTGTGCGGCTACACGCACGTCCTGCAGCGCGGCGGCCTGGCCGTGCGTAGCCCGCTGGATTGATGCCCGCAGTACCTGACTTGCGCACTTGCGCCCTCTGGCTATAATTGGCGGCAGTGCGGCGCCCGACCCAAAGCCCGACGGCGGGCCAATCCCCCGCCCTACGTTCTGGCATGGCGCCCCACGCATCACGCATTACGAATTACGCATTACGAATTACGCATGGATTTCTCCCTCTCCCCCGAACACGACATGACCCGCCACATGGTGCGGGAGTTTGCCGAGCGCGAGGTCGCTCCCACCATCAAGGAGTACGACCGCGCCCAGCAGGTCAACCTGACCGCGCTCCGCCGCATGGCGGAACTGGGCATCCTGGGCATCTGCATCCCCACCCGCTACGGCGGCGCCGGCATGGACTATGTCTGCCTGGGGCTGGCCTGCGAGGAATTGGAACGGGTGGACACCTCCCTGCGCGTGGTCATGAGCGTACACGTCGGGCTCAACTCCCTGGGGCTGCTCCAGTGGGGCAGCGAGGAACAGAAGCAGCGCTGGCTGGTGCCCCAGGCGCGGGGGGAGCGCTACGCCGCCTACGGGCTGACCGAGCCAGGCGCCGGCTCCGACGTCGCCGCCATCGCTGCTACCGCCCGCCGCCAGGGGGACGTCTATGTCCTCAATGGGGAAAAGATGTGGATCAGCCTGGCGACGGTGGCGCACAACTACCTCGTCTTTGCCAAGACGGACCCCCACGCCGAACAGCCCCACGCGGGCCTCAGCGCCTTTGTTGTGGAGCGGGAGATGGCAGGTGTGACCACCGGCGACATCCACGGCAAACTCGGCGTGCGGGCCGGCTCCACCGGCTGGATCAACCTGGCCGACGTCGAGGTGCCCGCTGCCAACCGGCTCGGCGAAGAGGGGGAGGGGTTCAAGATCGCCATGAGTTGCCTGGACAATGGGCGCTACACCGTGGCGGCCGGCGCGACGGGCCTCATCCGTGCCTGCCTGGATGCATCGGTCAAGTATGCGCACGAGCGGCGTACCTTTGGGCGTGAAGTCGGCCAGCACCAACTGATCCAGCAGATGATCGCGCGGATGGCGCGCGACTATGACATGGCACGGCTCTTGTACTTGCGGGCAGGCTGGCTCAAGAACCAGGGGCGGCGCAACACGCGCGAGACCAGCCTGGCCAAGTGGTTCGCCACCGAGGCCAGTTTCGCCGCCGCCTCCGACGCAGTGCAGATCCACGGAGCCTACGGCTACTCGGACGAATACGACGTCGAGCGCTACCTGCGCAATGCCAAGGGCGCCTGCATCTACGAAGGCTCCACCCAAATCCACGAACTCCTACAGGCCGGCTATGCGTTGGGCTACCGGGAGGACCGTCCGTTACGATGTGAGTTGCCACCGCATAGTAATCCGTAATTCGTAATTCGTAATCCGTAATGCGTAATCGGAGGGGACTTGTGGGTGAGAGTGGGGTACTGAGTTACGAGGAGTGGGTGAGGACGGTGCCGGCTGCGTTCACTGGCGATCCGTTATGGACGGTTAAAGCGTATCGGTTGGCATTATTTGTGGCAGACCTGGGTTGGCAAGACGTCACGAAGCTTGTACGGGACAGGCGCACTATCAGCCTCTCGGATCAACTCTACCGCGCGCTCGGTTCTATCGGTGCGAATATCGCGGAGGGATATGGGCGGGGTTCTGGCAAAGACCGGACGCGCTTCTACGAGTATGCGCTCGGTTCGGCCAGAGAAAGCCGTGACTGGTACTACAAAGCGCGGCACATTCTGGAGCAGGCTGTCGTAACCCACCGCTTCGACCTGCTCTCCCAAATCACCCGCCTGCTCCTGGTCATGATTCCCGACCAGCGCGACCAGACCCTAAAAGAACCCCCCGCCCCCTACGAAACCTAGTCCAATTACGCATTACGGATTACGGATTACGCATTACGCATTACGCATTACGCATTAC
>Ga0315277_10005071_pt1 | contig 17428 bp, 15 predicted proteins | sample YL17G05_15_MG_FD_203695 | JGI IMG/M metagenome (GOLD analysis project Ga0315277, IMG submission 203695) | Sediment microbial communities from Yellowstone Lake, YNP, Wyoming, USA - YL17G05_15 | ecosystem: Environmental > Aquatic > Freshwater > Lake > Sediment | place: USA: Wyoming | collected... | reverse complement strand
GGCATAAATCTTTCTTATGCCGTCCAGCCGCAGCCGCGGGGCATAGCGGAAAGCTTTATCATCGCGGAGAAATTTATCGGCAAAGACAGCGTATGTTTAATTTTAGGGGATAATATATTTTACGGGCATGACTTGGTCGACCTTTTACAAGGTATTACCGGTTTGAAAGACGGCGGTTTGGTTTTCGGTTATTACGTGAAGGAGCCGCAACGTTACGGAGTCATCGAATTCGACGACAATAATAAAGTAATTTCCATCCGGGAGAAAGCCAAAACGCCAAAAAGTAACTGGGTAGTGACCGGAATATATTTTTATGATAACCAGGTGATACGCATGGCCAAGGCTCTTAAGCCTTCTAAGCGCGGGGAACTGGAAATTACCGACATCAACAATCAGTACTTAAGGCAGGGGAAATTAAAGGTTATGTTGCTGGACCGCGGCTATGCCTGGCTCGATACCGGCACATACGAGTCATTAATAGACGCCTCTTTATTTATCAAGACTATTGAAGACAGGCAGGGATTGAAAATAGGCTGCATTGAAGAAGTAGCTTACCGCAAGGGATATATCAATAAAAAACAATTGGAAAAATTAGCCAGGAAGATAGGCACCGCTTACGGCGAATACCTGTTGAGGGTGGCGGATGGAAAATAAAATTCTCGTCTTCGGGAAGGGCTTTATCGGTTTTTTGATTCAAGAGCAGTTTAATTGCGCGGTATCTCAGAGGCGTATTGTCAGACTGAAAGACGCTGAGCTCGAGATAAAAAAATACAAGCCGCGGATTATTATTAACTGTATCGGTCACTCCGGAAAGAAAAATATAGACGAATGCGAGCTGGATAAAGACAAGACCCTTTCGGCTAATACATTCGTTCCTTTGATGCTTGCGGAGGCTGCGATAAGAAACAAGATTAAACTGATCCATATCAGCAGCGGGTGTATTTATCATTTCGATTGTACCAGCCAAAAGCCGATCGAGGAGTATCTTGTTCCGGATTACTTTGATTTATTTTATAGCAGGACCAAGATTTATGCTGAGAGGGCCTTAGAGGCTTTATCGCATCGATTTAATATTTTAATTGTAAGGCTTAGGATACCGTTAGACGACCGGCCTCACCCTAAGAATATCTTGACTAAGTTAATAAAATATAAAAAGATTATCGACATCCCTAATTCCGTTACCTATATACCTGATTTTATAAAGGCGTTAAGACACCTGATAAAAATTGATGCCAGGGGAATCTTTAACCTGACCAATCCCGGCGGTCTTAGGTATCCGCAACTTCTAGATGTATACAAAAAATATTCTCCTGATTTTAAATACCGTATCATTAGTTACAAAGAATTAAATTTGGCAAGGACCAACCTCTTGTTATCTAATAAAAAATTAGAACGCACCGGTTTTAAAATGAGAAATATAAGGGAGATTCTGGAAGGATGCGTAAAGAACTACGTAAGATATTAGTTACAGGCGGCGCAGGTTTTATGGGAAGTGAATTTGTCAGGCAGGCAATCGACCGGCACAATAAAGTCATTGTCGTTGATAAATTAACCTATGCGGGAGATTTAGAAAGATTAAGAGATGCTGCCGGAAAATATAAATTTTATCAGGCAGATATTTCTAATAAGCGGGATATTGAATTTATTTTAAAAAAAGAAAAACCTGCAGTTGTTGTGCATTTTGCTGCCGAGACGCATGTCGACAGAAGTATCAAGGACGTTTCACCTTTTATAGAGACCAATATAAAAGGAACTCAGGTGCTCGCTGATGTATCCTTAACATATGAAATAAAGAGATTCATTCACATTTCTACCGATGAGGTCTACGGAGAGATTGCCAGGGGTGGTTTTCGTGAGGACTCGCCTTTAAGGCCCAATAGCCCATATGCCGCTTCCAAGGCAGCCGCGGATTTACTGATCAGGGCTTATATTAGGACTTACGGTTTTCCAGCAATAATCGCCAGACCTTGTAATAACTATGGACCCTGGCAATACCCGGAAAAACTGATTCCCTTGACTATCTCCAGGGTTTTAAAGAATCAGAGAACCCCTGTTTATAAGACTGGTAAAAATATCAGGGAGTGGCTTTATGTATCGGATTGCGCCAGGGCAATCCTTTTGATTCTGGAAAGAGGCAGGCTCGGTGAGGTTTATAACATCGGCAGCGGTCAGGCAAAGAGGAACATCGACGTCGTCAAACAGATTATTTCCCTATTGGGCAAATCGGAAAGCTTAATAAAATTCGTCAAGGACAGGCCCGGCCATGATTTCCGGTATTATTTGAATTCCCGCAAGCTGGAGAATGAGTTAAGCTGGGCAGCGAAAGTAGGCTTTAGAGAGGGGTTGGAACGGACCGTTAATTGGTATCTCGATAATCAAAATTGGCTTGAGGAAAAAATAGGGTCAGTGTCTTGACAGGGGAACATTCTGATAAAACAGGATTTAAAGGATAGAAAGGCTGATAAGAAATGCTCTGGAAAATAATCGGTTCAGCAGCGGCGGTTTTAACGATGTTTTCTTTTATCCCGCAGATTATAAAAATATTCAAAACAAAATCAGTCAAGGATATGAGTTTACTGACTCTGGTTCAATTGTCCTGCGGCGTTTCCTTATGGATTGCCTATGGTGCTCATTTAAAAGATGCGGTGATAATTATTGCCAATGGCGTAACCTTATTGACTTTAGTAATATTATTAATTCTTTATTACGCCTACAAAGGGAGGAATGATGAAAAAAGCGCTGATTACCGGGATTGACGGTCAGGACGGCTCTTATCTGGCGGAGTTTCTTTTAAAAAAGGGTTACGAAGTGCATGGGTTAGTAAGGCGCGTGGCCCTGGAAGACCCCGAGCATCATTTTTGGAGGATAAGAGGTATTTTGGACAGGCTTACTTTGCATGCCGGTTCATTGGAAAGTTACGCCAGCATATTCAATGCGGTAGTAAAGGTAAAACCCGATGAGTGCTATCATTTGGCTGCGCAAAGTTTCGTAAGTTATTCATTTGAAGACGGTTTTTCCACAATGAATACAAACATAAACGGAACCCACTATATTTTATCGGCGATAAAAGAAATTTCCAACAAATGCAGGTTTTACTTCGCCGCCTCCAGCGAAATGTTCGGCCATGCAAAAGAATCGCCTCAAAATGAAAACACTCCTTTTCATCCCCGTTCCCCTTACGGTATATCTAAGGCTACGGGTTTTTACCTCACCCTGAATTACCGGGAGTCATACGGATTATTTGCCTGTAACGGGATATGCTTTAATCATGAATCGCCGCGCAGGGGTTACGAATTTGTCACGCGTAAAATTACCAACACCGCTGCAAAGATTAAATTAGGCTTAGCAGATGAGTTGAAGCTGGGCAACCTGGAGGCTAAGCGTGATTGGGGATTTTCCGGGGACTATATTGAGGCAATGTGGCTTATGTTACAACAGGATAAGCCGGATGATTATGTTATTGCCACCAACGAAACGCATTCAGTCCGGGAATTCGTGGAGTTAGCATTCAGCCACTTGGGCTTAAAGTGGGATAACTATGTAGGCAAAGATGAAAGGCTGTTTCGGCCGGCAGAGGTTACTTTATTACAGGGTGATTACAATAAGGCAAAACAAAAATTAGGCTGGCAGCCAAAAGTCAGATTTAGCGAATTAGTCAAAATGATGGTTGATACAGATTTAAAGAATTTAGAAGCGTCAAGAAAGTAGTTTAATATGTCGATTTCAGTAGTTATTACGACCAAAAATGAAGCTGAAAATATTGCAGATTGCCTGGAAGCGATAAAGAAACAGACCTATCCAAGAGAAAAAATTGAGATTATCGTGGTAGATAATAATTCCCGCGACCGGACAAGGGATATCGCGGCGCGCTATACGGATAAAATATATAATTTTGGCCCCGAACGTTCCGCGCAGAGAAATTTTGGAGCCAGGCAGGCGCAAGGAGTATATATATTATATTTGGACGCCGATATGGTCATATCGGAAAAAGTGCTGGAAGAATGCGTAAATAAAAGCGAGCAGGAGAACTCGGTAGCTTTATATATACCCGAGCAGATTAGAGGCCTGGGTTTTTGGGCAAGGGTAAGAGATTTCGAGAGAAGTTTTTACCACACAACCTGTATAGATGCCGTAAGGTTCGTCAGGCGAGATAAATTTTTGGAAATCGGCGGTTTCGATGAGAATCTTACCGGTCCCGAAGACTGGGATTTTGACAGAAGGATTAGAGGGGTTGGCAGGGTAGGTACAATAGATGCCGCGCTCTATCATAACGAGGGGAAATTATTGTTGAAAAAATATATTGATAAAAAAGCTTACTATGCGCAAACATTTGACGCATATGTTATGAAATGGGGGAAGAACGACGCTATTATAAAGAAACAATTAGGCTGGTATTATAGGTTTATCGGAGTATTTATTGAGGATAAAAAATGGAAAAGAATGCTGCGGCATCCCTGCTTGACGGCGGGCATGTATTTTTTAAGGCTGATGGTGGCGGGCAATTGTTTGCTCAAGGGGAATTTAATTTTCAAATGGGCTTCTTAATGAGGTCGCTTAAGTGAAGTCGTCTGCAAAAAGAAAAATCTTGTTTCTAAACCATAATTATGAAAATTTCGGCACTTTTTGGCGCTGTTTTTTCCTTGCCCGGCAACTCTGCGGCTTTAACAATGAGATGACCATGGTCTGCGCCAGCCGTGATAATTTCGACCCGAAAATCAAAACGAAGAAAATTAGGGACAACTTTAAAATAATTACCCTTCCGCGCATAAGGCTACATCCTTACCATACGGGACATTTGATGAGAGGAGTGATTAATTCTCAGATAGTAATGTTGAATGATTTTGATATCTTACACGGTTTTGCCGTAGCCCAGCCTTCTACGGCCCTGCCGGTAGCCGTTGCCAAAATGGCCGGTAAAAAAAATATCGTCGTTGACTGGGATGATGCCTGGTCAGCCGGCCTGGGGAGGTATCATCCGTTGCCGGTCCGCAGAGTGATAAACTTTCTTGAACACGGCATCCCCCGGCTTGTAAAAAAAGTAACGGTTGTAAGCGATTATTTAAAGTTTCAGGCTTTAAAATTAGGGATAAAAGAAGAGAGCATTTGCCAGATTCCCAACGGTTCCAATATTGATGAGATAAGGCCTCTAGACAAGGAGATCTGCCGCAGGGAGCTGGGCATCGGCGGCGGAGAACAGGTTATTTTAGCCATGGGTCACAATTACATGGAGAGTTTCGAATTGTTGATTGATGTATTTTTGCGGGTTGCGGAGAAAAACCCGAAAGCAAAACTTTATCTGGTCGGGAATCCCGGAAGAGAAAACGCAAATTTACTGAAGAGAAAGTTGCGCGGCCTGGAAAGGAATGTGGTTTTTTTAGGAGAACAGCCGTTTGTGAAAATTCCTTGTTTTTTGGCAAGCGCCGATGTCCTATTGCTGCCGATGGCGGATACGGTTTTTGAGCGCTCGCGCTTTCCCGTGAGGCTGGGCGATTATCTGGCATCGGGACGGCCAATCGTCTCAAATGCCGTGGGAGAGGTAAAATCGGTCCTGGAAAAATATCAATGCGGCTTGACTTGCGGGCCGGAAGACATTAAGGGATTCGCGGAGCAAATCCTGATCTTGCTTAATAACCCTGACTTGCGGAACAGGTTGGGGGATATGGCCAGAAAAGCGGCGGAAGAATATTCCTGGCAAAAAATAGCGCAGCGTCTGAACCGCTTTTACGATAACTTATAAAAAATGAAAATACTAATCGCCAATCCGCCTTGCCGTATCGATATCGGCAACGGTTATGAGCGTTATTTCGTCCGTTCGGGAAGCAGATGGCCGTTTTCCGTGATAAAACGCAAGGAAGTCCTTCCGGAATATATGCCTTTTCCGTTTTACCTGGCTTATTCCGCTTCTTTACTATTGAAAGAAAAATGCGAGGTTTCGGTGATAGACGCGGTAGCGATGAATCTTACCTTGGATGACTTTATCAGGGAGAGCATACGGATTAGGCCGGACCTGGTCATGTTTGAGACGACTACCCCCACGATTGAGCACGACCTGGAACTGGCAAAACGGCTTAAGGATTGCCTCTCTGCACTTATTGTTCTAGGCGGGACACATGCCACGATATTTCCCAGACAGATTATGGAATCTGTAAGGGCCGTAGATTTCATCTTGCTGGGCGAATACGAATTAAACCTCCTGGGGCTGGTCAGGTCATTATTATACAATACTGAAATTTCTGCGGTAAAGGGCATTGTTTTCAGGGACAACGGTAACGTGGCAATAAATCCTAACCCGCAGCAGCCCGATTTAGACCTCTTGCCTTTTCCCGCCCGGGAATTATTTCCCCGCAATGGTTCCCATAACATTAATCTCTACTGGGACGCCTTTTGCCAGAATCAGCCCGCCGTGCAAATGCATTCCAGCCGCGGCTGCCCGGTAAGATGTAATTTTTGTCTCTGGAATCAGGTCATTTACGGCAATGGCAAATATCGCATGTTTTCGCCCAAGCGGGTAGTCGATGAAATGGAGCATTGCATCGGCAGGTTTGGCGCTAAAGAGATATACTTTGATGATGATTCGTTTACCGTAGACAAAAATCACGTATTAGGCATCTGCCGTGAAATCATAAATAGAAAGCTATCCGTCAAGTGGTCGGCAATGGCGGATGTAATATTTTTGGATGAAGAGATGCTCCGCGAGATGGCAAAAGCAGGATGTATCGGGATTAAATTCGGCATTGAAAGCGGCAGCAGGGAGATACTGCAAAAAATCGGTAAACCCGTAAATTTTGATAAGGCCAGGCGGATTGCCAAATCCTGCGCGGATAAAAGAATCAAGACACACGCGACGTTTTCTTTCGGCCTCTTAGGGGATAATTTAGACACGATTAACGATACGCTTAATTTTGCCAAAGACCTGGATGTCGACAGCGTGCAGTTCAGCATCACCACACCTTTTCCGGGAACGCGGTATTACGATGAGCTCAACAGGGAGAACCGGATTATTGCCAAAGATTGGTTAACCTACGACGGCGCATGCTCTTCGGTTGTAAGATTCAATTCTTTCACCCGGGAGCAATTAGAGGAAATATGCTCCAGTGCTTTGTCAGTGTGGTTGAGGCACAAAATTAAAAATCCCCGTTGGCTTAAGCGGCAGATGTTGAACTTATTTAGGCTGATTAAAGGGCAGGGCGTAGGGGCCTTTACCGGGAAAATCAAAAGAATATTCCATATAATTTTTAAACAATGAGCAAACCGATTAAGATTTTATTTATCAACCCCCGTAAATTTTTATATTCATACCCCATGCTGGGCGTCGGTTTTTTAAGTGCTTATTTGAAGAAATACGGCAATTATAAGTACGAATTTAAGTTAGCCGACCAGAATATCGGCGAAAATATATATAAGACAATAGATGATTTTAAGCCGGATATTGTGGGGATAACCGCTACGACGCCGCAGATAATATCGGCCTCCCGTGCCGCGGATTGCGTCAAGGCTAAAAAACCCGATACCCTGGTTATAATTGGCGGTCCGCATCCCACCGCATTGCCTGCTCAAACGCTGCAGGAATTTAACAGCGTTGATATAGTTACGGTAGGAGAAGGCGAGCAGACGTTCAGGGAGATAGTCGACAGTTACGCCGGAGGCAGAACAAATTTTCGGGAGAATTTACATAAGATAAACGGTATTGCCTTCAGGGATGACGGCAAAGTCTGCGTGACTGCGCAGAGAGAGCTTATCGATGCCTTAGACGACATTCCGATACCGGATAGAGATATATTTAATAAGGCATATTACTTTAACCGTCCCAGGCAGGTAATCAGGGGATTCAGCAAGCGTTCAACTCATATGATGAGTTCAAGGGGCTGCCCTTATGATTGTACATATTGCTCCAGTAAGCTTACCTGGAGAAGGAAAATAAGGTTTCATTCCCCGGAAAGAGTTTTGCAGGAAATAGATGAATTAGTGAACAAATTCCGCTTTGAAGCAATTTTTTTTGAAGACGATTTATTCATCGCTGATAAAAACAGGGCGATTAAAATTTGTAACGCAATGATCGACCGGGGGTATAAGAACAAGCTTATCTGGGCGGTCCAGATGAAATCCAACCTGATCACGGAGAAAGACGTCGATTTATTGAAACTGATGAAAGAGGCCGGATGCGTACAAATAGAATTTGGTTTTGAAAGTGCTTCAGAGCGATTCCTGAAGATCATAAAGAAGAATACGGCTTCTGTCCAGCAGAACCAGCAGGCTCTGGAACTGGTTAAAAAAGCGGGTATCCGGGCATTCGGCAATTTTATTTTCGGTTTCCAGGGGGAAACCGCCGAAGACCTGCGGCTAAGCAGAGATTTCATAATCGAAAATTATAAAAAACTGGATTATTTCCAGGCTTTCATCGCCACCCCTTATCCGGGGACCGAGTTCTGGAATGACTGCGTAGCCGCCGGCGTGATCGGCAAGGCGGACTGGGATAAGTTCAATATGGGGATAACCGATACCGATGTCTTTTCTAACACTTTAGATAAAAAACAGGTGCTGGATACGGTCAATGACTTGACCTTGCTGGCGTTCAAAAAAATATCAGTTAAGGACAAACTGTTATGGCTTATTACCCGTTTTCAGGACGACCCGAAATACGTCGTATCGATGATTTTAAAAAACATTATGCGTCAATTGTCTTTTTTGACACATACTTCCTAAAAAATAATTTATAAGATGTGCGGAATATTCGGGATATCGGTTAAAGATAAAAGCCATAACCTCAAGGCAGACCTGGCAAGGATGGGTGCTCTTCTTAAGCACCGTGGCCCGGACGACGAAGGGTTTCTTATCGACCCGCTAAACGGCGTTTTCCTGGGGCATAAGCGATTAAGCATCATTGACTTATCGGATAAGGCAAGGCAGCCGATGTTCAACGAAGATAAGACGATAGCGCTTTTATTTAACGGAGAAATATATAATTATAAAGATTTAAAAGAGCAGCTTATCGGTAAAGGACACAGATTTTATTCCCATACGGACTCGGAGACAATCGTGCACGCTTATGAGCAATGGGGGGAAGATTGCGTCACTCAGTTGAGGGGTATGTTTGCCTTTTGTATCTGGGATTCGCGGGAGAACAAAATAATCCTCGCGCGGGACCACGTAGGTATCAAGCCGCTATATTACATAAATAACGCAGAGATATTCGCCTTTGCCTCTGAAGTAAAGGCATTTCTCGGTTTAAATAAGAATATCTGGCAGCCGAGAATTAACAATGATGCGCTTGAATTTTTGCTTATCTTTCCTTTTATCCCCGATAATCAAATGACCATGTTAGGGGGGGTGAATAAATTGCCGGCCGGGCATATACTTATATATAAAAATAAAAATGTAATCATCAAGAAATACTGGGAGTTAGACTCTCCGGAAGAGAATATTGATTTAGAAAAGGCCTGCCTGAGTTTGGAGCATAAGCTGCTGGAGGCGGTTAAATTACACTTGCAGGCAGATGTCCCGGTGGGTATTTTATTATCCGGCGGGATTGACTCCAGTTTAATTTCTGCCCTGGCCAGTAAGGTCAAGCCCGGGGATGTACACACATTTACCGTAGGCTATGACCATCCCTGGGATGAAAGGCCTTTTGCTAAACAAGTAGCCCGGCACATTAATTCTTCCCATACGGATATAAATATTAATCCCGCAGAGATAAATGAAAAAATCGAAGAAGTGATCTGGTATTTTGACGACTTGACCACTCTTGACGGCGGAATTTTCAGCAACTATCTTATTTCCGAAAAGGTTAAAAGTTACGGGGTCAAGGTCGTCCTGGTAGGGGAGGGGGCAGATGAGGTTTTTGGCGGTTATTCCTGGTTCGGTTTATCGCTCTTGCCGTTCAAAGTCTGTCCGGATTTTTTCCGCTCTGCATTATACCATTATGCTTTTACCCGGGTCATTTTCAACAAGAACATTTTTAAAAGTATCTCCTTTTTAAACGGCGCGATCAATAAATTCAACGAAAAAGACATTTTCCGCAAGATTTCCCGGTTCGAGATCGAATACCAGCTGCCGAATAATTACCTGATGAAGATGGACAAGGCTACCATGGCGCATTCCCTAGAGGCCAGGGTTCCCTATCTGGATAGAGAGATTGTTGAATTTGCCTATGGCCTGCCGCGCGAATACAAAATAACGGGAAGCTGGTTCAACATGAAACAGGCCAGAGAGAAGTTCATCTTGAGACAGATAGCCAGGAAGTATTTACCGCCTGATATCGTAACCAGAAAAAAAAGAGGGTTTTCTGTCCCGGTCCCGGAGGTTTTAAGAAGCAATATGGATAAAGTAAGGTCATACGTTCTTGATCGAAACGGGGTTGCCCGTCAATTTCTTCAACAAAAGAAGCTGGAAAAGTTATTTGATTTCCGGGATGTAAAATACTCCCCCCTGGAGAAGGAAAAGGAAACGCTGCTATGGAAGTTTTTTATCATTGAAGCCTGGAAGAGACAGTACCTTAAATTTAATAACTAAAGTATTATGAAAAATCAGAGATTAGTCTCCCTGGTTAAAGGTGAAGATAGGCAGAAGAATATATATCGCTGCCTTGAACTGATTAAGGCAGATTTAAGCCCCATAAGAGAAAAAAGAAAAATCCTTATTAAGCCGAATCTTACCGCAAGCAGGAATAAATATGCCAATACCGATAAGTCGGCAGTCGAGGCGATATTGGATTTTCTTTCAGATTTCGACGATAATTTTATAAATAAAGAAGTTACAATTCTTGAGGGAAGCGGCAGCGCTTATTATGAGGGGGTCTCGACTGAGGAGGTGTTTGAGCAATCCGGTTATTATGATTTAATGAAAAAGTTTAAAAATTTACACATCGAATCCATTGATAATTTCCGGGATTTTATAAATGTTAAAATACAGTCTATTGCCGGAGAGGAACAGGTAAGGATTGTGAAGCGGATTGAGGATTTTGACTATAAGATATCCGTAAATTTGCCCAAGACGCATAACTATGCGATAGCCACTCTGGGGATAAAGAATATGGCCGGTTTGATAAAACAGGAAGACAAGTCCCTGGTGCACGGCTTAAGGACCCCCAGCGCTCCGGACGCCAAGACCGTTTTTACGCATATACCGACCGCCTGGATCGCCTGGGCGAGACGCCGTTTTCCGCGGGCCGTAGACGCTATTTTCAAGCATTCATCTGCTTACTCGAAAGCGATGAAGGTCATACATCATAATATCGCGGAGATCGCCAAGCTTACCTGGCCCGATCTGGTAGTGATAGACGGCTTTACCGCCATGGAAGGGCGGGGGCCGATTGACGGCGATCCCGTAAAGTTAGAAGTCGCGATTGCTTCCGCAGATCCCTTAAAAGCAGACGGCATTGCTTCGCGGGTGATCGGCCTGGAGCCCCAAGATATAGGATACCTGTTTTACCTGAACCAGATGGGCTGGGGCGATTATTCTTTAAACGGTTTAGTGGGAGACGATTTAAATAAGGTCCGCAAGAAAATAAAACTCCATCCTACGTTTAAAATCCAAAAGGACTGGATGTCGGAATGAGGCAATATTTGGATTTAGACTTTCTGGTTATCCTGCACAGGATATATATGAACGGAAAAAGAAAAGAGGGAGGAGTCGATATTATAATCGAGCACCTAATACAGCAGAATAACCGCGTAGGAGCCCTGGAGTTCCAATTGGGCGGTAAATATATTCAGGATACCGAGTTCGAAAGAAACAATACCTATTCCGTGCTGCGGGGTTTTGAAAACGGCGGCGAATTCCTGATCCGGGAATTCAATGTTTATCCTAAGGCGGAGCCGGCGAGGTGGATCGCGGAAGTGTTGTATGCGGTTTTTATGGTCTTTGCCCACGTAAGGGGGAGGATCCCGTTCTGCATCGCTTCGGATCCTTTGAACACATTTTCCGCCTGGATATTGAGATTGTCCGGGAAGGTAAGAAAAATATATTTCCATTCCGTGGATTATTCGGACAGGAGGTTCAAGAACCGGCTTTTGGACGACATATACCATTTCCTGTACCGGTTCGCGGTCGGCAGGGCGGATCTGGTAGGGGTTGTGTCTTCCCGGATGATGCAAAAGTGTCTTGAGCTGGGAATAGATAAGGATAAGCTTATTTTCGTGCCCAATACTCCCGATTTTGATAAGATTCCTCGATTAGATATCAGTAAAAGAGAGCTGTTTACTTTGGTTGTATCTTCAGCTTCCGTGGTTAAAAAATATAGATTTGAATACATTGTCGATACGGTTTCAAAACTCAAAAAAGAGTTCCCCGGCATTAAGTTAAAAATCTTAGGCGATACCGGAATAAACAAGGATTATTTCGAAAAATTAAAGAAAAAGATCGCCGAAAACGGCCTGGAAGAGAATATAAGGTTTCTGGGCTATCTGCCGAAGGAAAGAAATCTGGCGGAAATAGCTTCCAGCACCATAGGGATCGCCCTGTATTCCGAAGACACGCATTATTATATGTACTATGCCGATCCGTTGAAAATCAGGGAATACGCTGCTTGCGGAGTACCGATAATTACGGATAATACGACTACCGGGGGAAGCGAGGCAGTAGATAATGGGGCGGGCTTTGTGTGTAATAAGGCAGAAGAAATAGCCGATGCCATTGGAAAACTTTGGAACAGGAAAGAGCTTTATGAAGAATATTGCTTAAATGCGATTAAATGGGCTAAAAAATTTGAAAAGAAAACTATTTTAAAACATTTATTTCAAAGGTTAGGATAACTTTAATAGTTAGAAGATGGCTCGCGTTAGATTTATCGTAACTACAAAAAATAACGAAGCAATAATCAGGAAATGCCTGGACGCCATTTTTCTACAGTCGTACAAGGATTGGGAATGCAGCCTGGCTGATGATGGTTCTACCGATAGAACGCTGGGAATCGTTAAAAAAGAATATCCGCAAGTTTCTGTTTATACCAAAACCGGCAGAGGCGGACCGGCTTATAATCGTAATGTCGCCTTATTCGATGCCAGGGAAGATTTTTTAGTTTTTGTAGATAGTGATGCCATCATTGCCCCCAATTGGCTGGAAACTGCCGTTAAAAGAATAGATCGTGACCCGGAAATCGGTGTAATTGGCGGGAAAATCTATGTCTGGGGCAGCGATATCGTTACCGGCCCGGGTTATTTCTATCCCGCCGGAACCGGATATTTAGTCAGCGCGCATGAGAATAACGGCCAAAATAAATTTGACAAGGAAGAATTTTGCCTGTGGATAGGCAGTTCTACTTTTATGGTTAGAACCTCTGTCGCTAAATTAATAGGGGGGTTCGATGAAGAGTACTGCTATCTATACGAAGATTTAGATATTTGCTGGAGGTATTGGTTGGCAGGATATAAAGTGCTATATTGTCCTGAAGCTGTTTCCAGGCATGGATTTTCCGTAACCTCGGAGCGTGAATATCTGCCATCCCGCATCAGTTTTATGGCCAAAAGAAATAAAATGCTTACTTTATATAAAAATTTTCAATTCGGCACATTAATTAAATATTCCCCGTTAATAATTTTGGTTGCCTTAGCCGAACTGATTTTTCTCAGTAACCGCCTCGCCGTACTAAAAGGTAATTTGTCTGTTTGGCACTATAGGAGGTTTATTCTGCAAAGGAGAAAGGAAATAAAAAAAATACGGAAAATCAGCGATAAGTATATTATGCCCTTCTTGGAACGTGATCACCTGAAAGTAATATCCATGTGCCTGGGGGACGCTTTTAAAAAATTGAAGTAATTTTTATAATAATTTATTGAACCTATATGAAATTACTCAGCAACCTCGGTTATATAATTAAGGTAATGAGCAACATGTACGAGAAGAGGCTAAAAGGTGTTACATTTTTTGTAACCTCGGCATGCAACCTAAGATGTGTCTATTGTTTTAACCGTGAGAATCTCGGCACTTCCGGGGATTTAAGTTTTGATGAAATTAAAAAAATTGTCCATTTTTTGCCCAGGCTCTACGGGGTGTTATTGTCCGGAGGCGAGCCATTATTAAGGCCGGACATTGTTGATATATGCGAACTCTTTGCAAGAGAAAAGGGGGTGCGTTCTTTCGGCATTCCCACAAATTGCCTCAACCGGGATAACACAATAAATAAAATTAATTCAATAAGAAATAAGGTCCCCGATGCCGATATCGTGGCATGCTGCGCTCTGGATGTTTTTGAAGAGACAAACGATAAATATAGAGGAGCAGGGGTGTATGGAAAAGCTGTGCGGACCATAAATGAACTAAGCAAAATTAAAAAGAATGACCTCAAGATTAAAATTTTAATTAATTCCGTAATAGTTAATGAGTCTGTCCCCCGGTTATTAGAATTTGTTGATTTTGTAAAAAACGAATTAGACCCCGATCTTCACAGTTTAGAAGTTGTCAGAATAGATGCCGCCCAGGGCCGAAATGGACTTTGTAGCTTTACAGACGGCGATTTCGAAATCATAAAAAAGGCAAGGCTAAAAATTGATAGGGCTTACCGCTCTTCAGACTTATTTTTAAAGTTATATCAATTCCGCTCTTCACTCTTAACGCAGGCACAAAGCGATATTTATTTCAAGCGGGACAAATGGCCGGCATCTTGTAACGCCGGCAGGAATTCTTTTGTGATTATGAGCAACGGAGGCTTAAGTATTTGCGAGTTCCTGCCCTCTTTGGGAAACTTGCGTGATTATGACTACGATTATCGGAAGATTCTTAAAAACTACGAGCCTATTATGAGGGGTGAGATTAGGCGGCATGCCTGTGACTGTATGCATATCGTTTATCTCAAGGACGCCTTAGATTACAGCATCCCTTTACTTTTTTTAAGGAGTTTATTTAGCAATAAGTTGGGAAAACCATAACCGGTATGAATTTTAAGAGATATCTCTATGTAGCCTTAAAGAATCCAGCCGCTTGTTTCTGGGCGTTTGTATACAGGGTAAGGAGGTTTTTCCCCTTGGATTATTTATTTTTCTCCGGTTATAGTTTTCCACCGGATTTCGTGACCATCGTGCCGACAAAGAGATGTAATTTCAATTGTTCTCGCTGCGCGGCGAGGTCATATTTATCACAGCAGGAGAACAGGGTGGAACTTTCCACGGAAGAATTTAAGAAAATATTCGATAAATTGGCAAAATTCAAGCCGAGCATCTATTTTAGCGGAGGAGAGCCATTTTTAAGGGCCGATATTTTTGAATTGCTGGAATATTTGAAGAGAAAGCGGATGATTGTCGGTATAGTATCGAACGGCAGCTTATTTGATGAAAATGCCGTCCGTAGGTTGATTGATATTAGAGTTGATTTTTTTGGCGTGTCTTTAGACGGGTCGCAGGATTATCACGATGCTATCAGGGGTTACAAGGGCTCGTTCTTAAAGATAAAAGAAGGAATAGGCATGATTTTAGATTTAAAGAAAAAACTCAATGTTAAGCTTCCCCAGGTTAAAATAACCTGTATTATAGACCATGAAAATATTCAGGAAGCCGAATCGGTATTGAAATTCGCCAATGAGCTGGGGGTTGACCAGGTTGATTTCGGTTATTGTATGTTTTACACGGGGGAAATTGAAAAAGAGCAAGATGAGTTCGTCAAGGCCAGGGGGGTCGGAGGCCGGGCGGTTATCGGCCGGCGGATTTCCGGAGATTTTAATATTAACTGTGAATCTTGGGTTGAATTTTTCAAGAATGCCAGGAAGAATTCCAAAATTCCTGTTTCCGTATATGACATCGGTATGAATTTTGCCGATTTTTATTCTTTTAAGAAGCCTGCGAACCATTCAAAGTGCCTTACTCCCTGGTTCTGTGCGGTAATTAATCCTGACGGGACTTTAGAGCCTTGTCAAAACTTTAAAGTCGGTAATTTATTGAAAGAGGATTTTTTTGATATCTGGAATAATAAACAGATGAGGACATTTAGGAGAATCCGCAAGAAGGAGGTTTTCCCCGCGTGTTTCAGATGTATAGAAGGCCAGAGAATTAGATTTGATTAAATTAAAGGGTAATGTCATATGCATCGAGAAATAACCGTTAAAGAATTGAATTGGGACAATCAGGAGGAATGGGACCGTTTTGTGGACGCTTCTTACAACGGCAGCGTGTTCCACAAGATGAAGTTTTTATCGTATCATCCAAAGGGCCGCTTTGATTATACGTTCCTCGGTTTCTATACGAAGAAAGGCGCTCTGGCAGCAGTTTTACCTTGCGTGGTCAAGGAGGGAGTGCTGCGGAGCCCGGCGGGAGCGAGTTTCGGGGGGATAGTTTTGAAGCAGATATCGTTTATTACCGTATATAATGTAGTGCAAAACTTTTTATCATGGAGCAGTAAAAAAGGTATCCGGCAGATATATTTTACTCATGCTCCCTTAATATATAACGATAAATTCGCCCAGGACCTGGATTTCGTGCTGCATTACTGCGGCTTTGAGAACCGCTGCAACTTATTTTCCAGCATACTGGATTTATTCTGGTTCGCTGAAGATGACCCGATAAAAAATCTCTCTTCGCCGGGGCAGAGGGCTATCCGCAAGTCTTACAAAGAGGACGTCAAAATCGTCGAGACGGACGACTTGGAAGAATTCTATCCGATCTTAGTGAAAAACAAGGCAAAATTTGGGATTAAGCCGGCGCATTCCCTTGAAGAGCTTAATAAGCTAAGGGCGCTTTTCCCGGGGTATTTCAAATTATTCGCGGCTTATTATAAAGAAAAGATGGTCACGGGAGTATTTTCATTTCATTGCAATCAGCGGGTATTGCTGACGTTTTATATTGCCAGCCTGCCGGAATACCAGCATATCCGCCCGGTCAACCGCGCATTATACGACGTTGCCGTCTGGGCATGTAAAAACGGGTATAAATATCTTGATTTGGGGGTCTCCATGAATACAGAAAGCAATAATCCCATGGAGCCGGCATGGAGCCTGATTTCTTTTAAAGAATTTATCGGCTCTAGGGGATTTTTACGGCCTTATTATGAATGGATCAATCCCGGATATATCGAATAGGGATTACCAGACAAACAGCGGCTGCCGCAATAATTTTATGATTAGACCGGCAATCAGTATCTTTATACCTGCTTATAACGAGGAAGAGAATATAGAAGGCGTCGTCTTGGAGGCAGAACGGGTATTAAGGCAGGTTAGCGATCGGCCGGAGATTATTGTGGTGGATGACGGCAGTACGGATAAGACAAGAATTATTCTCGACCGCCTTAGCACAAAGGTGCTTTCGCTTAAGGTAATACGTCATGAACAAAATAGGGGGATTGCTGCAGCAATGAAGAGCGGAATTGGCGCGGCGAAGGGAGACCTTATTTTTTTTAATTCTGCCGACAAACAAGCCCCCATGTCGGTGCTGTTTAAGATGCTGGCAAGAATGGACGAATATGATTTACTGGTGGGGTGTTTTTGCGACCGGAAAGACTCACGGCTGCA
>Ga0315277_10005070_pt1 | contig 17429 bp, 15 predicted proteins | sample YL17G05_15_MG_FD_203695 | JGI IMG/M metagenome (GOLD analysis project Ga0315277, IMG submission 203695) | Sediment microbial communities from Yellowstone Lake, YNP, Wyoming, USA - YL17G05_15 | ecosystem: Environmental > Aquatic > Freshwater > Lake > Sediment | place: USA: Wyoming | collected... | reverse complement strand
CTGCGGCAGCATCTTCTACGTGAACGACGAGCCCGCCGCATATTCTCTGGGCGAGGAGTTGACCCAGGGCCGCATGTGGGTCACGCATTTCGAGAAAGCCGTCGCCAGGGACCAGTACAAGGGCATCTACCAGTACATCAACCAGGCGTTCGTCTCGACGCTGCCTGGAAAATATGAGCTGGTCAACCGGGAGCAGGATTTAGGCGACCCGGGCCTGCGCCAGGCGAAGGAGAGCTACAAACCTGTCGGCTTCGTCAAGAAGTACCGGGCCGCCAAAGGGTGATCGCTCAGTAGGCCCAGTAGTTCACACCTTGTTTGTCGGTCCCGGTCCAGTTGAGCCGGATCTCGCCGGTTTCCCTCTTGTAGAGCCAGCCGCTGGAGGTGCCGTTGACCGCCGTGGTGAAATCCGCCGCATACGCAATGCTGGACAGGCGGTTGAACGGGTTCTCCGGGATTTTCTTGAGGTACGGACCGTACAGGTAGGGCGATGCCGGGACCTTGTTGGCCGACACCTCGCCCGTCTCCGCCGAGGTCCCCGTGAACTGGAGCTCCAGTGTCGCGACATCGGCGGGCGTCCCGTTCACATACCCCGGGGCGGCGCTGTGATGACGCAGCCGGTACAGCTCGATTTGAGTCCGCACGATGTTCAGGTTGCTCTTGATCGCCGATTCTTTGGCCATAAGCGTCTGATCGGTGTGCATGGGGATCACGACGGCCGCCAGGATGCCCAGGATCGACACCACGATCATCAGCTCGACCAGTGTGAATGCCTTTGCTCGCACAATTCCTACCTCAGCAATGTACTTTCGACGCACGTGTCTGCCGTCGTCGCGTTGTCAGTCAATCTCCAGACCGTGTCACGTCCTGTGCCCGGACCTCCTGATGAAAGTGTAATAAGCGTCCCGCGGGAAACCAAAAAGGGCCTACATGCAAATGAAGGGTCCAGAATAAGTGCATTTTCAGTAAAGAAAATCGGCCCGCAAGACCGATAATTCTTGACAAATATAGTGTGGGATGTATATTGTACTCCTGATGAGGTTCGGATGAGGGTTTACACTGGAGGCGTCCCTCGTTTTTGGTACTCCGGGAGGAGTCGTATGTGGTGCAGGCGGCTGATGGAATTGCGCCCGAGACCTCCGTAAGTGCCCGACCAGAGGAACGGCCACTTTGACGAGGCTTGCTGCGAATTCTCGAGCCAATCCTCGAATGAAGAACCCTGGGGGCAGATGGAGAATGTTATGAACGCAAAAATGGGGACACTTGTGGTGATGATTTCTTTGGTCGTCTTGGCAGGAACTGCGGGCCCTGCGTTTGCGGAGACGGCCCTCACGGGGGTTGTAGTGGGCGACGGCCACATGCCGTACTCGGACAAGAGTTGTGGATGGGAGTTCACGCCCACAGAGAACATCAAGATCACGAAACTGGGCGTCTGGGCGATAGCATCGGCGACCAAGCTCTACAACAACCATATCGTTCGGATTTATGACCCGAGCAGCTACGACCCGAGCAACCCGGTCGGGGTTATCGAAGCGACAGTCCCGGCAGGCGACTTGGTTGTCAACGGCGTTGACGTAAGAGAGAACGGCTACGTGTATGTTGATGTGGCAGCCCAGAATGTGGTGCTCAGCGCGGGCAAGACCTACGTGATTGCCTCTTACTGGATGTACGCGGGTGTGGCGTATGACAGAGACGTACAGCAAGCGTCGCCCGGATTCTCGCCCGGGAGCGGCATTGCCCTGGGCCAGGTTGACCTCAGGTCGGCCGGTAAGGTCATGCCCGCCGACGTGGGAGCCACGTTCAATACGTTCCTGAGCCCGAACTTTCAGTTCGAACCTGCAAACGCGGCCCCAGTGGCGGCCAATGACACCGCGCTGACGCAGATGGACACGCCGGTGACGGTCGATGTTCTGGCGAATGACTCCGATGCTGATAGCGATGCCCTGAGCATTACCTCGTACGCGCAGGGGGCCAACGGCACGGTGGCGGCTGCCGCTGGTGGGCTGACCTATACGCCCAACGCAGGTTTCTTCGGGACAGACAGCTTTACCTACACGATTGCGGACCCCAAAGGCGCCGCGGCTACGGCAACCGTAACCGTCACGGTGAACAAGGCTCCAGTGGCTGCACCCGATCCGGCCCAGACCGAAGTCGGTGTGGCGATCACGGTCGCGGTCCTCACCAACGACCATGATGACGACGGCGACGCGCTGGCTGTAATCCTCGTAGGGGCGGCAGCCAACGGCAGTGTGACGCTCAACTCAGGCGGCACCGTGACGTACACGCCCAATGCTGGATTCACGGGCCAAGACCAGTTCTTGTACACGATCAGCGACGGGAAAGGCGGGACTTCCTCAGCAGAGGTGCTTGTAACAGTCAATCCGAAGGATGTCCTGATCGACATCAAGCCGGGAAGCTATCCGAACAGCATCAATCTCGGCTCGAACGGCGTGGTGCCCGTGGCCATTCTCTCGACGGCTGACTTCGATGCGACGACGGTAGATCCCGAGACGGTCACCCTGGCCGGAGCAAGAGTCGCCGTGCGAGGCAAGGGTAACAGACTCATGGCGAGCAACCAGGATGTCAATGCCGACGGCCGACTCGATCTTGTCCTCCAGGTTGAGACGGAGAACCTTAACCCGGATGACTTGCAGGATGGTTCCGCCACTGTCATGGGGACGACGACTGACGGCATTCCGATCATCGGCACCGACGAGATCACTATCGTGCCGCAGTAGGATGCATATGGGATCGCTTGCATGCGCGTGATCGCGCCACTTGCAGGCGGTTGGAGAAACTGTGGTAGATTGACAGGGCTGTGGGCCGGGCGCCTGCAGCCCTGTTGTTTTCAGTTGTCGGTGCGGTAGTCGTACATGTCGCGGCCGATGTCGCGTGCGGCCTGGACGATCTCCAGGTAGGGCCGGTCGCAGATATCGACGAAGCCGATCTGGTAGTTCTCGCCGTCGCCCCGGCCGGTTGTCGGCTGGTCCACGTACTGGAACCAGTGCGTCCCGACGATGCAGCGGTTTCGCAGGGCGCCGCGCACGTAGTCGCGGTACTTGTCCGCCCGGTCCTGCTGGCTGTCGGTGCGTCGCAGGCCCGTGTGGAACATGCCGCGGTCGAGCGCGCCGAAGTGGAACTCGCCGATGATCACCGGCAGGTCGGCCCCGTCCGGAAGCTTCAGGTCCTCCACGCTGTAGTCGTAGCGGTTGTAGCTGACGACGTCACAGAACTTGATGGCGGCACGTGCGGCACGGTCGTTGACCCACGCGAATCGGCAGCCTAAGTAAAGCTGGTTCGGCGCGGTCTTCTTCAACTCCCGGCGGACCGTGCCGAAGTATGCCTCCGCCGTCCTCGTGTAGAACGCCTCCAGGTCATCGCGGGCCTTGTCCTTGGCTGGGGCCTGCCGACTCTGAAGCAGGGCGTCCCACGACTCGTGATTCGTGCCCCAGACGTTGTTGAGTTCTCCGATGGTCTGGTACTTCGCCTGCAAGTCGGCGATGAAGGCTTTCTTGGCGGGCTGGTCCGGCGGCGAAACCAGTGCGGCGATCGCCAGCGAGAGGTCGTCGCCCCACGATAACTCGTTGTGCACGAAGTACCCGATGCACCACGGATCGTCGGCGGTCCAGCCCTTTTCATCCGCCAGCCGCTCGCGCAGCTTCTCCTCGAAGCTCGGATCGAACACGTCGTGGAATTTGCCCCAGTAGCCTTCCGAGCCTTCGAGCTTTTTGGCCTCGAAGCTGATTGTCGCGACGTAGGGTGTCCGATGCATCAGGTAGATCTCGTCGTTGGACCAGTTGCCGATCGTGTTGACGGCCCAGCTCTCGAAGCGGCGGTGCGTGACATCGGCGAAGACCTGCTCGAAGTCGTCGCCGTATTTACGCAGGAGATTGGCCCGGCTGAAATCATACGTTCGGTACGGCGAGTGGTCCTTGTAGTAGCCGACGGGGGCCCAGTTGGCCTTGCCGTAGAACTTGCCGAACGGCGAATCCTCGGCGGGCAGCTCGCGGAAATATCGCTCTCGGCCGGTGATCGGCGTGGAGTCGGAGGCGCGAACGCAGTCGATGCCGTGCGACCAGAACAGCCGACCCGTCGGGTCCACGAGCCACCACTTGCCCCGGTACTTCTCGACGTGGAAGAAGCCGGTGGATTTGAGCTTCGGTCCGGCCGTCCAGCCGCCGTACTTATCCCAGTTCTCCGGCCGCGCATTCGTTTGCAGGTCCTGTTCTTCTGTCTTGATGCTGGCGGTCAACTCCTGCACGGAATGGGTCTTTCCCGGCCAGTCCTGGTGACTGTACTGGCCCAACTCATCGATGAACGGCAGGAATGTCGCCGCGTCCAGCACTCGGATCGCGCCGCCGGCGAGGATGTTGTCGATCTCGAAAACGCAATCTTCCTTCGGGGCATTCACGAAAATGACCAACTGAACCACGTTGGCCGGGTCGAGCTTGCCCTCATAAACGGGGTACCCGCGCATCCCGACGAGTTCCAGCGGCTTATCCAGCTTCCACGGCACGGGAAAGATGCGGACCGTCAGCGTCTGCGAGACCCCGGGGTCCACCGAGGCGCTGTCCGTCACGCAATGATTCGTCCCGTCCGCCCCCGGATTGTCCACCCGGCAATTGACGGTTGCCTTATTCGCCCCGCGATTCGTGACATCGAGCGAGATATACTCGAACCGCGACAGGTCCCACTTGCCCTGCGGCGCCTTGAGGGTCACGCCGGGCCACTGGGCCTTGTGTCCCGTCTCGACGCGCAGCGCCCCGGCACTCGTGAGCGTCGCTTTCGCGTCGCTGGTCGTCACGGCACGAACGTCGAAGCCCCGCTGGAAGTCGAAGAGTACCGTTGACTCACCGCCTTGTGTGCCGGCCGCGATGCAGGCTCCCATGAGGAGGATCACAATTACGACGCCCGCAGTCATGAAAGAAACACGTTTCATTGGCCTATCCTCGAAAGAGTGGACCCTTCGGCGACAACGTTTCCTTATCGCCTGCTCTGCTCGAGCAGGTACCACATCGTTCCATATTCGGGCGACAAAGTCAATGTGGCCCGGCCGCCGTCGTAGGTGATGGGGACGAGGGCTTTGGGCGAGCCGTCGGGCGCAAGGGCGTGGCATGTCCACTGGCCCTGTGGCAGGATGACGCTGCCGCGAACTGCCTCGATCTGCACCGGGGCGGTCCCCCAGTTGCGGCCGACCGTCCGCCGGTCCGCGGAGAACTGCATGCCGACATTCTCGCAACGGCCGCAGGCGGTCAGGAGGATTCTTGCATGTCCTTCCAGGGGAACCGAAGGCTCGTCGCCCAGGCCGGTCATTGTCAGCGCGACGAATTGCGGCGAGGCAATCGTGATCTTCCCGGCACTTGCCTGTGCGAATCGCTGTGCGTGGCCGACATAGACCGATCCGCCCCAGCTTTGCACGGCATACATTCCGCTTGCGTTTTCCACGGTCCAGGCGATGCTCGTGCCCGGCCCGGCGATGTCACGATGTCCCTCGCGCCTGCTCAAGGCCGCGACGTGCTGGCCTTTCAGCATGGCGTCCCGTGACACGCCGACTGCGCCCAGCATATTCGTGCCATGCTTGAGATGCAACGAGGCCAATTGGGGCGTCACGTTATTGCTGTCGGCCAGGCTGAAGAAGGTGAGGCTGTTCAACTGGGCAATGCCTGACTGGCGGAACATGGCGGCGCCGGCTCGCACGAAGCCCCACTTGGCGGGATTTGTGTCGATGTCGAAGAAGCCGCTCATGGTCTGCCGGCCCCAGGCGTTCGTCGAGCCCGAGTAGTCGAAGAGCCAGACGCCGTCCCAATCCTGTGCGGCGGCGAACGATGCGATCATCGGCACACATTCCGCCTGTGCATCGAGCGGGGCCGGGTGGTTGTATTCGCTGAGCGTGAAGGGCTTGCCCGCCAGCCGCTCGGCGGCGATCTCGAACACGGTGGCCTGGTCCGGATAGTCGGTCATCGGCTTTTGTTCGATGAGCCAATTCGCCGAGTCCCACGGGCGGCCGGGGAACGTCGGGTGCTGCCAGTAGGCGTGGCTGTCGATGTAATCCATGTCGCTCTGCGCGTACAGCCCGAGCGGGCCGAAGACGATCGTGCCGGTGACGAGGGCGCTGCAGCCGAGATCGTTGCGGATGTACGACCGCATGTCATCGAAATACCCTTTCTCCGTCTGTGCCAGAAAGATCATGCGGTCCAAAATGCGCGGCCGGCTCTCGCTCGTCTGGTACAGTCCGATGTTGCCTGCCGCGAGCGATTCGCCCTCGGCCAGGACGGTCTGTCCGCCGGGCCGAAGGTCGACGCGCGAGAGATAGAAAGTCGTCGCATCACCGCTGAACGAGAAGCTGACTCTCGCGTTGCTATCGGTGGCGCTCGCGACGAATCCAAAGCTGAACTTCGTCCATTCCGTGCCGAGGTCCACCTGTCGGCTCAGGCCGAGGTTGCCCCACGGTTCGTGCGCCTGGCCGACATAGGCCGTGATCTTTCGCGGCTGCTCGCCCGACGCCTCGAAGGACAGCGTGTAGTATTGTCCCTCTGTGAGCGGCAGGCTGCCCTGATTGAATTGCAGATGCCACTCGGTGCTGTCGGCCTTACCGATCTTCACCTGCACGGCGTCGCTTCGTATGGTTCGCGGCCGCGAGATCGCAGCCTGGCAGCCCTCATGTTGCTCGAGGTTCCATTGTCTTGGCGTGCCCGTGCCCCATTGCGCGAACGTGCCATTCTGAATCATGTTCTGGCCCAGCGGCTGCGTGCCCTCGGACCATGCCGCCCGGAGCGCCGCATCGGAGCCGTATCGCTGCTTGAGCCAGTCGTTGAACTTGTTCCGGAGAATCTGGCCGTAGTAGGGGGGCAGCGTTTGCAGCGTCTCTTCGGCGCCCCACATGAAGAAGCTGTCCTCGTTGGTGATCTCGACGAACGCGACGGCCGGGTCGTCGGCGTACCGCACGCCGCGATATGGATTGACGTGAGTCAACAGGTCATGGGCGTATTGCTTCTGCGCGTTGATCAGAGCGGGCGTGAAGATCCCGGAGATCTTGTCGTACTCGCGGTTCGGCGCAGGCAGGCCCAGGTACTTGCTGTGCTCGCGTCCGACGTGCAGGTTGATGTTCACCCAGATGCCGCGTTTGGCCAACTCATTGATCAGGTAGTCGAGTCTGTCTAGCGCCTGGGGCTCGATCGTCTTTCCGTCGGCGGAGTTCCAGATGCCGCTCGGCCAGCGGGAAGTGTCCAGGTGGTGACATCGCACGGAGTTGACGCCCGCCGCCGCCAGTCGCTGCGCGACATAGGGCGCGTCCTCTCGCGTGGGGAAGTTCGCTCCGAAGCACAGGTTGACGCCCCAGATGCGCACGGCGTTGCTGCCCTGATAGAAGTGCTCGGCCGCCGCCAACCGCTCCGAGTCCGTCTTGATCGGCGCCGGACCCGTCACCCAGATCGCTTGTTCGGGACTGATCCGTGCGGGAATTGCAAAGGGCACGAAGTCCTGGCCACGGCCGGCAGGGCAGGCAAGGCTACCCAGGATGAAGATCGCTGAGACAAGACCTCGTGACAGCCTGAACCGGTCAACCGTGACCTTGCGAATCGCTCGTAGTTGCATACGTGTCTCCTGTCAGATTCTCCTCGAAGCTACTACCACACGGCAATGTCAGCATCAACTGAAAAACACGCTGCGCGGCCGCATCGAGGGGACTACCCGGTCGACCAAAAATCGCTTGGATATGCACAAACGCGACGCCCGAAAAAAACTGCAAAAATCGCAAAAATATCCTTGCGGAAACCCAAACCGCGCGCAAAATACGGACTTTTTCACAAAGCGACTGGTGAATTCCGAAGCGGTTGGCCGATTATATGGATAAGCCATACCGATATAACGGCGAAGCATCGCACAGGCAAAATCCTTTGCGAATCGCCATATCTGAGTGCAGAGATTCACACAAGTCAAAACAGGGGCCGCCAGAGGGTGGCCGGGTCCCGCGATAGAAGGAGAACACGGATGACTTTGATAAGCGTAGCACCGAAGCCGATGTCGATGCCGGACATTAAGGCAAAGGCCAGCGCCTTGGGAATCAACGCCGGCAAGCTGAAAAGGACTGAGTTGATTCATGCGATTCAGGTGGCCGAACACTGCACGCCGTGTTACGGCCGGTCCAACGGCAAGTGTCCTTGGATGCAGTGCTGCTGGAGAGGCGACTGCTTCAAGGCCAAGGCGTAGGACCCTCGTACCGCACGGGTACGAGCGCTGCATTCTCGTCCAACTGGTCACAAGCGAATTGCATCACGAGAGGCGGTACGCGTACAGGCTGGCGACTGTGGTTGCCGACCCTGATGCCTGTACTGAAATCGGTGGTTGTCACGGGTGCATATCCGGGGTCCCAGGCAGGCCTGCCTGAGACCCATGCGATTCGGCAGGGCATCGGCTTCCGGAGTGCGTGTGACGCCATCTGCCGGCGGTGAACGTCGGCGACATCAAAAACAGTTGACGCGATGCCCGCCGGCGGGTATAATGCCCGTCGATGTCATGGAGTATACTTTCCTCCCTCGAAGCATACCCCTGATGAGAAACTGAGGGAACATTGTTTGTAGGCCGCGTGGGTCTAAGGAGAAGTCAAGGTGGCAAGAGGTACGGTCAAGTGGTTCAATGGGAAAAAGGGTTTTGGCTTTATCACCCCCGATGATGGAGGTGAGGATCTGTTTGTCCATCATTCGAATATTGCCGGCGAGGGGTTCAAGTCTCTTCAGGACGGCCAAGCCGTCGAGTACACCCCGGCACAGGGTCGAAAAGGCCTGGAAGCGACGAACGTTCGACCCTGCTGACAGGGGAGCAAGACGCGCAATTCAGGGGCCCCGTCCCAGATGTGAAACGGGGCCCCTTTTTTGTCCGATCGTTAGATTACCGTTGTTGCTGTCGGCGGCGCCTTGAAGGGACTGCGACTCCCTGTGGTACGGGGATCACAGCCATCGTGACTTCCACACACACCGAAGCAACCGGCGCCCTGGCAATGAATCCACCTGTGTCATTGCCTACGCGAAAGCCTCCGCGGCATCGGAGAGAGAAGACCACGACGCAGTATTACCAATCTTTGCCTTCATCCTCGTCGTCGTCGAGGTCTTCATCCTCGTCCTCGTCTTCGTCTTCGTCCTCGTCCTCGTCCTCGTCCTCGTCTTCGTCCTCTAATTCCTCCTCTTCCTCTTCGTAGTCGAGTTCTTCATCGACCAGTTCGCAGGTGCAGTTGCCCGGTTTCTCACCACAGCCGGAGCAGACGCCGTCCTCGATGGGCGCGCCGCACTCGCTACAGGGTATGCATCCGCATGAATTACACATTCGTTTCGTTCCTCTAAAAGACGTTCCAGAATCGTTCACAATTCGAGCAGGCCCACGTCGAACCTGCTGGCCAACGCCGGCATCATCGTATGCGCGACTTTACGAAAAGCAAGACCCTTTGTGCAAAAATTTTTCGACATTTTTTTGGGTTTCTGGCAGACCCGAAATGCCGCCGGCGGGAGGTACTCGCGGGCAGCAAAAACCGCGATCGCGCGACGTGGACCCGTCGTGCGACAGGGCGGCTCAGCGGCGTTCGTCGAGGTTCACGGCCAGGCCGCTTTGCCCGGACTGCGGACTATGAATCTCGACCGTCGAGTCCAGCAGCATCTCCACCTCCGGGTCCCGGTGGATGTGCAGACTTCCGATCTGCGCACAGGCCACAGATGCCTCAATCTCCCTGAGCAGGCCGACGAGCTGCTTCAGGGAGATGCCCTGTAGAACGATCTTCACGACCGTTTCGGAGTAGCCCGGCTCGACCTCCACCGTGTGGGGCGCCATGTCGGCGGCGATGTTCTTGTCGAGCCCGTGCTTTTTGATGAGTCTCTCCAGGTAGGGCAGGAGCTGGAAGTTCGGGTCCTGCGCGCCGGCCTCGGTGCGGAAATCGTCGAAGTCCTTGCGGAGAGCGACATACTCGATGCTCTTGGCCTGCAGCGTGTGCAGCTCGGCCTGTTTCTCCGGGATGACCCGCTCCAGCGTGCGAATCCGCTGGCACGTCGGCTTGATTGCCACGGCGTACAGCAGCCAGACGCCGACCGTCGCGGTCAGACCGACGGCCAGCAGCCGTTCTCTCGTTGTCAGCACCATCTATTGCCCCGCCTTTGCAGATGACATCGACAGGGCGAAATGCACCTGTCCGGTCTTGGCATCTCTCTTTTGGTCTTGAACTTTAACGGTGTTGAAACTTGGTATTTGCTTCAACAATTGCTGCCATTCCGTGAATACGGCAAACGAGTCGCACGTCCCCATCGCCTGAACGGAGTCCGGCGTGATCAGGAGATCGTAGAGCCGCGGGTTACCCTGGGTAGGGGTGTGAGTGGTCAGCATGTGCATGATCGCCAGCGGGGAAGATCGTCCCGGCTTGAACGAGGAGAACAACTCAGAGTCCTTTTGGAAATCGTCGAGCTTCTGCTGGAGCTGCACCAGCGGGTCGACCACGTTCTTCTCCTGCGGCAGGGCCTGATGGAAGACGATATCGATCTGCTCTTTCACCTTGGCGTACTCGGATTCGAGAGCGGACAACTGCACGAAGAGCCCGACGAACCAGATGACGGCGATGGCGGCCAGCAATGCGGAACAGGCAATCAACTCTTTCCGGATCGTGCGATGGGGCCGCATCCGCGTATTGTAGGCGGCAAGGAAGTTGCTGCAATCCTCCTGCTCGGCGGTCAACGCCCGCAGGGCAAGGCCCTCCGCAAGACACAGCGGAAAATCGATCTCCGCCTGCCCGTCGGCGCGTTTCACACGGATGTACGGATCGGCGATCACGACCCGGCACGCCATCTTCGCCTGAAGGGCTGCCGCAAGCGGCCCCGCCGCCTTGGGCGCCGAAACCAGGAAGACACACAAATCTTTCTCGGGGTCGGTGTCGAACAATTTCCGCCAGGTGATCTCGACCTCCTGCTGCACGATCTCGATGACCTGTTCCACCGGCGCCTGGGTGTCCTGGTCGCAGGGCACAGGGATGTTCCGGACGATGAGGATGTTCGCATCCCGGGTCACCGCCAGGGTCAGGATCGATTCATCGACAGATAGCAGCAATGCGGTGCCGACGGTCGCCTCGGGATGATTCAAGGCGACGCAGGCATGGATGGCCATGATCGGGGCGTCGGCCGCGACCGGTCCGGTCTTGTCCTCATCGAACAACAGCAGTTGCTCTCCAAGCAGCTCGCTCGTGGTGGCGGCTACCAGGACCGAATACTTGCCGTTCGGCAGCGGTCGGGCGGAACAAATCTGGATGATGGCGTCTTCAGCGGCAATCGGCAGATCATCGCGCAGCGCCAGGGTGTCTCCCGCCTGCACAGCTTTCCACCCGGCCTCGTCCGTCTCTATCTCCGCAAACGAGACGGCGTGGGCAGGCATGGAGATTGCGACATCGGCATGCCGGTCAAACCCGTGCTCACTCGCCAGAGACCGGAGGATCTCCGCCAGCGAGTCGGTGCTCCGGCGCGCGGGCATGCCGAACGTCTTCTCCAGAACGAAACCTTCCGGCGTTCGGGCCATCTGCACCGCCCGCAGATGCGAGCGGCCGACATCGATCCCGATGCACCGTTTCACCATGATTCCACGCTTGCCCGTCCGATAAACGAGCGACAGCCATTCATTGCACTTCTGCAGAATGGGAGACAGACTTGATTTCAGATTTCCGTCACCCATGAAAGCCCGATTCCATTTCTGCAAGAGTCCATTCATGATCCGAGTTCCCGGTACTGGATAATATCGACCGTTCCGGCCTGCGTGTTTCTCTGCAAAACCGCTTCGACCGTCATGCTCAGGTCCTCCACGGTTCCACGGGACATTACGCGGTAGTACCGGTCCGTCCGGCCGGTGGTGATCGTCTCTCTGATCGCCTGATAGACATTATCGGTCATCCCGGGCACGTCCTTCAGTTCGGCAAGGCTGCTGAAGGGTTTGAGCGTGCGCCGCTTGAGGATCATTTGAACGAGGGCCGGGCTCATTTGCTCGTTGAGGCATTCCAGCACCAGCTTCGGGGCCGCATTGATGTTGATCTTGCCGTCGCCGAAGGTCGTGAGCGACTCGCGCAACCGGCCAAGCGCCTCCGGCGTCATGCCCTTGACCGGCAGCAGGTCGTCGATCGTGTCCGCAGGTTCGTTTCGGCATCGCAAGGGCGGGTTCAGTGTCTGATAGTAGTTGTCCTCGGCTCCGGCGTTGTCGTACTGCACGAACGGAAGTTGTGTCACGTCGTCGTCCCGGTCGATCCAATCGATGATGGCCGGGACAATCCCGTAGTCGATTCGCTCGCCGCCGGTCTTCTGGCGATTGGACAGATCGATGAGCCGCAGGAACTGATCGATCCGCACGCGGTCGAGCTCGCCGATCGTGCGCTTGAGGCTGTTGACGTTGAGAAAGCCGTTCTCCTCTACGATCGTTATGGAGCACGTCCCGTCGGCCACAGGGATGGCACTTTCGCCCGCCGCAAGTTTCGAGAGGCGATTGTCACGAAGCGGATCGTCGTTCTCGCCGAGCACGGCGACCGCGATATTCAGGCCGGCACGCGCACAATTCCAGGCCTGCTCGGCCCTGTAGAAACTGTGCACTGTGGCCCACTTCGTGCGCGTGGTGCGGTAGAAGCCGAACAGCAGGGCCGACAGCGCCACAACAGCGCCGAGCACGACGATGAGGATGAATCCGCTCGGACCAGGTTTTTGCGCGTTGCGTTTCATAGTCACCAGGCCGTCGCCGCTCGTCTGACAGTCTCGTTTCTCACGTTCGTCTGTTGCACGATGGACACCGTCGTTCCCAAATGATGCGGACGGCCCGTCTGGTCGGCCACGATGATCTCCGCTTTGACCGCCCGCGGCAGTCCGTGGTTGCGTTTGAAATCCCACGTGTCCTGCCACTGCCGCCCGTCGTGGAATTTCAAAGCGATACTTGTGACGTTGCGGAGCAGCGGCTGCTCGCGGCTCAACTCCTGCCCGTCGCGCAATGAATCCGTGTGGTTCCGGCGGCAGATGAAAAGCGTCGATGCGGCCTCATCGTACCGGTACGTCACGCCGGCAAGTCCCCGCGGCGCGTTCGGTCCACCGCCTGATCCGCCTGTAGTGACAAACGACAAAATACGGCCTCGTGAATCGCGAGGGTCGCCCTGGAACGATCCGGCCGATTTCTCGGAGGGTGCGGGCGCAGATGCTAGTACACTGACGTCCGTCGCCGTCTTGCCGGGATCGGATGGCACTGTGCGGGGCGATGGTGCATACGCACAGCGAAGCTGCCTGGCCATCAGACGCAGCGCCAGACAGCCCCGCTCGATGCAGGCCATCCGGTCGCCTGAAATATCGATGGAGCGCGTGGTAGCCGCATAGCTGCCGTACACCATTGCCAGAATCATTGCGATGATCGTCAGGGCGACGAGCAGCTCGATCAATGTGAAGCCCGCGCTATTGCTTCTGTTTTTCATGGAGTCGGTTATCCGCGACATACGTTGTCATCTGCACGCTTCTGGCGCCCGAGCCTTCTCGCCAGACCACGTCGACGCGCAGTTGCTGGAGGCCGCTGCGTCCAAGGCCGTAGGGCCCAAGCGAATCGGCATTGGTGACTTCTGTCCGCCAGGTGAGCCGCGATCCGTTCGCCTCTGCGGTGCCTGATTTCGTCCCGGTGGGGACAGGTCCGCCGCAGACAGTCTCCGCGATCTTCTCCTGAGCTAGGAGCACGGCCATGGTCATCGTTTGCGCCGTGTCGGACATGCGGATGCTGACCAGGTGCAAATGGAGCAGACCCAGCAGCGCAGTCGAAACGATCGCCAGGGCTGCAATGACCTCGATCAGGGTGAAGGCTCTGCACCTTGCGCCGGCCATCGGGCGCCTCGCCTGGCTCCGCAATCTGCGAACCGCACGTGATTCGCGCAGGTGCGCCGGCATCCCGTCAGCTCTCCATATTCCAGCTCTCGATGTCGGCGTCATCGCCGGTACCGCCTTGCTCGCCGTCTTTGCCGAGCGATTCGAGGTCGTAGTCCTTGGAGTTCACTCCCGGACTGATGTAGATGTACTTGTGGCGCCAGGGGTCGATCGGGACGCGTTCAAGGTATCCGTCGTTGTTATAGCCCTGCACACCCGGATTCGTGACCAGCCCCTCCAGACCCTGGGAGGTGGTCGGGAAACGCCCGGTATCGGTCTTAAAGTAGGCGAGGGCCGACTGGATGTTGCGTATGTCCGCTTTGGCCTTGACCCGCCGTGCCTGTTCCGGCCTGCTCAGAACCTTCGGCATGACAATCGTCGCCAGCAGGCCGAGGATGACCACGACAATCATCAGCTCGATCAAAGTGAAACCCTTCGAGATTGATGATTGATGATTGATGATTGATGATTTGTTCATAGCCGGTAACCTATTCAATAATCCATAATCCATAATCAATGATTAAAGGGCCTGGTTGATCTGGAATATCGGCAGTAGAATGGCGAGGACGATAAAGCCGACGACTGCGCCCATCACCAGCAGGATCAGCGGCTCCAGGAGCACGGTGAGCGTTCGCACGGAAGTCTCGACCTCCGTCTCGTACATCTCGGCGATGTCCGCCATCGCGTCCTCGACATTCCCGCTCATCTGGCCGGTGGCAATCAGATGGAAGACGACGGGCGGGAAGATCCCGGTCGATCGCACGGCGTCGGCGATGGTCTCGCCTTTTTGGATCAACTCTTTGACCCTGGCGACGGCGTCGGCCACGACCCGATTCTGAACCACGCGATGTGCGATCTCGATAGCCGTCATCACGGGGATTCCGCTCTTGAGGCAGGTGCCCAGCGTTCGGGTCAGGCGGGCCACCTCCAGCTTCACGACGAGCGGGCCCAGCAGCGGCAGGGCGAGCCTGGCGCGATCCATCCACAGCCGCCCATCATGTGTTCTGTAGATCGCGTACGCGCCGGCGGCGACCGCGCACGGGAAGAGGAACATCAGGACGGAATGGGCCTGGGCAAAACCGCTGATGCCCATGAGCAGCCGCGTCGGCCACGGCAGTTGCTGGTTCATCTCGGTGAACAACTGCGTGATGCTGGGCACCACATACGACAGCAGAAAGACCACAACGCCCACGGCCACAAGGGTCATTATGGCGGGGTACGCGAGCGCGGCCCGGACCTTGCCGAGCAGTTGCACGCGTTTCTCCAACATGTCCGACAGGCGCGACAGAACGTCTTCCAGGGCTCCGCTGCTCTCTCCGGCCGCGATCATGTTGACGAAGAGCGGCGAGAACAGGCCCGGGTATCTGCTGACGGCCTCCGCCAGGCTGCTGCCTTCATTCACATCGTCGCGGATACGCGCGATGACCTGGACAAAGGGGTCCCTGGTCGTCTTGCGACGCACGACCTTGCCGCTGGCGGGGCACTGCATCTGTTCCAGCAGCGCCGACAGCGCCGGCACCAAAGGCATCCCCGCGTGAAGCAGGGTCGACAACTGGTGCACGAACCGGCAGAGCGCCTTTGTGCCGATTCCTCGAACGGGCTCGGTCCGCTGCGGCCGGGGACCGCTCGGCGGCTCGACCGGCGAAGGTCCCGGCGTCAGCTCCACCGGAGGCTCGATCACTACTTGTGGCTCAAGGGTAGACATCCGGCTATTCTCCCGTATCCGCCTGCACGCTGTCTTGCGTGACGCGATAGACTTCTTCCAAAGTTGTGATCCCGGCCAGGGCCTTTCGCAGCCCGTCCTCCCGCAGCGTCGTCATGCCCTTTCGTATGGCCGCCTGCTTGATGATGTGTGACGGACGCTGCTGCGTGATCAGCTCTTTGATCTCGTTGTCGACGAGCATGATCTCGAAGATGCCGGTGCGCCCGAGATATCCCGTCTTGACGCACTTGTCGCAGCCGGCGCCTTTGTAGAGCTTCGGGCTCACGGCCCCGATCCGCCGCAGCTCCTCCGTGATGACGACTGCCTCTTGAGGGGGGCGGACCTGCTTGCAGTTGGGACAGATCACCCGCAGCAGGCGCTGGGCCATCACGCCGGCGACTGTGGAGGAGATCAGGTAGGGCTCGATGCCCATGTCGATCAGCCGGGTGACGGCGGAGGCGGAATCGTTCGTGTGCAGCGTGCTCAGCACCAGGTGGCCGGTCAGCGACGCCTGGATGGCAATTTCCGCTGTTTCACGGTCTCGAATCTCGCCAATCATGATGATGTCGGGGTCCTGGCGCAGGATGTGCCGCAGGCAGTTGGCGAACGTCAGGTCGATCTTCGGGTGGACCTGCATCTGCCCGATGCCGGGCAACTGGTATTCGACGGGGTCCTCCACCGTCAGGATGTTCCATTCCTGATTGTTCAGCTCGTTGAGAGCGCCGTAGAGCGTCGTCGTTTTGCCGCTGCCGGTGGGACCGGTGAGCAGGATGATGCCGTGCGAGATGCCGATCAGCTCGCGGAAGATTCTGAGCGTATCAGGTCCGAAGCCCGCGTCTTCGAGACCGAGATTGCCGTGGCCCTGGTCGAGAAGCCGCAGCACGATCCGCTCGCCGCCGGCCGTGGGGATCACGGAGACGCGGATATCCACGAGTTCTTCGCCGATCCTGGCGCGGCTCTGGCCATCCTGGGGCAGGCGGTGCTCGGCGATGTTCAGATTCGCCATGATCTTCACGCGGGACGAGAGCGACCCGACCTGGGCCTTCGGGAGCGTCAGGACATTGTGCAACACACCGTCCACCCGGAAGCGGATCTTCACTTCGTTCTCGTACGGCTCGACGTGGATGTCGCTGGCCCGGCTCTGGACCGCCTGGAACAGGATCTTGTTGACGAGTTGGATCGCCGGCGCCTTCTGGGCGATGCTGAGCAGGTCCTCCGCGTGGGTCTGGACCGTGCTGACGCTCTCGGTGACCGCAGGCTCGGCACCCTCCGGCGGGTCGGGGGTGAAATACTTCTCCTCCGTGTTGATCGCGTAGTAGTAGCACCGGCTGATGGCCTGCTCGATCTCCTGGGCCGAACAGATGACGCGGGGGCAGGCCTTGCCGAGGATGCCCACGATCGCATCGTATGCCTCAAGGTTCAGAGGGTCGGACAGGGCGACGGCCATCTCTCCGCCCGCCTGGAGGATCGGGATGGCGCACTGCTTCTTGAGAAACTCCCACGGCAGCCGTTTCACCACGTCCGGGTTCAACTGCTCCGGCGAGATCTTCTCGATCTGTCGCAGCCCCTTTTGCTCTGTCAGTTGTACGCTCACTAGCCTTCTCTTCCCACGCGAGCATTTCTGAAACGCAAATCACGTTCATGGAACCGCCGCTGTGCGACAGTGCTCCGGTTGTCACGCAGCGGCGAGTTCCTCCTCGACCATATTGTCCCCATACTCCGGGACTTGCCCCGTCAGCGATCCATCTCCGATGGCGGCATCTGGTCCCGTTTGGTATTCGTCAAGTCGAGCAACTGGTCCTGGGTCGTCATCACATGCGGCGTGATGAAGATCAGCAAGT
>Ga0315277_10005069_pt1 | contig 17431 bp, 16 predicted proteins | sample YL17G05_15_MG_FD_203695 | JGI IMG/M metagenome (GOLD analysis project Ga0315277, IMG submission 203695) | Sediment microbial communities from Yellowstone Lake, YNP, Wyoming, USA - YL17G05_15 | ecosystem: Environmental > Aquatic > Freshwater > Lake > Sediment | place: USA: Wyoming | collected... | reverse complement strand
AGTCGTGGCACGGGCTTCCAGCCCGTGAAACTGCGAAGCCTGCTCCATTCTGCCCCTGTGGCAGAATACGTGACCGTATTTATGAAACCTTGTACTTAGAGTCCTTCGAGCCCTCGAGGTGAGTTTTCAAATATCACCTCGAAGGCTCGAAGGACTCTAAGAACCTCGAAGGTGTTCAGGCTCACCCGGCGGCAGCTGCTGCCTTGCGGGCCTTTTGAGCCACGAGATTCGAGGCGCGCAGCAGGGAGTCGAACGTGCCGGCATCCGTCCACCAGCCCTTCAGAATGTCGTATTCCAATTTGCCCTGCTGGATGTAGTAATTGTTCACATCGGTGATTTCGAGCTCGCCGCGCGCCGAGGGCTTCAGCGTCTTGACGATGTCAAACACTTCGCCGTCGTACATATAGATGCCGGTGACCGCGTATCTTGAGGCCGGGACTTCAGGCTTTTCATCGATCCGAGTGATGCGGCCGCCTTCAATCGCGGCGACGCCGAACCGCTGCGGGTCGTCCACCTCCTTGAGCAGAATCCGGCTGCCGGCGCCCTGCTTCTTGAAATTCTCGACGTAGGGCGCGATCGAATCCTCGATGATGTTGTCTCCGAGGATCACGCAGACGGGTTTGCGGTCGGCAAAAAACTCGGCCAGCGCCAGGGCGGCGGCAATGCCCCCTTCCCCCTCCTGGTAGGTGTAGTTGATGTGCTTGAGGCCGAATTCCCTTCCGTTGCCCATCAGGCGGAGGAAATCGCCGGCGTTCTTGCCTCCGGTCACCACCAGGATCTCCTGGATTCCCGCGTCCACGAGAGTTTCGATGGGATAATAAATCATCGGCTTGTGGTAAATGGGGAGCAGATGTTTGTTGGTAACCTTGGTGAGCGGAAGCATCCGGGAACCAAGTCCCCCTGCCAGTACAATCCCTTTCATGAGTCCCGACCTTTCCTGATGTTCGTGCCGCGGAATCCCCGCGCGATAAGGACAGAATGATATCATGGCGCCTCAACCCGGCACACCAATTTCCCCGGCCGGACCCGCTGCCGCAACCGAATCTTGAAAAGCAAACCACAAAGAACACAGAGACACAGAGGCAGAGAGAGACAGGCTTTTCGACCTCTGCGTCTCTGTGTCCTCTGTGGTTCAAAAATCCTCTCGTGTGCAAACAAGACCTTCGGGCCCTTAGCGCAGAGGCCGCAGAGGATAGGTCAAGAGGAGTTGCTTCTCTGCAGCTCGTAGAGCTTGGAGTATTTGAAGAAGACCGAGATGGCGCCCATCACGGCGACCATCAGGCCGGGCGCGCCGTCAAGAAATCCCTGCTTCAGGAAATACGCTTTGACGAAAGCCGCCAGCGGGTTTGCCATGACCTTTGCCATCGAGGCGCGTTTCCCCTGCTGGTGATAATCCTGCGAGGCCAGGGTGGAATAGGTTTCCAGGCGGCGCAGGTAATCCGACAGGCTGCGATAGGTGTAATGCTGGATCTCGCCGCGCAGCAGGCCGGGAACTCCGTCAACCCGCACCGATTCATGTACCCTGCCTCCCTGCCAGCGGCCGCGCCTGCGGTCAAACAGGCGCAGCTGATGGTCGGGGTACCAGTCTCCATGGCGGATCCAGCGGCCGAGGAAAAAGGCGACGCGCGGGATCCGGTATCCCGGATGCTGAAATCCGGCCTGCCGCAGCCGCCCGATTTCCGATGCCAGCGGCGGTGCAACGCGTTCGTCGGCATCGAGGGAAAAGATCCAGTTGTGGCCGGCCTTCTCGACCGCGTGGTTTTTCTGATCCACAAAGCCGGTCCAGGCGCGAGTGTACACATGGTCCGTGTAGCGCCTGCAGATATCGATCGTAGCGTCCGTGCTGCCGCAATCGACGACAACGATTTCCTCGGCCCAGGACAGGCTGCGCAGGGCGTCCTCGATGTTGGCTTCCTCGTTGCGTGTGATCAGAGTCGCCGAAATGGATTCCCGCTCATCACTCATCACTCATCACTCATCACTCATAAAGTGCGATCGGCGCGGTTTGATAGAAGCGCCGGAGCAACTCGAGGAGCTCCCGGTCCGTCCGCGCCATCGTGCGCCGGGTTGCGCTCCTCTTCCGGAGGATCGCCGGCAGATTGGCGATGCCGGTGCCGATTGCCCAATAAAAGCGCCAGTCCAGCAGCAGCCAGCTTGTCAACAGGCGGGCGGCGATCATGAACTGGTGGAGCGCAAACATGCGTCCGTCGTGGAGCAGCATCCAATGCATCAGGATGCGGCTGCGGCGCGAGATCTTGTCGAGCGCCCGGCGCCGGTACCTCCGGTCCATGGTCTGACTGGCGTCGTGACAGGCGACGGCGCGCGGATCATAGCGAACGATCCAGCCCCGCTTCCAGCCGCGGTAGGAGAGCTCCACATCCTCTACCATGGCGGTCAGCGGGTCGAATCCGCCCAGGCTCAGAAATTTTGCCCGGTCATAGGCGGAGAAAGCTCCGATAGCGGTAAAGGACAGGAGCCTGGCGGCAGGATCGGCGCCCGGCAGGATATCGTAGTTCTGCCAGGTGCTCCACATGCCGCGCCGGAAGTGCGCCACCTTGCCGCCGTTGCAGAATGTATCCTCCGCCTGGTTCAGGAGCTTGCCGGTGACGGCGAATACGCTTGCGTCGGAGAAGTGCTCGACGAGTGGGGCGATGCAGTCCGGCTTCAGGCGCACATCGTTGTTGAGCAGGAGAACGATCGGATGCCGGGCGGATTCAAACCCGGTCTGGCATGCGCCGCAGAACCCGCGGTTGCGTTCGTGGCTGATGACCCTGATGCGGTCCGCGTAGTGCTCGGCGAGCCAATCCGGAGTGCCATCCCCGCCCGCATCCTCCACGACCACCACCTCGGTATCGTGACCGCTCTGCCTGCGATACGCCTCGGTCGCCGCCAGCACGGAAGGGAGGTAGGCCTCAAGCAGCCGCTTTCCCCGCCAGGTAGGTATGACAACTGAAATATCCATGATGCGCGCCAGTATATTGGATTCGCGCACAGGGAAAAAGATCCGATTTGTATTCGGAGCGCGGGCGTCCCGGCCGGTTCCGCATGGTTTTTGGAGCATGGCGCCGCTTTGGCGATCCGAGTGCTGCCGCAATGGGGCGGCTCGCCGCCCGGGATTTCCATGGTTCGCATGCTGTTACGTTCCGCTCTCGGCCGACGGCAAGCCGAAAATGGCGGCAGCCCGCTCCTTCCAGGGTCGCCCGCGGCCTGTGAAAGCGGCGCCGGGGCCTGCTCCTTATACGAACTTTTGCCCGGCAGATAGCACAGACGATGAGTACAAAGAGCGAAACGAGCGGATGGAGTACATCCAATCGCCGCGACACTTCGCCGTCATCAAGACGGGGCCGGCTCGTTCTGGAGTGCGGCGACTGGTCGCCGCTTTGCGGAGCCCGATAGTGCCGCATACCGGCGGCTTGCCGCCGGGATTCGCCTCCACACCCTTGCTGCCGTCGAGGGTGCTCCGCGGACCGTGCAGCAGGGCGGCAAGCCGCCCAGTTTGGCGGTTGACCGAGGCTGAGCAAGCGGCGACCAGTCGCCGCACTCCAGAACGGGCCGCCGCCACCTGAGTGTTGTCTGCCGCGATAGAAATTCGTATAAGGAGCAGGCCAGGGCGCCGCACTCCAAAGCGCCCTTCGGGCGCTGATTATATCGGTCCGGAGCAAAAACTGCGCGGCATGGGACGAGATACCCGCGCTCCGTTTAGAAAAAAAAGGGCGCGGAGAAATCGGACTCCGCGCCCTTTGGGGTGAAACATGACTGAGACTATTTGACTATTTCGAAATCGGTGGTGGTGGTGATCGATTTGCTCGAGATCTTGTCGAGGACGGTGACGTCCAGTTGATATTTGCCCGGCTCCATGTTCATCAGCGGGAATGCGCGCACAATCACGACCCGTTCCCCGGAGGTGAACTGCACCGATCGTCCCTTCTGATCCTCGACGTCCTGCACTACCTTGTCATTGGATTTGATCAGATAGGAAATCTGCAGCGAAGGTTCCAGAGTGGTCTGGTCAAACGCCGTATTGTAAGTCTGCAGGTAGGCAATCAACACCTGCCCGTTCCGGTACTCGCGCTTGACGTTCGGCTGCACCTTCATGTCGCCGATGACAAACTGGTCGGGCCGCTCGTAGCTCGGGTTCACGCTCCTGAGCTCGTTGGCCAGAATGATGGTGCTCGATTGCAGATCCTCGCTGTCGTACTTCGGCACCATGATCCCATAGCTCATCGAGCCGATGTATTTGCTGTTCAAGTCCTTTAAAATCAGATCCAGCCGGTAGCGCTGCCCGGCATTCAGCATGACGATCTTCTGGTAGATCGACCGCTTGTTCTTGCCCGCCTCGAAGAACTCGTCCGTGTATTCCGCGGAAATCTCGTTTTCAAACTCGGCCTCGACCTTTCCCTGCAGGGTGGTGATCATGCCGTAGACGTTGACCGCGGAGCGGTTGAATTGCATTTCCTTTTTGAATTCGAGGGTCTTGTTGTCCAGCTCGATCGTGATCGGGACCAGCACCTTTGTGGAGGAAAGCTTGATAAAGTCCGTCCGCCACAGGAATGGCAACTGGTTGTAAGTGATGCGTGTGGTGACGACCGTCTTGAGGTCCGCAAACTTGATCTGGGGCGGCTTCTGCACATTAAAGTAACGGGCCAGGCGCTCAAAAGGCGCATCCTTGGACCTCTGGAAATTGGTCTGGTTCAGGTAACCGTAATTGACCCGGTCCTCCTTTTTCGTAATCCCCATTTCTTCGTTCTCGGTCAATCCCGCGTTCGGCACCGTCAGCAGCGCATCCTTTTCCTCCGCATCCATGGCCAGCCGGTATTCGTTCGTGAAGGTCTTGTCGACGAATTCGAGCTCCACATCGTCGCCGACTCCGTCGATGTGGCGGTAGCGCCAGCGCTCAAACGGATACACGCTGGTCTGGCCGCCGCCTTCCCAGAATTCGCGCTGATAGGACCCCCCCGAGGGGTGCGATTCCTTGCCGTCCGGTTCGCCGTAAAGGATGTAAATGCGGCCGCGATCGGTCTTCCAGCCGGGAACGCCTGAAGCGAAGCGCTCGTTGGCATAAGCGATGCGGCGGTAGTGCTCCGCCTTGAATTCGTTGCTGGCCTCACGCGGATCCGGATTCCGCCTCGTCCAGAACTGCTCGATAAAGTTCTCGCGCTCCTCGTCGGTGGTCAGGTACTTGAAAGTGTCACGCTCTTCCGACGTGATGATGTACAGCACATCCTCATCGAGCCATTTCTTGTAGTAAGTATTCAGCGTGGCTTCTTTGACCTTGCCTTTCTGCAGCTCGGAAGGCCTGACCTTCTGCCGGTCCTGGCTTACGGTCTTCTGCTGCCCGGCGGCCTGGGCCTTCTGCGGGTCCACAGCCTTGGTCTGCTGCGGATCGGCCGCCTTGGCCGGCTGCTGGGAAACGGCGGCATATCCGGAAAAGAGAAGCCCGAGGGCAAGCATGAGGGAAAAACTGACGACGCGAGTCCTGCATTTTTCAGTGCGCACAGAGATGCTCCAGTAGTTGGAGTTAACTTGAAACCAAACAAATTATAGATTTGCCGTAAGGGGGTGTCAATTTAATGGTGCGCGGCAACAACTTGAGCAAAACCCCCTTAGATTATACGCTGCCAGCCTCCTGACGAACGCAAAAAATTGCCAAACAACCACCTGTATATCATGTTGCATACAGATCGCGACGGGCCATGGAGCGCGGGCGTCTCGCCCGCGCTCCATTTGTACGCCCTGTCGCACCCCCGCCGTGGATCCCTTGCCCGCCCGGAGGCAAGTTTCTGTGGATGTCGGCGGGGGGCTGGTGGTATAAACCGCTGTGCCGGTTTCTCCGGTTTTTTATCCCAATCAATGAATTCTTATCCGAGGTGAGGAAGCCATGTCTGAGATCGCAGCTTTGCCCTTGACGCAATTATCGGAAGAAGAACGCATGTTTTCCTCCATGATCCGCGAATTCGCGGACGAACAGATTCGCCCGCATGTTGCGCGCATGGATTGCGAAGCGAAAATGGACCCCGATCTGATCCGGAAATGTTTTGAGCTGGGGCTGATGGGGATTGGGGTTCCGGAGGCTTACGGCGGCAGCGGCACTTTCTTCATGGCGGTGCAGGCGGTCGAGGAACTCTCGCGGGTCGATGCCGCAGTGGGCGTCATGGTCGATGTGCAGAACACGCTGGTCTGCAACGCGATCGACCGTTGGGGGAGCGAAGAGCAAAAGCGGAAATACTTCCCTCGCCTGTGCACCGATACCATCGGGTCCTATGCCTTGTCCGAGGCCGGGGCCGGCAGCGACGCTTTTGCCCTCGCGACGCGCGCCGGGGAGCGCAACGGCGGTTACGTGCTGAACGGGCGCAAGCTCTGGATCACCAATGCGGGTGAAGCCGGAATCTTCATTATTTTCGCCACCATCGATCCGGGTCTAGGGTATCGCGGCATCACGGCATTTCTGGTGGAGCGGGATACTCGCGGCTTCACGGTCGGCAAAAAGGAAGACAAGCTCGGCATCCGGGCCAGCTCGACGTGCGAGCTGATCCTGGAAGAATGCTTCGTACCGCGCTCCCAGGTTCTGGGAGAAGTCGGCAAGGGCTATAAGGTTTCGATGGAAACCCTGAATGAAGGGCGCATCGGGATCGGGGCGCAGATGCTGGGGATTGCCCAGGGAGCGCTCGATGCCGCTCTCGGGTATGCCCACGAGCGCCAGCAGTTCGGCAAGCCGCTGGTGCAGTTTCAGGGCATACAGTTCGAGATCGCGCGCATGGCGACGCAGCTGGAAGCGGCCCGCCTCATGGTCTACAATGCCGCGCGGCTGAAGATGGCCGGCATCAATTTCACCAAAGAGGCGGCAATGGCGAAACTGTTCGCCTCCGAGGCCGCGGAGATGGTCAGCAGCCAGGCCCTGGAAATCTTCGGCGGTTACGGCTACACAAAGGAGTTCCCTGCGGAAAAGTACTACCGCGACGCCAAGATCGGGAAGATTTACGAAGGCACCTCCAATATGCAATTGCAGACGATCGCCAAATTGCTCATTGGGAAATGAACTGTAGGAGTCAGGAGTCAGGAGAAAACCGGATCTGTCTTTGGTCACGTTCGTACCCAAATGCTCAGGAAAAGCAGGGGCTCCTGCCTCCTGTATTCTGCTTTTCTGCGCGCTCAGTCTTTTTCTCCGCGCCCTCTGCGCTGAGCTTTTCCACCCCGTCTCTTTTCCCCCTGCCAAGCATATACCTGAACAACTCGATCCTCCTGTCTCCTGTATTCTGCCTTTCCGCGTCTTCTGCGCCGAGCTTTTTCCAACCCGTCTCCTTCCGGCCGCACAAAGCGTACTTGACCAACCCGGATCCTACTGTCTCCTGCTTTTCTCTTTCTTGCGCCCGCGATATTCCTATGTTAGTGTGTACCATTCTTTCCTGCTCATTCTTCCGGCGATAGAATCTCTTTTTCTATTGCGGAGATGCTCAGAGCGCGCTGCAGGCAGCGCGACCGCAACAGCCGTATGAAGATGAAAGTATATTTTCATGACAACTGCTTTGACGGCCTGGCTTCCGCCGCCGTGTTCAGTTATTTCTATCGCAACCGGATCCGCCAGGGCGTGGATTTCGACTATGAAGGGCTGGCTCACCGGGCCGGACAGCTGTTTCTGGATGTGTTGTTCGACGGCGATGAGAATGCCATCGTCGACTTTAAATACTCGAGCAATCCGCATCTGACCTGGTGGTTCGACCACCATCAAAGCGCGTTTCTGAGTGCCGAGGACGAGAACCATTTCCGCGACGACCGCGGCGGCCGGAAATTTCACGACCCGACCTACCGTTCATGCACGAAGTTTATCGCGCACATGGCGAGCAGGCACTTCGATTTCGACGCCGGCCGGCTTCAGGAGCTGATTGATTGGGCGGACATCATCGATGGGGCGCTGTTCCCGGATGCCGGTTCCGCGGTTGAGCTGGCTGCTCCCGCCATGAAGCTCATGATGGTGATCGAAGGGATCCGGGATCCGGAGCGCACGCGCAGGCTCATCTTTGCCTTTCAGGAAAAATCGTTGAGCGAAATCATGGCGGTCGACTGGGTGCAGGAGGCTTTTCAGCCGCTGTACGAGAGACACCGCAAGTCGATTGACATTATCCGAAACAGTGCGGACTACGCGCAGGGAACCGTGTATTTTGACATCAGCAATCATGAGGATATGGAAGGGTACAACAAATTCGTCCCCTACTACATTTACCCGGAAGCCGTGTATTGTGTGGGCGTCAGCCGCTCGAGCTTCCGGGCCAAGATCTCGGTGGGATCCAATCCCTGGAGCTCCCGCCCGCGCACGCATAACCTCGCCGCCCTGTGCGAACGGCACGGTGGCGGCGGGCATCCGGTTGTCGGCGCAATTTCCTTCACTCCCGGCGAATTGCAGCGCGCCCGGCAAATAGCCCAGGATATCGTCCGCGAACTGCGCAGCGACTATTAAAAAGGAGTCAGGAGTCAGGAGTCAGGAGTCAGGAGTCAGAATAACTATCGTGTGGGGCTTTTCTTCTGATTCCTCCAAAGATTGGATGCCCGCTGGAATTACAATGGAACGGCAGTGTGATGGACGATTTGAAGATCCTGGTGGTGGATGGCGTAATTGCGTGACTCCAAATGGCGCGGGATATCGCCCATTAAAAGGAGTCAGGAATCTGAATGGCTTTTCTCCTGACTCCTGACTCCTGACTCCTGACTCCTGAGATTGACAGCGCGATGGATGACTTGAAGATCCTGGTGGTGGATGACGAAATTGCGAACCTCCAGAAGCTGAGGCGCACGTTTGTGGACAAGCACCCTGTGCTCGCGGCCGAGAGCGGGCGCGAAGCGCTCGAGCTGATCCGGGCGAACCAGGGGATTGCGGTGATCATTGCGGATCAGCGCATGCCGGACATGACCGGGGTGGAGCTGCTGCGCCAGACGCTCCCGTTATTGCCGGACGCGGTGCGGATCATCCTGACCGGCTATACGGATGCAGACGTCCTGATGGAAGCGATCAACACCTGCAAGGTCTATCGCTACATGGTCAAACCCTGGGACCCGCCGGACCTGCAGATGACCGTGGAGAGTGGGATTGAAGCTCACCGCCTGGCCATCGAAAACGCGCAATTCCGCAAGGAGCTGATCCGCCGCGAGCGACTGGCGCGTGAGCTGGAGATCGCCAGTGAGATCCAGCGCTGCATTCTGCCCGCCGGATGTCCGCAGGTGGAAGGCTATGAGATCGCAGTGGAATACCATCCCGCGCGGGAAATGGGCGGGGACCTCTACGACTTCGACCACGACGGTGCCGCGGGAACCCTGCAGGTAGTCATCGGCGACGTCTCGGGCAAGTCGATCCCGGCGGCTCTTTATGGGGCGGTTTTCAGCGGTAAGCTCGGCATGCTGTTTGCCGAATCGCTGTCTCCGGGCGAGTTGCTGGCGCGGGCAAATTCGAGCTTGATCCTTCGCTACCCGGTCAACAATTATATAGCGGTGGCCTGCGTGCGCCTGGAACCGGAGAGCGGGTCCTGTGTGCTGGCCAACAGCGGCATGCCTTACCCGTTCCTGGTGCGCGCCGGCGAGGTCACGCGGTTACCCGCGGCCGGGGTGCCATTGGGACTGCTTGCGGAATCGAGCTATGATGAAATGCCATTCCGCATGGAAAAGGGGGACCTTCTGGTACTGGCAAGCGATGGCGTGACGGATGCCACGGATCCCGGCGGCCGCATGTACGAAGAGGATCGCTTCGTCGAGGCCATCCGGCGCCACACGGGCGAAGGCGTGGCGAGTCTTGCCAAAGAGCTTTTCCAGGATATCAGCCGTTTTACTGCGAACGGCAAGGTGCAGGATGACATCACGATCCTCGCGCTCAGCAGGAGTGCCTAGGCGGTCAGAATGCTGCTGATAAAAAACATCGGCCAGATAGTCACCCTGCGGGGAGCGCCGGCGCCAAGGTGCGGGGCTGCGATGTCGGAGCTCGGCATCATCGAAAGCGGCGCCATACTGATCCGGGCGGAGCGCATCGTCTGGGTCGGGCCGACTCGGGAATTGCCGCGCCACGAGATTGATCCCTATTGCGAGACCGTCGACTGCGTCGGTCTCGACTTGGTGGCCTTGCCGGGATTCGTCGACAGCCATACGCATCCCGTTTTCGCGGGCACGCGAGCCAACGAGTATCACCTGCGCAGCCAGGGAAAGACCTATCAGGAGATCGACGCCGCCGGCGGCGGGATTCGCGCCAGCGTGCGCCAGCTGCGCGCCGCCACTCAGGACCAGCTCGAAAACCGGGCCGAGCGCTATTTCGAGGAGTTCCTGGCGCACGGCACGACCACCATCGAGGCCAAGAGCGGCTATGGACTGAGCCTGGAGGACGAGATCAAGAGCTTGCAGGTCCTGGCTTCCCTGCACGGCCGCAGCCGGCTGGAAATCGTAGCGACGTTCCTGGGCGCCCATGATGTCCCCGATGAACTGCGCGCCGCGCGCGGCGAGTACATCCGCGGGATCGTCGAAGAGATGATCCCCAAAGTGGCCGGGGAGGGCCTGGCCCAGTTCTGCGACGTGTTCTGCGACACCGGCTATTTCACGGTCGAGGAATCGCGCACGATCCTCACGGCGGCCCGGCAGGCCGGGCTCAAGGTCCGCCTGCACGCCGAGCAGCTGGCACACAGCGGCGGCGCGCGGCTTGCGGCGGAGCTGAAGGCGGCGAGCGCCGATCACCTGGAATGGGTTGACGATGCCGACATCGAAGCGCTCCGCGACGCGGGCACTGTGGCCACGCTCCTTCCCGGCGCCACCTTCAACCTGGGCCTCTCCCGCTATGCGCCGGCCCGCAGGCTCATCGACGGCGGCGTTCCCGTTGCCCTGGCCACCGACTTCAATCCCGGCTCCTGCTTTACCCTGAACATGCAGATCATCCTTTCGATCGCCTGCAGCCAGATGCGCATGACGCCGGCGGAAGCCATCACGGCGGCAACCATCAACGGCGCCAGTGCAGTCGGGCTGGCGGAGCGGCTCGGCAGCCTCGAGGAAGGCAAACAGGCCGACATCGCGCTCATGAACGTGGCGGATTACCTGGAAATCCCCTATTTCTTCGGCGTGAATCACTGTGTCATGACTGTCAAAAAAGGGAAGATCGTCATCAATAGATTGGAGCGATCGTGAAAAGAATCGTCGAATGCGTGCCCAACTTCAGCGAGGGGCGGCGCAAGGGAGTGGTGGATGCCATTGCCGCCGCGTTCACGAAACAGCCCGGCGTGGCCCTCCTCGATTCGGAAATGGACGGCGCCCATAACCGCTGCGTCATCTCCGTGGCCGGCGATCCGCAGGCCGTCGCGCGCGGCATGATCGACGCCGTGGGCAAGGCCGCGGAGCTGATCGACCTGCGCCAGCACCGCGGCGAACATCCGCGCATGGGCGCCACCGACGTGGTGCCGTTCATTCCCATTTCCGGGATGACCATCGAAGATTGCGTCCAGCTGTCCCTGGAGGTGGGAGAGGAAATCGCATCGCGCCATCAGATCCCCGTCTACCTGTACGAGCAGTCGGCGCGCGTGCCGGCGCGCCAGGACCTCGCTTACGTGCGCCGCGGCGAATTTGAAGGGATCCGCGAGGAGATCCGCACCAATCCCGACCGCAAGCCGGACTTCGGCCCCCCGGAAGTCCATCCCACTGCCGGCGCGACCGCGGTCGGGGCGCGCTTTGCCCTGATTGCCTACAACATCTATCTCAACACACCGGATGTAAAGACCGCCCAGGCGATCGCCCGCGCGATTCGCTCCTCCAGCGGCGGGCTCCGTTATGTGAAGGCCCTGGGTTTTGAAATCAAGGAGAGAAGGCAGACCCAGGTGTCCATGAATCTCACGAATTTCGAAGCCACGCCCATTTTCCGCGTGTTCGACATGGTGGCGCGCGAAGCCGGACGCTACGGCGTTGCGGTCGTCTCCAGCGAGATCATAGGGCTAGTGCCGCAGAAGGCCCTGAATGCCTGCGCCGATTATTATCTGCAGCTGGAAAACTTCGGTGAGAATCAGATTTTGGAGAACCGCCTGATCGATGCGCTGCCCCAGGACGACTCGGTGGCCGATTTCCTTTCCAGCATAGCCTCGCCCGAAGCCGTGCCCGGAGGCGGCAGCGTTGCCGCTCATGCCGCTTCGCTGGCCGCGGCGCTCGGCGAAATGGTGGCCGGCCTGACATCAGGGAAGAAGAAGTACCAGGCGGTGGAAGGCAGGGTGCGCGCCATCCATAAGCAGCTTGGCGATGCGCGCAGCGTGCTGCAGCGGTTCGTGCAGGACGACGCCCATGCATATCAGGGAGTGATGGCTGCGCTCAAACTTCCCAAAAGCTCGGCCGAGCAGAAAACAGCGCGCGCCGCCGCACTCGGCCAGGCAACCCGGACAGCGACCGAAGTGCCGCTGCAGACCGCGCGCCGGACAGCCGAAGTGCTGCGCCTGCTCGGCACGCTCGTCGAGATCGGAAATCCGAATGCCCGAAGCGACGCCGCAACCGGTGCACAGCTGGCCTGGGCCTCCTTGAAAGGAGCGCAGTACAACGTGCTGATCAACCTGGCCGGCATCGGGGACCAGGCCTTTGCGGATGCCTGCCGCAACGAAGTGAATGCACTCGCCCGAGAGGGCCAGGCAATCCTGGCTAAAATCGACGCCCTGATGATCCGCTAGGAAGGGGTAAAGGGGCAAAGGGAAAAACCGGTTCTGCCTTGCGTCCTGGTTGCGGCTGAGGAAGGGGAACGGCAAGGGGCAAAGGGGCACTTGCGCCCAGGGGAGGAGATTAGGAAGGGGTAAAGGGGCAAAGCTGGTTCAGCCCCGGTTCGAACGCATCCCAGTCGGCGATTCGAAACCCGCATTGATCCCTTCTGTCTTCTGTCTCCTGTCTAGATAAACATCTCCTCATCTTCGTGTGAACGGCTGGCGGATCTGCGCCGGCCGAAAAAGACGTCCACTCCGGTTCGGATCCCGCGCGCAATCGCCTGCATTTCCTTCACCGGCATACTGATGGCGTCCTGCAAAGTCGTAATGGTCTCATCGATTCTCCGGGTGGTTGTGTCGATGACGTCCTGGAGCCTGGCCATCTGAAGCCGGGCGGCCTCGGCGGCCTCGTCCACAAAGGCATCCAGTTTGAGCACCCGCTCGTGAGCCATTTTGCTGATGCCGGCCACGCTCTCCCCCATGGCTTGCACCTTCTCTGCCATGTCCTTGCATATGGGGATGAATTCGTCCAACTGCGGCACAATGCGATCGACCTGCTTCATCAACTTCGAGCTCATTTCCTCGACGCGCGCGGACAGCGCCTTCACTCTGGAGGAAATGATCCAGAGCGCTATTCCCTGGATCAGGAGCGCCAGTGCCACCAGCCCGGTAAAAATGCAGAGTACGGAAAATTGTATGGAATTCATTCAGGCCTTCGTTTTGTCTAGACCTTTGGTTTGTCCTTTTCTTCGCGATATGCCTGTTTGCCGGCTTCGAGCGCAGCAGACAGCTGGTCGCGTTGCTGTTGCAGCACTTCCTTGCCCCGGTCGATCAGGCCGCCGGTTTTTTCCGTCACGTCCTTTGCGCGGTTGGCAATGAACTCCGCGCCTTCGCGGGTTTTCGTCGCAAGGAGCTTGCGTGTCTCCTCGCCGCTGCGTGGAGCCAGCAAGAGCGCCACCGCCGCGCCGATAAATCCGCCCAAAATAAAGAACAGCGCCTTCTCTCCCACTTTCGATTCCTCAGCCATAGGGCCTCCTAGCATTTAGAGAACAGCTACTCCTAACTTAACCACGAGGCCTATCCATTGTCAAATGAGCAAATCGGATTTTGCGGAAAAGAAAGAAGGAGACAGTAGACAGAAGACAGTAGAAAAACGGATCGGGCCGGATACGGGTTTTGGCAAAGTCGAAATCCGTTTGGAGTGCGGCGACTGGTCGCCGCTCTGGAGATCGCACCACTGGCTCTACCAGGCAGCTTGCTGCCTGGAATTCCACAACCCAATCCCCGCGTTTGTGCGGCTTTTCTACGGTCTCCTTCCAAAGTTGTACCCGCAGCTCGTCCGTTCTATAATGTGCTTTCTTCAATGAGCGCAAATCCCTGAGAAGAGAGAGGATTCAATTCATGAGCAAGCCGAGAGCTTTTCGTACCCGCGCCGTGCATGCTGGCGAGCATCTGCCGGCGGATGATTTCATTCCTGTAGTCGGGCCCATTCATGCGACGGTTGGTTTCGTTTACGAGCGTATGGAGGATCTCGACGGCGTTCTGGGCACGACGCGCGAAGGGTATGTATACCCGCGCTATGGCAGCCCTACCGTGTCTGCGCTCGAAGCGGCGATCGCGGATCTGGAGGGGGGGGAAGCGGCATTCGCATTTGCCTCCGGCATGGCGGCGATTCATGTTGGATTGCTGACGGCCGGTGTGCGCCAGGGCTCGCGCGTGGTTGCCGCAATGGATGTGTACGGCGCGACCTACACGATGCTGAACCGGCTGTTCACGGAACTGGGGGCGCAGGTAACTCTGGTGGATGTCACGGACCTGGACGCAACCGAGGCAGCGCTCAAAGAGTCGCACCCGGTGATCCTTGTGGCGGAAACGATCTCCAATCCGCTTTTGAAGGTGGCTGACCAGCCGGCGCTGATTGAATTGGCGCACCGTTACGGCGCGCAGGTCATGATCGACAACACGTTCGCCTCGCCCTATCTGTGCAATCCGTGTGCTTATGGCGCGGACTACGTCATGCACAGCGTCACCAAGTTCATCGCCGGGCACGGGGACGTGCTGGCGGGCGTGATTGTCACCTCGGCGGCAAACCGCAAGCGGATGTACGAGATGAACAAGATGATCGGCAGCACGCTCGGCCCGTTCGAGGCGTGGCTGGCCCAGCGCGGGCTTAAGACCCTGCCATTGCGCATGCGCCAGCAGTGCGACAACGCGCTCGCGGCGGCGCGGTGGCTGTCGGCCCATCCGCGCATCGCGCACATCCATTACCCGGGATTGGCCTCCCACCCGCAGCACGAGCTGGCCGCTCGCCTGTTCCAGGACCGCGGCTTCGGCGCCGTGCTGTCGTTTGAAATTGCGGGCGCCGACAAGAAAGCAGCCTTCCGTTTCATGGATGCGCTGAAACTGTGCATGCCGGCCACCACCCTCGGCGATATTTATACGATCGTGCTCCACCCGGCCTCGTCCTCGCACCGGGCGCTGACGGAGGCGGAAAGAGCCGGAATCGGCGTCCGCGACGGCCTGGTGCGCCTCTCGCTCGGCATCGAAGATACCGACGACATCATTGCCGATCTGGCCCAGGCGCTCGACCAATAATTGCATCGGTGCCTGGTCCTACTCCCTTTCTCATCCCCTATGTTATTGATATTGCTTATGGTGCGGAGGGGGCAGTAGGACCAGGCACCATTCCCTCGGACAGGGTTCTATCGCATCCTCAGCAATCTGGTTGCGACGCGGCCGCTCCACACGTCGCATACGACCACTTTGATGATCTGTCCCTGGGCTTTGAACGGGATCGCGATCGACATGTTGATCCCCGACTGAAGCGCCTGCTGGAAAGCCTCTTCGGCCAGCTGCAGGTCGGCTGTTTGCCACTCTTCACCGAGGTATTTCCCCTTGGCGTCGCCGTAAAACACCACCGTTTCCAGCCTGCCGACGTGCCGGTCGTCGAGGCTTCTGAATCCGACGCCGGCCGGGCCGATGCGCAAGTTCACCTTGATTTGCGGCTTGCCGCGGGCATCCTTGATCGATTCCGTGCCGGCCTGCAGGGCGATCTGCCTGTATTCGGCTTCGGCCTCGGCCGCGATCCACATCCGCTGGCGCGCCACCGACTCCGCGAAGTATTGCGCGCAATTGTAAGGCGGAATATGAAGGCCCACGGCGACTCCTGCCTGTGACCGGAGATTGGATCCGGCATAATACCCGCTGCGCGCCTGCACGCGACAGCCCGGGCAGGATTTTGCCGGGTTGAGCTTTACGGTGAGTTTATGGAAACTGCGGTCGTTGCCGGGCCGGGCGGGTGCGAATCCGAGGGTGTAGCCCATGCGCAGATTCGTAATGGCCCGGTCGAGCGCCGGCGCCAGCTTTTCCGCATTCCCCAGTTTCAGGACCTCACCGCCCGATCCCTTGGCAATCCGCTCAATCGAGCCCGGATCCCCGCTATAGGAGGGGTTGTCCCCCGGAGTCTTGATGCTGAAGAGCGTGACCGAGGATTCCAGCACCTGGGTGAGCACATCCTCTTCCGCCATCGGGAATACGGTGGATTCATTGTCGGAAATGAGAATGATGGCCCTGCGGCGGTCAGGCGCCTTCTCACGCAGGAAGCGCGCCGATTCGAAGATGGCGCCGTAAATGTTAGTGCTTCGGCCGATGCTGATTTCCCCGATCTTTGCCGCGACCTCGTCACGATTTTCAGTGAGTTCGGTGAGCCGCGCCGGGCACTGGTCGAAGTCATAAAGCACAACCTGGTCCTGGGGCTTCAGACGCTCGAGCGCCGAAAATCCCGCGCCGCGCAGTTCGGAAAGGTAGCGCCTTATGCTCGGGCTGCGGTCAATCACCAGGGCGACGGCAAGCGGCAGCCGGTCCCGGGAGAAATGCGTGATGGCCTGGGCAATGCCGTTGTCATAAATAAGGAAGTCCTCGGCCCGCCGATCGCCGATCGCCGTTCCTTCCCTGTCGCGCACGATCGTATCGATCGTTACCAGATCGACGCTCACCCGCAGGCTGAATTCTTTGGTGACCGTCTGGTTTTGGCGTGCGAGCGGGGCCTCCGAAACGAAGCTTGTCGAATCCAGGGGGGACGAAGGAAGCCATGTTTCATGCTTGCCGCCGGACAGTGCCGGCAATGCCAGCAGACCAAGGAAGCATAGGACCCGATGCGTTTTTGGCATCGCTCTCCTCTGAAACCTGTCTTGATGCTTCTATACGTGACGACTCAAATCGTGGCCTGTTTAGAAACCGCGAAGACCGCAAAGACATGCCCTCTCGCTTCCTCCGCGTCCATGACCTTCGTGGTCTTCGCGGTTCATGGTTTTTGTCCCACACTTATGTCGCCATGCATAGAGTAACCCAGCATCGCGCCTGCAGTACAGCAATCCTGTGGGGCTAACGGTGGCAGGTCTCCAGAATCCAATATTTCAAAAAATGGATTCTGGAGACCTGACACCTGCATGCGATCCTTCAGCGGCGGGTCATCGAGAAGGAGAAGCTGCGCCCCCGGTTGTCGCAGCCGGTGCCCTCGATGCGCGATGGGCTGGACCGATGGCCGATAAAATTGGCTTGATACCCGGTCCGGTCTGTCATGATGGCCTCAAAAACCGAGCCGTTCGCCTAGCCGCTTAAGTCCAGACCTCCTGACATACCCCTGAAATTCCTAAGAATTTGAGCCTTTTTTCGGACATGGGTGCGCACCGAAATGTGTCCGCTTTTTTTCCTGTCAAAAACTGCCACCTGCCCGCCCCTGGGTC
>Ga0315277_10005068_pt1 | contig 17433 bp, 13 predicted proteins | sample YL17G05_15_MG_FD_203695 | JGI IMG/M metagenome (GOLD analysis project Ga0315277, IMG submission 203695) | Sediment microbial communities from Yellowstone Lake, YNP, Wyoming, USA - YL17G05_15 | ecosystem: Environmental > Aquatic > Freshwater > Lake > Sediment | place: USA: Wyoming | collected... | reverse complement strand
GATTCTTTTGGGAAGATCTGAATTGTTAAATGTTGAGACCTGACCCCTTACTAGGTTAAGATGATCTATGTCTGAGCGCTGTCAACCTGTTCCTGCTGCGCTCGATCTAAGCCTCGGAATGGAGGAGGCATGCGATACAGCAAATCGATTTCGGTGTGTGTTTTTTCTGTCTCGATTCTCATGTCTTTTCTGGCCGGAGCTCCGGCGGCTGCCTCTGCTGAAACCGCTGACTCGGTCCAGAGCCAGACTGCCGTCGTCAATCCTTCTTTTGAAGCGGCCGAAGGGGACACACCAAAGGGGTGGACACCAAAGACCTGGCAGCCCAAGGCCGATTTCGCGTTGGACTCGACGGTCGCCCACTCCGGGAAAAACAGTGTCCGCATCTCCTCGGCCGAGGGCGCCGACGCTTCCTGGGCGACTGTCATCCCGGTCAAGCCGTATTCCCAGTATCGCCTGAGCGGCTGGATCAAAACCGAAAACCTGGAACCGGGGACGAGCCGCGGGGTCTTGTTCAGCTTCCACGGCACTGATATTCAGACCAAGGCCGTGTCGGGAACCCAGGATTGGGCCCGGCTGGAGCTTCTCTTCGACAGCGGGGCGAACGACGCCCTCTCCCTCAATTGTCTTTTCGGAGGATGGGGAAAAGCTACCGGAACCGCCTGGTTCGATGACGTCGAACTTGAACTTATCTCGGCGCGGGTTCTGAAACCAGAGGTGACGATCGAGGTGACGAAGACACTGCCGCCGATGTCGCCTTATATTTATGGCCAGTTCATCGAACACTTGGGCCGGTGCATTTATCAAGGCATCTGGTCCGAGATGCTCGAAGACCGCAAATTCTTCTACCCCGTGAACACGTCGGATTCCGTCTGGAAGTCCTGCGGGGAACCGCACAGCGTTTGGATGAACCCGGTGATTCCCTATGTGGGTGAGCACGCCGTCGAAGTCCGGTTGAAGGGGAACGGGCGGCCCGGCGGAATCTCGCAGGGAGACCTGGCCCTGATGAAGGGGAAATCCTACACCGGCCGCGTCGTTCTCTCCGCCGACCCGGGCGCTTTGCCTGTCGACGTGAGCCTCGTCTGGGGCGAAGGAGCCGAAGAGAAGCAGACGGTGAGCCTCAGCGATATTGGGAACGATTACCGGACCTTCCCGTTGTCCTTTGCGGCCGGCGCTTCGACCGAAAAGGCCCGGCTGGAGATCCGGTCGAGCGGCGGCGAGTCCTTCCGGGTGGGCACCGTCTCGCTCATGCCGGCGGACAATGTCGAGGGCTTCCGTCCCGAGGTCCTGGCCCTGCTCAAGGAGCTCAATTCGCCGGTCTATAGGTGGCCGGGCGGCAATTTCGTCAGCGGCTACAGCTGGAAGGACGGCATCGGGGACCCCGACCGCCGGCCCCCGCGCAAGAATCCGGCCTGGCTTGGGATCGAGCACAACGACGTCGGCATCCACGAGTTCCTGGATTTGTGCCGCCTTATCAATACCGAGCCGTATATCACGGTCAACAGCGGCCAGGGCTCTTCGACTCTTGCCGCCGAAGAGGTCGAATACGTCAATGGCGCCTCCTCGACACCCATGGGCCGGTGGCGCGCCGAGAACGGCCGGCTCGAACCTTGGGGCGTGAAATGGTGGTCGATTGGCAACGAGATGTACGGCGATTGGCAGCTTGGCCACATGCCTCTTGCGGATTACATCAGGAAACACAACCGCATCGCCGAGCTCATGCGGGCCGAAGACCCGTCGATCAAGATCATCGGCGTCGGCGCGACCGGGCCCTGGAGCGAGGGCATGCTGGCCGGGTCCGCGGGGCACATGGACCTTCTCAGCGAGCACTTTTACGTCGGCGAGATGCCCGGGGTACTCAGCCACGTTTCCCAGGTCCCGCGCGAAATCCGACGCATCGCCCAGGCTCACCGCGGCTACAGGAAGACGATTCCCGAGCTCAAGGAAAAGGAGATCCCGGTTGCCCTCGACGAATGGAATTATTGGTACGGGCCTGAGCTCTACGGCCAGATCGGCACCCGCTACTTTCTTAAAGACGCGCTAGGTGTGGCGGCAGGCATCAACGAATACGCCCGTCAGAGCGACGTCATCTTCATGGCCAATTACGCCCAGACGGTGAACGTCATCGGGGCGATCAAGACGACGAAGACCGCGGCCGCTTTTGACACGACCGGACTGGTTCTTAAACTCTACCGCGCGCAGTTCGGAACGCTGCCGGTCAAGGTCACGGGAGCGCCCGAGCCGTTGGATGTCATGGCCGCCTGGACGGAAGAGAAGAAAGCGCTGACGATTTCCATTGTCAATCCGACGCAGGAGGCTCAGGCCTTGACCCTCGGTCTTAAGGGATTGGCCGTTCCGAAGACGGCGAAACTCTACCGCATCGCCGGAACCGATCCTATGGCCTACAACGAGCCGGGCAAGGAGCCGGTCGTAAAAATCGAAGAGACCGCCGCGGCGCCGTTCACCGGCAAGCTGACCGTCCCGCCGCTCAGCGCCTCGATCTATATATTGGAAAACACCAGGAGGTAGAACCGTGTTCCACGCGCTCTTATTCTGCCTGTCCTTGGTCAACGTCTTTCCGTGGATTCAAGAGCCGCCGGCCAAGGGCTTCGACCTCAAGCCCGAAGTCTGGCAGCGGTATCTCGGCGAGTACAAGTACGGAGGCAAAGAATACCTTTCCATCTTCAAGTTCTCCCAACAGGAGGAGGACGGGAGCCTGTTCTTTTTCGACTCGGTGACCGGCCGCACGGGTCCGCTACAGGCCGTTTCCGAGACCGAATTCACTGCCGCCGGGCCCGGCGCCGGGGCGGACAATCCGGCCGGCGAGGTCCGGATCACTTTTTTCAAGAATAGCGCCGGTGAGGCAGACCGTCTGATGCTCAAGCGCGGCGGCCGGCCCGATATCGAGGCCGCAAAAGCCTCCGGTTTCACCGAAGTGCCGGTGACCTTTGCGAGCGGCGACATAACTCTTGCGGGCAGTCTTCGTCTCCCGGCCACGTCGGGACGCCATCCCGCCGTCGTCTATGCCCACGGCTCGGGCCCGGGCACCCGGAATCAGAGCTCTCTCCTGGCCCATTTTTTCCTCCACCGGGGGATCGCCGTTCTTGGCTACGATAAACGGGGCGTCGGCCAGTCGGGCGGCGATTGGCGCAAAATCGACTTCCCGGAACTTGCCTCCGACGCTCTCGCCGCGGTCCGTTTCCTGAGAAGCCATCCGGACATCGACCCTCAAAAGGTCGGCCTCTTCGGGATCAGCCAGGGCGGCTGGGTGGTTTCTTTGGCGGCCTCCCGCTCCGCGGACGTGGCTTTCTTCATATCCCATTCCGGGCCCGGCGTCAGTCCGCGGCAACAGGAATTCACCATGCTGACGAACATTATGACGGCGTCGGGGTTCTCTAAAGAGGAGGTCGACGGGGTTCTCCAGTCGATGAGCCTGCTCTATGAGTATGGGAAGACCGGGAAAAATGGGGACAAGCTGGATGAGCTCGTCCAGAAACTCAAGCAGAACCCGAAATTGGCCGACTTCCTCCCGCCCCTTTCCAAAGAGTTGGATAGAGAAACGATCTACGATAAACAGAAAATGGGCGATCCCGGCTGGTTCTTCCATCTCGATGTCGACTACGACCCCATCCCGGCCGTGAAACGGGTGCGGTGCCCGGGCCTTTTCCTATTCGGGAAGCATGATTTTACTGTACCCGTCGATGAAAGCGTCGCCCGGATCGAAGCGGCGTTCAAGGAGACGGGGAATAAACTCTGCCGGGTCGTCGTCCTGCCCAATGCCGGACACGGGGTTTTGGAGGTCGATCCGGCCAAGCCGACGCAGCCGGCTGCACCAATGAGGATGGCGGAGGGATACCTCCAGCTCCTCAGCGATTGGCTGGAAAAGACACTGACTTCCGGGCGATAATGATAAGATAGAGGGCGGCGGGTTTTAGGTGACACCCGCCTGACCCAGAGTTCAAATCTATGATCGGGGAACGAAAATGATAAAGCCGCGATCTGTCTGCCTTTTCCTATTTATCTCTGCTGCCTTGTTCCTATCGGGTGGACAGCTTCCGCTAATGAAACCCGACTATCCCATCCGGCCGGCCGATTTCGTCCAGGTCAAGCTGGAGGACGAGTTCTGGGCGCCGCGTCTCAAGATCAACCGGACCGTGACGATCCCGTACCTGTTCAAGCTGGACGAGGAGACGGGCCGGACAAACAATTTCCGGATCGCCGCCGGACTCGTCGAGGGCAAGCACACCGGAAAACGCTACAACGACAGCGACGTCTTCAAAGCGATGGAGGCGGCCGCCTATTCCCTGCGGACCAATCCCGACCCGGGACTCCGGGAGAAACTGGATAATCTGGTCGCCATCATCGGCCAGGCCCAGGAGCCGGACGGATATCTCTATACGACGCGGACGATCGATCCCAAGAATCCGGCGCCGGGCGCGGGAGCGGAGCGCTGGTCGAACCTGCGGGTCAGTCATGAACTCTACAATGTCGGCCACATGTATGAAGCCGCCGTCGCCCACTATGTGACGACCGGCGAGCGGACCTTCCTTGCGATCGCCCTCAAGAACGCCGACCTCCTCGTCCGCACGTTTGGACCGGGGAAGCGGCGCGGCTTTTCCGGACACCAGGAGATCGAGATCGGGCTTTCGAAGCTCTATCGGGTCACGGGCAACAGACAATATCTCGAACTGGCCAAGTTCTTCCTCGACGAGCGCGGTCATTATCATGGGGGCGAAACCTATCCGGCCGCTTCGCCGTTCGTCATCTATAACTCCGAGGAATATCTTCAGAATCACAAGCCGGTCGTCGAGCAGACCGAGGCCGTCGGGCACGCGGTCCGGGCCACCTATATGTATTCCGGGATGGCCGATGTCTCGGCGCTGGGCGGTTGGCCGGAGTACGCGGCGGCCGCCGGCCGCCTTTGGGAGAACGTCGTCGGCAAAAAACTTTATATCACCGGCGGCATCGGCTCGACCGGTGAATACGAAGCCTTCGGCGCCGACTATGAGCTTCCGAACGCCCAGGCCTATGCCGAAACCTGCGCTTCGATCGGAAACGCTCTCTGGAATCAGCGGTTGTTTGAGCTCCATGGGGACAGCCGGTACATCGATGTCCTGGAGCGGATCCTTTATAACGGGCTCATTTCGGGGGTATCATTGGGCGGCGACCGGTTCTTTTACCAGAATCCGCTCGAATCCGCCGGCAAGTACGAACGGAGCGCCTGGTTTGAGGTCGCCTGTTGCCCGGCCAACATGGCCCGCTTCCTGCCGACTTTGCCGGGCTATATCTATGCCGCGGGCGGGGACAGCCTGTATATCAACCTTTTTGTTGCCGGCTCCGGCAAAGTCGAGCTCCCCGGCCGGTCGGTCAATCTCATCCAGGAGACAAAATACCCGTGGGAAGGGACGGTCAAGATCCTGGTCAACGCCCGCCCCGGCGGAGAATTCACCATCAAACTCCGCATACCAGGATGGGCGCGGAACGAACCCGTGCCCGCGGACCTCTACCACTTCCTGGACCGGAACGAACAGCCGGTGCGGCTCTGGGTCAATCGAAAGCCCGTGGATTTCAAAATCGAGAATGGCTATGCCTTGCTGCGCCGGAAATGGCGGACGAACGACCTCATCGAGCTCATCCTGCCCATGCCCAACCGCCGGGTCCTCGCCCACAGCTTAGTCAAGGAGGATGCCGGCGAAGTGGCCTTGCAGAGGGGTCCGATCGTCTTTTGCGCCGAAGGCGTCGACAATGGCGGCCGGGCACTGAATCTCGTTCTGCCGGACGATGCGAAGCTAGAGCACTGGTTCCGGCCCGACCTTCTCGGGGGAGTGGCCATCATTACGGCGAACGCGATGGCAGTTGATGTCAAGGCTGACGGCAAATCACAGGACCGGAGGCCCCATCAATTCATGGCGGTTCCCTATTTTGCCTGGGCCAACCGGGGCCCCAACGAGATGCGGGTCTGGCTCCCGCGCACTCCGGACGCACTATGAAGGAAAAGAGCCGACAGAACAGGCCTGAAATCTCCGCTCAATCGACCGGATAGTGCCCGTCCTCGAGGAGCTTGAAGAAGCAGCGGGAGCAGGCTTCAAGATCTTGCGAAGCATCGTGGTGGCCCTCGTAGGAGCGGCCGAACAAAAACGTGTGCAGCTCCTCGAGCGTGGGCCATTTGAATCCGTATCCCCCAGGCCTGGGCAGGCAGCAGACCTCGGTCGTGGTTTTCATCGTGCAGATCCCGGGGATCTCCAGGACGGAGAGGGGCTTTCCCGTGCGGACAAACTCGGACGCCAATACTCCCCAGTCATACTCCAGGTTGTGAGCCACAAGCACGGTTCCCGGGCGGCTGCCCTCTTCCAGGAATTCGTCCAGGACTTCGCTTAGGTCCCTTCCCACCCGGCGGGCACGTGCGTGGGTGATGCCGTGGATCCTCGTCGCGTCGGCCGGGATACGGAATCCTTCGGGCCGGATGATGTGACATTGAGCATCTGTCATATGGCCGCTGGAATCACAGCGTCCCCAGGCGATCTGGACGAGCCGGGGCCAGTCATCGACCGCGTCGGGCGAAAAATAACGGGTGCGGGGAAGTCCTGTGGTTTCGCAGTCGACAAGCAGGAACCTCGAGGCCTTTGACTGTACGTCCATGCGCTATCCCGGCTTAAGGCTTACTCCGACCTGCTCTCGATGTCAAGAAAGGCGTCCGCAAGAGCGGGAGACAATCGTGTTTTGACGCTCTTTATTTCCTGTGATATAAGCGGGGGAAATGATTTGGCGGCAGATCTATGATCCTTTGGGTAACGGCCTTGTCTCCGCTCTCGTCGCGGCCGTGCCGATCGTCGTCCTCCTCGGGACGCTCGCGTTCCTAAAGCTTAAGGCCCACAGCGCGGCCCTTCTGGGGCTGGCGGCGGCCCTGGCGATCGCCGTCGGCGTTTTTAGGATGCCGGTGGATAAGGCCGGCGCGGTGACCCTTTTCGGTGCCGCCTACGGACTCTTTCCCATCGGCTGGATCATCCTCAATGTCATTTTCCTTTACACCTTGACCAACGAAAAAGGCCATTTCAAAGTCCTCCAGGAAAGCCTCACCGGGATCACCCGCGACAGCCGGCTGCAGCTCCTGCTCATCGCCTTCTCTTTCGGTGCTTTCTTTGAGGGTGCGGCGGGTTTTGGGACACCCGTGGCCGTCACGGCCGCCATCCTGATCGGGCTCGGGTTCAGCCCGCTCGCCGCTTCATGCCTTTCGCTCATCGCCAATACCGCCCCGGTCGCCTTCGGGGCGCTGGGTACCCCGATCGTCGCCCTCCAGGGCGTGACCGGCCTACCGCTCCATGACCTGAGCGCCCAGGTAGGACGCATCCTGCCTTTTTTCTCGATCATCGTTCCATTCTGGCTCGTCTGGGCTTTTGCCGGCTTCAGAGGAATGCTCGAGATCTGGCCGGCGCTTCTCGTCGCCGGGACCTGCTTCGCCATCCCCCAGTTTCTCATTTCCAACCTCCACGGTCCCTGGCTGGCGGCTATCCTCGCTGCGGTCATATCGATGCTCGGGCTTATCGCTTTTCTTTTTATCTGGCATCCTCGGCGGATCTGGGGCTTTAATGGGCATGACCCCAACGCTGCCGCGCGGTCCCCCCATCGCTTCAGCCGGGCCGAGGTCATCCGGGCCTGGATGCCGTGGGCGATCCTCAGCGTCGTTGTCTTCCTCTGGGGCATCCCCCAGGTTAAGGCAGTCCTCGACGGATTGTCCTCGTTGAAGGTGCCCGTCCCTCTCATCCATAAACTTATCGAACGGATGCCTCCGGTTGTGGCCGGCCCCACGGCAGAGGCCGCGGTCTTCAGTTTCAACTGGCTGTCGTTTACCGGCACCGGCATCCTGGTAGCCGCCCTCCTCTCCGCTTTCGCCATGGGATGCCGGGTGCGCGAGATCGGACGGGCCTGGTGGGCGACGCTCCGCCGCGTCCGCTTTTCTCTCCTCACCGTGTCCGCGATGCTGGCCCTCGGGTTCATCACCCGCTATTCCGGCCTCGATGCAGCCATGGGCTTGATGTTCGCCCGGACGGGGAAGCTCTATCCGTTTTTCGGGACCCTTTTAGGCTGGCTAGGGGTCGCTCTCACGGGATCGGACACCTCCTCCAACGTCCTCTTCGGCAGCCTCCAGAAGATCTCGGCCGAGCAGATCGGTCTCAGCCCCACGCTCATGGCCTCGGCCAACAGCTGCGGCGGGGTCATGGGCAAGATGATCGATGCCCAGAGCATCGTCGTGGCCAGCACCGCCACCCGTTGGTATGGGCACGAGGGTGAAATCCTCCGCTATGTATTTTTCCACAGCCTGGCCTTGGCCGCGCTAGTCGGGCTCATGGTATTCCTGCAAGCGTATGTCTTTCCTTTCACCCGGCTCGTTGTTAAATAAGCCGCACCTTCGCTCCTGCGCTTCCCCCGAGACGATCGGCTGAACCGGATCGTCAGGATAGTCAGAGGCGGAGTCCTTGACAAAAAAGCGAGGTTACACCATAATGGAACCAATTCGAAACCAAGGGGCAATAGCTATGAGTACGACAATAACTGTAAAGAATATCCCAACTGGACTGTATGAGCGGCTCAAGCAGAGCGCCGTGCTTCACCACAGGAGCATCAATTCCGAGATCATCGCCCTCATCGAGGAGCGCCTGGCCGCGAAAAAAAGGAACCCCGAGGACTTTCTGGCGTCCGCGAGGGCTTTGAGGGAGAAGACGGGCCGCTACGAGCTTAAAAAGGAATTCATCGACCGGGCTAAACGGGAAGGCCGTCCGTGATCGTCGTCGATACGCATCTCCTGGTCAATTTTTATCTGCGCAGCGAGCATTCGCACCTGGCCGACAAGGCTTTCCTCAAGGACCCCGACTGGATCGCGCCTCTTCTCTGGCGGAGTGAATTCCTAAATGTGCTGACGGGCTGTCTCAGGAAGGGTATTATTAGTCTTGAGACGGCCGGCGAGATCGCGGGTGAAGCCGAGCTTCTTATGGAGGGCGGCGAATATTCCGTCGGCTCTCTCGATGTCCTGAAGCTGGCCGCCCAGAGCCGCTGTTCCGCTTACGACTGCGAGTTCGTCGCCTTAGCCCGCGAATTCAACATTCCCCTGGTGACGACGGATAGCCAGATCCTTTCCGCTTTCCCGGAGACGGCCGTATCGCTCGAAGGATTTGTGCGCTGATCACCAGTTGAAGGCGGCCTGTTCTTGACTTTGTTTATAGCCGCAATCTATGCTAGTGGTGCGTCTCACAATTAACTTCGCTTAGTGACAATCATCGGAAGACGCGCCACCGCGGGGGAGTTTGAGGGGGACGGCGTCGTTCCCCTCAGGGGATCAGCGGAGCAAAGCGAAGCGCCGAGGGGGGAGCTTGACTCCCCTCTGGAAGTGTCCCGTCCATGCAGAGGACTTGGGCAATGGATTTACGAGACGGGACACTAGCCGGCGACGCAAGGAAAAGGATTCTCGAGATGAAACCGGAAATTAGAAAGGCCATCCAAATAGTCGACGCCAGGCACTGGAAGAAGATCCCTCTAGAGTTCGGGGAAGGTTTTTTGGATCTCTCCGTCCCCCCGGATAGTGCGATCCTGAGCATGAAGGACGTTCCCGCCCTGGCCGATCCCCGGACCTCTATAGAAGAGGCTTTGTCCCGGCCGGTCGGAGTTCCTCCGATCGAGGACATTATCAGGAGTAAGCGGAGGCCGGCCTCTCGGACGACCGTGGCCATTGCCGTTTCCGATATCACCCGGCCCGTCCCGTACAAAGGCGAAAAGGGCATCCTGCTTCCCCTTCTGAAGCGGCTTGAGGCCTCGGGTGTTCGGAAACAGGATATCACCATCGTCGTCGGGACCGGGACGCACCGGCCGAGCACTCTTGCGGAAAAAAGGAGGATGTTCGGAGAATCCGTTGTCCGGAATTTTCGTGTCATTGACCACAACTGCGAGAACCTTGATTCCCTGACCTCCATTGGAAAGACCCAGAAGCAGACCGATGTCCATATAAATACGGCCTTCTTCTCGGCCGACGTCCACATCGTTACCGGGCTGGTGGAAAGCCATCTCATGGCCGGCGCCTCTGGAGGAAGGAAGGCGGTTTGTCCGGCCCTTGTGGACAGGAGGACGATCGAGAAATTCCACGGCCCGGATTTCCTGGAATCGCCTTGCGCCGACAACCTCATCCTGGCCGGGAATCCCTGCCACGAGGAGGCTTTGGACGTGGCCCGGAGCGTCGGCGTGGACTTCGCGGTGAACATCACCCTGGACAAGGACATGCGGCTGACGGGCGTTTTCGCCGGCCACCTGGAGAAGTCCCATCTCAAGGCCTACCGGTTCATGAAGGGGTACGCGGCGATCCTGCTGGACCGGGAATTCGACATTGTCCTGACGCACAGCGGGTATGTCGGGCGGAATCATTATCAAACAGCCAAGGCCGCTTGTTCGGCTCTTCCCGCCGTCAAGAAGAATGGGACCATCATCATCGCCGCCGATAACCGCGATCGAGAGCCCCTCGGAAGCTCCTCTTACCGTGACCTCATCGGACGGCTCAAGACGCTTGGAGTGGAAGGCTATTTAAAAATGATCAAGGACCCCGTTTGGTCATTTACACACGACCAGTGGGGGCCCGAGATGTGGTGCCGGATATTGAGAAAGGTCGGAGAGACGGGACTCATCTACTGCTCTCCCGAGATCCCGACGGCGGAATTCTCCCGGCTGCCGGGAATGTCCGGGCACGATTTCATCGATCAGGGAGAAGCCCTGTCCGGACGGGAGGCGGCTCAGGCCATGGTTCAGAATGCCTTGCTCTATGCCGTCTCCCGGTATCCCAAGAAGGGCGGACTTCCCTCTATGGCGGTCGTCCGGGAGGGCCCTTATGGAGTGCCTCGACTCCGGAAGGTTTCCTGAATCAAGTCGGCATCCTCGTCACCAACTCGACGCCCCGTCGGCATGGGTCTTTCCCTCCGAGTTGACATCCATGTAAGGCCGGGAATAGCATTCCTCCGTGATGGGCAACGCAAAATCCGAACCGTTAAGGAGAAAAATAATGAAAAAAACAGATTGGGTTACCTTGGCGGCGATGTGTGCGCTGCTCCTGTTTACGGCCATCGTCCTGCCCCGAGAGAGCTTCCCGGCTTTCAGCCCCATATCTCGGGGTGCGTCGCCATCCGCGAATGCCGTCCATGCCGCCGACGACGGGCTGGCCCTTACGCCGCCGATGGGATGGTACCCCTGGAACATCTTTGGCGAAGGGCCTCAGAACGAGAAGCTTATCAAAGAGATCGTCGATGCTCTTGTCTCGAGCGGCTTGAAGGATGCCGGATACGCATACGTCGGCCCGGACGAGGGGATCTGCTTCTTCCGCGGGGCCGACGGCCGCCTGACGACCAATCTCGAGCGCTACCCAGGCGGACTGCGCGGCCTCGGCGATTATATCCACACGAAGGGGCTGAAATATGCCCTTTACACGGACGCCGGAACCCGCACCTGCAGCAAGGCGATGCCTGGGACCAAAGACCATGAATTCGAAGACATGCGACAGTTCGCCGAGTGGCGGGCCGACTATGTCAAGATCGATTGGTGCAACACGGAAGGACAGGATATCGTCAAAACCTATACAATTTTGCATGACGCTCAGCATGCCGCCGGCCGTCCGATCGTCCACAGCCTCTGTTCCTGGGGTGAAGGATATCCATGGCGGTGGGCCGCCGCCGTCGGGCATCTTTGGCGGACGACCTCCGATATCTGCACACCGGGACAGGCCGATTGGGCAGGGGCCATGGAGATTGCTTTCGCTAACGAAAAGCTTGCCGCCTTCGCCGGGCCCGGCCACTGGAACGACCCGGACATGATGATCGTGGGGATGCCGGGGGTAAGCGATATCCAAAACCGGAGCTTCTTCAGCCTGTGGTGCCTGATGGCTGCGCCGCTCATCGCCGGGAACGACCTGCGGTCGATGTCTCCGGCGGCGGTCCAAACACTTACGAACCTGGAGGCTATCGCGGTCAACCAGGATCCCCTCGGCGTTCAGGGCAAGATCGTCTGGACCGACGGCGTAATCAGCTTGTGGGGGGGAAAGCCGCTATTCGACGGGAGCCAGGCTGTTCTGATTTTTAACCAAGGAAGGCACCCGGCCGAGAAGAGGGTCGCCTGGCCCGAGATCGGGATCGATGCGGCCGCAGCCTGTTATGTGCGGAATCTGTGGGCGCACGAAACGAAGGGGCCCTTGACTGGCGGCGTGAGCGTGCGAGTCGATCCTGACGACGTGGCCATGCTCCGGATCTCGACAAAAAACGACTTCCCGATCCCGCCCATCATGATCGCCGACTCCTACCTCATATCGCTCCGTTCGAGCGGCTCCGACCCGCAGAAGCTCGCCGGATCGTTGACGGTAACCAACAAGGGGAGCGTCGAGCTTCCGCTCTGGAGAGTGGGGGAGGGGCTTCCCCCGTGGCTTTTCGTTGCGGTCTCGAAGAGCGGAAAGAGCCAGACCTTCACCAACACGGTCTCCACGGCCGGGCTGAGAAAAGGCCTTTATCACGCCGTGGTCCGGGCCGATAACACGGAGCCGGTTTCAGACAAACCGATGTCGGCGCTCTACTACGATGTGGACCTGGAAGTCACCCGGGATGTGGGCCGCATATGAACCAGCAAGCGGCCTGGAAACGGATTTAATCCACGGGGTTTCCGTCTGGCCGCCCTGGACGTGCGCCAGCCGGTCGATCTGGCCGGTGTCTCGCCGGGCGGGTACCTTGCCGCCGCGTTCACCGATCAATACCCCTCGCAGGTACGTCGGCTGGTCAGGCTGGATCCAGGCCCCCTCCGCGCCCGCACAAATCAACTCGGTCGCCAAATTCCTGGCGTCGCCGATCCTGGGTCGCTATTTCATCACCGCTTACGGAAATACCAATTGGGAGGCCGGCCACCTGCCGCACATCGATAGGTTTGAAACGGCTGCCACCGTCCCCCGTCATCGAAGGAGATGTAAAGGGAGTTTTCGGTCCCCAGATAGAGCAATCCTTTGCGGACGGGGTCTTCAGTGATGCAGTGGGCATAGCTGAAGACGCTTCCTCTTTTTTCCCTTGATTGGGCTGGAAGATTGGCGACGTTGACTGTTTCGGTTCAGAGTCCGGGAGGCCCATTCATAAAACCGATCCAGCAAGGGCACTTCTGAAATCCATCGTTTTTCGTAGAGTTATTGACATATATCATACTATGATATATATTGATCATGAGAAAAACATGCCAGCTGTTTCGTTCTATTTGCCGGAGGAAGTATTGAAGGCTATTCGGGAAGAAGCTAAAGCGCGGCGGACTTCCGTCTCGCGCCTCATCCGAACCTCGGTTGAGACTCAGCTCCGCCTCGAAGAGCGGAAGAGAGCCAAGGGCGAATTCCTCATAGCTATCCGCTCGGCCGGTCTAGGCACATGGGAGGAGGCCCACAAGGAAAGAACCAGGGAGTCCGATGATCGGAGTTGATACGGGGTTTTTCTTTGCCCTGAGCGAGGGACATGTCCTGGCCACGAAGGTCTTCCAGGGTTTTGACATCGCGGTGTCCGTGCTGACGCGGTTCGAGCTGCGGCGCATCTCGCTGAAAAGAGGGATCCCCTGGGAAGAGATAGGAGCTCCTCTTTCCCCGTCTGCGGCTCTTATCGAGGTGACCGAAGATTCCGCGGATGAAGCGGCCCGCATTTCGTTCGGCACGGGAATGCCCGCTCTCGACGCACTTATCTTAGCCAGCCTGATCAAGGCCGGATGCCGGACGATCTATACCCGCGATGAGCACTTCATGAGATATGCCGGGAGGGGCGTGGAAATCATCCTTCTCGACTAACGGGACTCTTTGTCCCCAATAGTCTTAAGCGGAATATCGTCCGCAGCGGTCCAGCTCTACAGCCTCGCCCGCGGCCATACCGCGGGCGACCTCCGACCTGCGTCGAGGTCAGAGCTCGAAACGCTGGCCGATGCGGCTTGCGCCGCCGGCATCTCCGGGACCGTCTTCGCCTGAGCACGCCGGCCTTCACGTTTTGCAGCCATCAGGACTTCCTGATAAGCAACCCGGGGCGGGGAAAAACAAGCCGGATAGTGTGGTCATTTCCCATCTGACCTGCCAAATATACAGGTCGAAAAGGTTGACCGTAGCGACAGCGGTCTCTATCACCCTCCAGGTGGCCGAGGGGCTTTCGGAAGCCCATAGTCTTGGCATCGTCCACCGGGATCTCAAGCCCGGAAACATCATGATCGATAAAGAGGGCAACGCCAAGATCATGGACTTCGGGATAGCCCGCTCGCTTCTGGGGAAGGGGCTGACGGGGGAAGGGGCGATCATCGGGACGCCGGAGTACATGAGCCCGGAGCAGGTGGAGGGGAAGGAGGCGGACCAGAGGGCCGACATTTACGCACTTGGAGTGATTCTCTTCGAGATGCTGGTGGGGAGCCCGCCGTTCTCGATTGCCAATAAGCACAAGACAGAACCGTCGCCTGTCCCGAAGAAGCTCCTGCCTCAGATTCCGGAGGGGCTGAACAAGCTGATCCTGCGTTGCCTGGAGAAAGACAGGGCGAATCGTTACCAGACGGCCGAGGAGCTCCTCACTGGGGTAAGATAGGCCGGCCTGTCAGAATCCCTCGACGACGTTTATGTTGCGATCACGCCAGATCGAAGCGATCCAGGTTCATCACCTTGTTCCAGGCGGCGATGAAGTCATGGACAAACTTCTTCTCCCCGTCCGCACTTCCGTAGACTTCAGCCAGGGCGCGGAGTTGGGAGTTTGAGCCAAAGATGAGGTCGACGCGCGTGGCCGTCCACTTGAGTTCACCCGTATTGCGATCGCGACCTTCAAATACGTCTGCCTCTTTCGATACCGCCTTCCACTCCGTGCCCATGTCGAGCAGGTTCACGAAGAAGTCGTTGGTCAGCGCCTCCGGCCGCTTGGTCAAGACGCCGTGTTGGGTCTGGCCGAAATTGGCATTCAGGACGCGCATGCCCCCCACGAGCACCGTCATTTCGGGCGCGGTCAGGGTCAGCAATTGGGCCTTATCGACCAGCAGCACTTCGGCCGATACGCTGTATTTGCCCTTGAGGTAATTGCGGAAGCCGTCCGCCTTCGGCTCGAGCACGGCGAAGGATCCCCCATCGGTTTGCTCCGGCGAGGCGTCCATGCGCCCCGGCGTGAAGGGAACCGTCACCTCGGTACCGGCGTTCTTCGCCGCCCGCTCGATGCCGGCGCAACCGGCCAGAACAATCAGATCAGCCAGTGATACCCTCTTGCCGTCGGACTGGGCGCTGTTGAACGCGCTACGGATATCTTCCAGGGTCTTGAGCACCTTCGCCAGTTGGGCAGGCTGGTTGACTGGCCAATCCTTCTGCGGCGCCAGACGAATACGGGCACCGTTCGCACCGCCGCGCTTGTCTGAGCCGCGGAAGGTGGACGCCGAGGCCCAGGCGGTCGAAACCAGCTCCGAGACCGACAGGCCGGAAGCCAGAATCTTGCCCTTGAGCGAGGCGATGTCCCGGTCATCAATCAGTTTGTGATTGACAGCGGGGATAGGGTCTTGCCAGATGAGCGCTTCAGCCGGAACCTCGGGACCGAGATAGCGCGAGCGGGGTCCCATGTCGCGGTGGGTGAGCTTGAACCAGGCGCGGGCAAAAGCGTCGGCGAACTCGTCGGGATGCTCCATGAAGCGCCGCGAGATCTTCTCGTAAGCCGGGTCGAAGCGCAGCGACAGGTCCGTGGTCAGCATAGTCGGGACTAGCCTTTTCGACGGGTCGTGGGCATGGGGGATCGTTGCGCCGGCCCCTTTCGCGAACCACTGATGCGCGCCGGCCGGGCTCTTCTGCAGTTCCCATTCGTAGCCGAACAGGTTCCAGAAAAAGTTGCTGCTCCACTTCGTGGGCGTCGTCGTCCAGGTGACTTCCAGGCCGCTGGTGATCGTGTCGCCGCCCTTGCCCGTGCCGAAGCTGCTCTTCCAGCCCAGGCCCTGCTCCTCGATGGGTGCGGCCTCGGGCTCAGGCCCCACATGGGACGCCGGGCCGGCGCCGTGGGTCTTGCCGAAGGTATGGCCGCCGGCGATGAGCGCAACCGTCTCCTCGTCGTTCATCGCCATGCGCGCGAAGGTCTCGCGGATATCCCGCGCCGCGGCGACCGGATCCGGGTTGGCGTTCGGCCCTTCCGGGTTTACGTAAATCAGCCCCATCTGCACGGCGGCGAGCGGGTTTTCGAGGTCCCGGTCGCCGGAATAGCGTTTGTCACCCAGCCACTTGTCCTCGGAGCCCCAATAGACGTCCTGATCCGGCTCCCAGACGTCCTCGCGGCCGCCTCCGAAACCGAAGGTTTTGAAGCCCATGGTTTCCAGGGCGACGTTGCCGGCAAGGATCATCAGGTCGGCCCACGAAATCTTCCGGCCGTACTTCTGCTTGATCGGCCAGAGCAGGCGACGCGCCTTGTCCAGGCTGACGTTGTCCGGCCAGCTGTTGAGCGGCGCGAAGCGCTGCTGGCCCCTGCCGCCGCCGCCGCGGCCGTCACCGATGCGGTAGGTACCGGCGCTGTGCCACGCCAGGCGAACAAATAAAGGGCCGTAGTGGCCGAAGTCCGCCGGCCACCAGTCCGCGGAGTTGGTCATCAACGCCGCGAGATCTTTCTTCACAGCCGCCAGGTCGAGGCTCTTGAACTCGGCCGCATAGTTGAAGCCCTCGCCCATCGGGCTGGACTTGGACGAATGCTGGTGCAGGATCTCGAGCCTCAACTGGTTCGGCCACCAGTCGCGGATCGATTTGCCGCTGCCGGTTGCTTGCTTGTTGGCTCCGCCCTTTTCCGGGCTCTTGCTGTCTTGACTCATAATCGGGACTCCTTTCGTCTTATGCTTTCTTTCTCTTCACGGCACTCCCGACACAAACCGGTACACTCCAGCCTGGTATCTGTGATCGAGAAGCCGGTTTTCTTCACTACCCTCTCGGGGTCAACGGTGAGGGGAACGCTGTAATCCAGTATCTTCCGGCATCTTTCGCAGATCAGGTTGATGTGCTCTTCAAGATTTCTGTCATAGCGGTTTTCCATCTTATCAAACGGAAGGGTTTTGATGATGCCGTGACGGGAGAACTCTTTAAGCGTGGCATAGGTGGTGGACAGGCTCAAACTCTTCTTTTTCCTTTTTGCCTTCTGATAGATAAAGCTCGCGCCGGGATGGGAATCTCCCTGTTCAATCAACACGTCAATGATGGCCAGTCGTTGGGAGGTGAGCTTCAACCCATTCTTTCGCAGCCGGCTGATCATCGATCCTTTGGTCATATCTAATCCGGAATAATTCCTAATTAGTGATCAATATAGCCGACTCTCCTGGCTCTGTCAAGTCCTTCTTCTAAAATAGGATCAAGCCCTCAGAAGACAAGATCCACGTGCTAGTGATCTAAATTCCCTTTACTTCCACCAGTTCGTAGGTCCAGGTGTCGTT
>Ga0315277_10005066_pt1 | contig 17437 bp, 15 predicted proteins | sample YL17G05_15_MG_FD_203695 | JGI IMG/M metagenome (GOLD analysis project Ga0315277, IMG submission 203695) | Sediment microbial communities from Yellowstone Lake, YNP, Wyoming, USA - YL17G05_15 | ecosystem: Environmental > Aquatic > Freshwater > Lake > Sediment | place: USA: Wyoming | collected... | reverse complement strand
CGTAGTCAAAGGTGAGGCCAAAGAGTTGGTAGCCGGCCTTTTTTGCGATGGCCGAGGCGACCGCGGAATCAATTCCGCCGCTGAGCAGGACCACGGCCTTTTTTCCCGAGCTCATTTTTTATCTTCCGCTGATTTTTTCTTCTTGAGCGATTCCAGGTATTTGCATTCCGGGTATCCGGAGCAACCGAGGAACGGGCCGTATTTTCCGCGCCGGTACAACAGGGGCTTTCCGCATTTCGGGCAAGCCTTCTCCGGCCCACTCGGTTCCGCGGATGCCACGATCTCGATTTCCCCTTTATTGTTGCGCTTGAAATTCTTTATGTTCCGGCAGGCCGGGTACCCGGAACAGGCCAGGAACTCGCGTTGCCCCCTGGATTTGATCACCAGGGGCTTGGCGCATTTCTCGCAGACCAGCCCGGTCGGCTGCGAGGCCGGGGCCTTTTCCTTGAGTTTGATCCCGCCGGTTTCCGCGCGCTCGAAATTGGAAGTGGATTTGCATTTCGGGTATCCGGAGCAACCCAGGAATTCTCCGCGCTTGCTCTTGCGGATCACTAGGGGCTTTCCGCACAACGGGCAATTGATCCCGGTCTCTTCCCTGGCCACCAGATCTACCTTTCCGCTTTCATCGCGCTTGAAATTGGAGGTGAAATCGCATTCCGGGTAGCCGGCGCATTTGAGGTATTCCCCGTTCTTGCCCCACCGGATCGCCAGGTCTTTCCCGCATTTGGGACATTTGAGACCGGTCGGCAATTCGCCCCGGGCTTTGTCAATCAGCTCCGGAGCGGCCTCCAGGTCGCGGGAGAATTTTTTATAAAAATCTTTCAGCAGCTCCACCCATTTGAGTTTGCCTTCCTCAACCTCGTCCAGTTGGTCTTCCATCCGCGCAGTAAATTGGATGTTGAGCAGATCGGGAAAGCTCAGAACCAAGATGTCATTGACCAGGAACCCAAGGGCGGTGGGCTTGAACACGACTTTTTCCTTTTGCACATACTTGCGGTCCTGGATGGTGGTCACGATTTGCGCGTAGGTGCTGGGCCTCCCGATTCCTTTTTCCTCCAGCTCCCGGATCAGGCTGGCTTCATTGTATCTGGGAGGGGGCTGGGTGAAGTGCTGTTTTTTCTCAATTTTGAGCAGGGTAACTTTTTCTCCGACTGAAACGACCGGGAGTTTTCTGGAATTTTCTTTTTCCTCGGAATCCTCGCCGTTTTCCTGATCCTGCCAGAGAGCCAGGAATCCCGGGAATTTGATGACCGAGCCGGTGGCGCGGAAGGTATATCCGTTTCCGCTGATTTCAATGACGGTGAGGTCCAGGATTGCCGGCTTCATCTGGCTGGCCAGAAATCGCTCGTAAATCATCCGGTAAAGTTTTTGTTGCTCCGGGGTGAGGTATTGATGAATTTGGTCCGGGCTGAAATCAATCATTGTCGGCCGGATCGCCTCGTGGGCCTCCTGGGCGGTCTTCTTGCTCTTGTAAATATTGGGCGTGGCCGGAAGATGATCCGGGCCGAACAGTTCCAGGATTTTCTTGCGCGCCGCCTCAATCGCCTGATCGCTGACCCGGACCGAGTCCGTGCGCATATAGGTGATCAGTCCGAGCCGTCCTTCCGGGCCGAGATCAACTCCCTCATAGAGTTGCTGGGCAATGCTCATAGTTTTTTTGGCCGGGAATCCGAAGCGCTTCACCGCCTCCTGCTGAAGCCGGGCCGTGATGAACGGCTCGGGCGGTCTTCTCTGCTTTTCCTTTTTCTCTACCCTGGAGACCTGATAGGCTAAAGGCTTGAGTTCTTTTTCCAGCTGATCCGCTTGCGCTTGATTTTGAATTTTTGCTTTTTCATTTTTGATCAGGGAGAGCTTGGCCGGAAACTCCGGCGGATTCTGCGCTTTAAAATCGGCTTCCAGCGTCCAGTATTCTTCGGATTTGAACGCCAGAATCTCGCGCTCGCGATCGCAGATCAAACGGACCGCAACCGACTGAACCCTTCCCGCGCTCAAGCCGGTCCGGATTTTGTTCCAGAGCAGGGGGCTGATCTGGTATCCGACCAATCGGTCCAGAATCCTTCTTGCCTGCTGAGCTTCAAACCGGTTCTGGTCCAACTGACCGGCGTCCGCGATCGCCTGCTGGACCGCCTGCTTGGTGATCTCGTTGATCAGCACCCGCTTGATGTTCGGGTTGTCCTTTTTGACCAGGTTCGCGATGTGCCAGGCGATCGCCTCGCCCTCCCGGTCCGGGTCCGGCGCCAAATAAATCATCCCGGCCTTTTTCGCCGCGCTCTTGATTTCGCCGGCGACCTTCTTCTTCGCCTCCATCACCTCATATTCCGGCTCAAAGTCCTTCTCCACATTCACGCCCAGGGTCTTCTTGGGCAGGTCCACGATATGACCGATGCTGGCCTTGACCGTATAGTCCTTGCCCAGATACCGGCTGATGGTTTTTGCCTTGGCCGGACTCTCCACGATCACCAGATTTTTCCCTACTGCTTGCTCGGTTTTTTCCGCCATTTTCCACCGGGTAATTTTTCAATCAAGCCAAAAAGCTCAAACTCGGTCAAAAGGGATTGCGCCTGGCTGGCGCTGGTTGCGCTTTTTCTGATCAGTTGATCCATCTCCACCGAGCCTTCCTCCGGCTCCGGAATCAGAGAGTAAAGTCTTTCTGCCTCAAATGTCAAATCCGCGGGCTTTTCGCCCTTCTTAAACAGCGGGCCTAATTCTTCCGGCTTGATACCCAGGCTCGGGAAAACATCCCGCGCAATATCCTCCGCATCCTCCACCAGCATCGCTCCCTGCTTGATTAAACGGTTGGTCTCTTTCGCCCAGACACTGCCGGCATTGCCGGGAACCGCATACAGATTCCGGCCCTGATCCAGAGCCAGCCGGGCCGTGATCAAGGCCCCGCTTCTCGGATTATTCGCCTGAACCACCACCACGCCCATAGAAAGTCCCGAGATGATCCGGTTTCGTTGCGGAAAGTTTTCCGCGCTCGGCCCGGTCCCGATCGGGAATTCGCTCAGCACTGCTCCCTGGGCGATGATCCGCTCATAAAGATCTTTCAGCTCGGGCGGATAGATCACATCCACCCCTGACCCCAGAACCGCGATGGTCCTTCCGCGCGCGTCCAGCGCCGCGGTCTGGCTCAAGGAATCTATCCCGCGCGCCATCCCGCTCACCACCGTGATCCCGAACTTGGCCAGACCGCTTCCGATCCGGCGAGCCATCACTTCCGCGTATTCATTATAATTTCTTGAACCCACCACGGCCACGGCTCGCTCATCTTCTTTCTGCAGAGTCCCTTGGAGATAGATGACCGGAGGCGGGTCCGGAATCTCAAACAAATTCTTCGGATAGTCCGGAGAGTCAAGCGGGATTATTTTCGCGCCGATTTTTTCGGCTTTTTCCAGCTCCGCCTCGGCCCATTCCCGGTGCGCCCGGTTCTTGAGCGCTTTGCAAATGCCGGACCTGATCCCCTCAACTTTTGCGAACTCCGATTCCTTTGCCGAAAAAATTTTTCCCACGCTTCGGAAATGCTCAAACAATTTCTTGATGGATATCCTGCCCACACCCTCGGCTTCCATCAGCCGGAGCCAGAGCAAATTTTTTTCGCGCTCATTCATCGGATTTAAATATGAAGGTTAATCAGGAATTCCGGCCCTGTCAATTCCGGGCGGCTAATTTTTTTCTGTGGAATTTTGCGGAAACGCGGCTTGATAAACCGGCCGGAGAAAAGGGATGCCGGTCAGGGTGCGGGTGAGGAAGAAGAGCGCGGACCAGATGATGCTGTAGGCGAGCACGGCTTCTTCCGAGGCGTATCCTTTGAGCAAAAAGTGCGCCACCAGTTGCGGGCCTCCAAACCCGCCGGCCGAGACCGGCCAGTAGGCGATATTTACCATCATCGGCACCGAGGCGAACAGGAGCGCGATGGGAGCGTTGATCCCCAGGGCCTTGAGCATAATGATGTTGGCGCCGAGGCTGATCAGGTTGTTGCTGAAGCGGTAAAGGAAAACCTCAAGATAGTTCGCCAGCGTGGCTTGCCTGAAGGCGAGGAGCAAATTATTATCGCGGATTTTCGGGAATCGGGAACAAAGGCCGGTTCTCCAGAAAATCAGCCAGAGCGGGACCAGGATCCAGATCAAGATCATTAAATATTGGAACAAAGACCAGAAGGGCAGATTGAGATACGGGATTTGGATCAGAATCCGGTTTTCCCTCGGCAGGGCGAACGCGCAATAAGTCAGGAACGCCAGCAGGGTGAGGATTTCGTTGAAATAAATAAACCCGGCCGAGCTGGTGGAATGGAGGATGGAAACCTTTTTCGCGCGCAACATATAAAATATGCTCATCGCCTCGGTGAGCGCGCCGTTGATGGCCTGGACCGCATAAGCGGCAAACCGCAAAACCGCGGTTTCGCGGAAACTGATCCGGACATTGAACCAGTTGTAGGACCGGAAGAAGCTCAGGATGTCGGTGAGGTAATAAGTGAAACAGTAAAACAGGTAGGCGCCGATGATCCAGGCCGGCTTGCCCGCGGCAATCACCTGCCAGACCTTGCCAAAGTCCACCTGGTAAAACATATAGGCCAGGATCGCGAGGGCGAAAATCCAGGGAATGATCTGTCGGAGCAGGGAGGGTTTTTTCGGGGCTGGGCTGGACTCGGTCATATCATCCCTTCACCAGCAAATAGAACTGATTGACATATTGCTGGAGGTTTGCCGGAATCAGGTCTTTGCTGGGCTGGAAGCCTTTGCGGATGATGATGGAATCGGGAGAGACCCAGAATTCTTTGAAGTTAAGGTCAAACAGGGCGTTGAGCGCGCCGCGGCGGGCATGGGAGGAGAAGAAAGCCGCGACCGGAGCCGGGTCTTTGGCGCTGATCAGATATTTCTTGTCAAATTCCGGGTCGCCGATTTCTATATCGGTCACCTTGCCCAGTTTTTGGGCGAGCTTGAAGATCGTGCTGTCCTTGGTGAGGAACACATTAAAGCCGAAATTGCCCGGGGATTCCATTATGAAATACTGAAAGGTGCGGCGGTCGGTTTCAATGCCTCCGTCGCTGAAATCGTGGTGATGATGAACCTCGGTCTCAACCTGGTCGCTCACCTTGATCTCAATCCCGTCTTTGATCACCCGCGCACAAAGCGGGTTGCCCTTGGGCCCGAGCACCATCTCGCCGCCGATGCCATCGGCGAATTTCTGGTATTGCTCGCGCCTCCGGCGAGGACCGGTCTTGAGCGCGTAAATAATCAGAAGCACAATCCCGATCGGTCCGCCGATGAAAATCAAAAGCACTAATAACCTTAGCATAAATTTAATCAGGGTCCACATAGTTCCTCCTTAAATCGGATACCTCCCCATCTCCCATCCGATTTTAAGCATCATCAGATAGTTTTCAACCGGAAGATAATTCACCACCGAGTTCCCGGTCCCGAGCGCCCAGCCTCCGCCCGGGGCCAGCTCCCGGATCATCGCCGCGGTGCGCTCTTGCACCTGATCCAGATTGGCCCGACACAGAAAATCCACATCCAGTCCACCCAGAATTGCGACTTTGTCTCCCCAGAGTTTTTTCGCCTTCCCCGCCGGCGTGATCTCGTCCTCAAACGAATGCTTGGCGTCAATCCCATTGGCGATGAAATCATCCATAACTTTTCCCAGGTTGCCGCAGGAATGGAAGATAAAAGGTTTGCCTTTTTTATGCGCGGCGTCAATCATTTTTTTATGCCAGGGGAAAACATATTGACGGAGAGCTTTGGGCGAGAGGATGGTCTGGGTTTTGAAGCCGAGGTCGTCTCCCATCTGGATCGCGCCGACAAATTCCCGCTCCGCCATCCGCTCAACCAACCTGACCAGGCCGGTTCCGATCCGGTCAAAAATCATCTGCAATAACTCCGGATCGTCAACCATCATATACGCCATTCCCTCGTGCCCCAAAATATAAAACGCGTTCTCCATCGGACCCGCCACCTGTCCGAAAACCACCATCCCCTCGGGCAGATGTTCGGCAAAGGCGTCAAAGATGTCCAGGCTCACCTGATCCGCGTCAACCCAGAAATGTTTTTCAAAATCCTCCCGGGTCTTGATCAGGCCGGCGCTTTCATCCACCCAGAACCTCATTCCCTCAGTGGCGCCGGCCGTGTCTTTGGCCAGATTGACCTTCATCCCGAACCCGTAAAGCGGCGCGGCCGGAACATAATCGTATCCGAGCCGATACCAGAACTCGATCTCATTCGGAATCAGCTTTTTCGGCTCGCCAATGGGCAACAGCGCCGGAAACAAAGTCTCCTTGCCCAGAATCTTGTCCTTGACCGGCTTGTCCGCGAACAACTCATAGAACGGCACCCGGTCCGGCTCCCCTTTTCTCAGCAGAACCTTTTTCATCCGGCCTTCAAAATCCGGACGCGGCTTGATTCCGATTTCATCAATCAAAGCCATTTGCTATTCTTTACTATGCGAGCGATCACGCCTTGGCGTGATCGCGATTCCTTTCTGTGCGGGCGACTTTAGTCGCAACTCCTTTTCTGCGAGCGCCTTCTAAATTCTAAAGTGCTTTCCTCTTTTGTAAAGCGGCCCTGGATTCTGATCTTGCGGCGCTCTTCATTTCCCCGGATTGTTTTAAGGAACGGGCAATGGTATATTTAAACTGATGAAGATCAAGCCGAAAAGATATATTGTCTGGTCCAAGGAGGAGATTGATCTCTCAGATCCCTGGCAGAGACAATGGTATATTGAGCAGGTTTTGATTCACGGTCGCGCCGAGGATATCAAAGAGCTGGACTTGAAAGAAGTTCGCAAGCTCTTGCCGGACCTTACCCTGCCCAGGGAAATCAGGAGTCTCTGGGAGGAGTATTTTAAAAATCATTCCGAACAATACCCCGCGGACAAGACCGAGGATAAAATCCTGCGCTTGATCAATCGCATGGCGATTATGGTTAAACCCCGGAAGCAGTTCTGGGATTGGGTGAACAGCACCGATCCCTCATTTCCAATTGAAAAACGGGAAATGGATGAGCATTTTGAGCAAAGTAATGTGTATCTGGGACCGGAATTTGGCGATGATCATGAGGTGGAGCGATATTTGGAGCAAATTTATGAGGATATTTTCGAGGATCAATTGAACGGCTGGTGGACCGACGAATCCGGTTGGCCCCAGAACCGCACTTATCAAATGTTCCGAGAATGGTTTGAGGTGACTTATAGCAGTATGGTCATTGACCTGGCGCCGGGACAGATTAAAAAGGAAGACCTCTAGAAATTATCTAAACGCAGAGGAGCAGAGAACGCGGAAATCCTTGTTATATTTCATAATTCAGCATTCATAATTCACTTCTTCGGCCTGAGCCAGGCGCTCTTGCCGGCTTCGGAGAATTTTGAGCCGAAGAGTTGGGGCACGAACCAGAGGGGGGAAGTGAGGAACCAGATCAGGCTGGCGAGATTGAGGATGAGTTTATACTGCTCAAGCGAGACGGTTTCAGTAAAGGCAAGGATTCCCGCGATCAGGCTGACCAGAAGCGAGAGAATGGCGATGATGCTGGCGAGGTTGATGAGCAAGGTTCGGGTTTTCATTTTACCCCCTCTCCCTTCCCTCTCCCACCAGGGGAGAGGGTTTAAGGGTAGCTGGGCGCAATTTTGATTCCAGCATTGCCAGCGCCAGATACAACACCAGCGCGATCAAATATCCGGGCAGCCAGCGGAAGAAGAGATGAAAAGGCATAAACCAGCAGGCCGCGAGCGTAATCGCCCAGGTCAAAAGAACCGCGAAACTGATGAACCAGCCGCGGGATTCGGCGCGCAGCTGAGTCATTCCCAGTTTCGGAATCAGCCAGTGCTCGGCAAACACCACTGCTCCGATCGGCATCAGGATCAATCCATAGATTGCGACAAAATCCAGGAGCCGCATAAAAAAGAACGGGAACATTGAGAGGATAGTGGTGAGGATTCCGATGATGGCGGTGACCAGCCAGCGCGGCCAATTCGGCGTGATGGTCTGGAGCGCGAGTCCGGCGCGATACAAGGTCGGGTTGGCTGTGGTCCAGCCCGCCAGCACCACTGCCACGGCTCCGGCAAAACCCGCGGCGTTCACTGCCATCTCACCCGGACTCATCTTCATCCCGATTGCCGCGACCATAATTCCCGAGGCGATCCACGCCATAAAATGACCGGGGAACATCCCCAGGCTGGAATAAAATCCATAAGTCCATTTCCGGGCGTAGCGGAAAACCGCCAGGTCGGAAAGATCAATGTGCATTGCCAGGTTGCAGAACCAGGCGAAGAAAACTATGTGCCAGAAGCCGAGTTTTTCCTTGCCCTCTATCGGCACCCCGGTCCAGATTTTGCTCTGAGCCAGGTTCCACAAGTCAGATGCGGAATGGAACTCGCCGATTTTGGGAAGGACGGCGATGGCGCCGACAAAAAAGATCAGGATCAGCCAGGGCGAGCACACGCTGGAAAATTGCGCCAGCTTTTCAAATCCGAGGATGGCAACCACCGTGACCACCAGACCGGTGCCGAGAGTGATCAAGACCCATCCGATCCCGGTCGGGAATTTGGCGCTCAAAGCCGGGGTGTCAACGCCAAACGCCAGGCCGATCGCGGTGGCGGCCACGGAAATCATCGCGCCGGCAAGGATGCAATAGAGGAAAGCATTGGCGATGTTGTAGATGAAGGTTATTCCGGGTCCGCCGATTTTGCGCAAATACCAGTAAAGGGTGAGCCGGACCCGGACTGCAATGGGAGCGCAGATAAAAGTCCAGGAGAGCACGGCAAGAAGGTTTCCCAGCAAGAGTCCCAGGATCAGATCCTTGGCCGAAACCCCATAAAGCACGAACATAGAGCCGATCACAAACTCGGTTCCGGCGATATGCTCTCCCATAAACAAGCTGGCGAAATTCCAGCCCGGCTGCAATTTCTCCGGAGTCACCGGCTCCCGGTCAAACTCATACAGCGCATCCAGCCTTGCCGAAATCGCCTTTAATCTCCCCTGCGCCATCTCTCCATCCTGCTAAAATTTAACACGAATCCATTTGTCAACGCAAATCGCAGAATCTGAGATTCAATCTCGTGCGAGCGACTTTAGTCGCGATACAACTCTGTGCAGGCGACTTTAGTCGCAATAAGGGCTCAGTGTACGGGCGAGCTGGCGGCTCGCCCTTTCTATGAAAGCAAAGAACGCAAAGAGTTCTTGGGGAGCGGGCACCCTTGTCCGCTGAAAAATCAATCCAAATTCCCAAAGTCCAAAGTCAAGCTCTGGTCCCGCCGGCGTTGCCAGCACGTCCCTAAATCAGTCCTGACTTCGGCAAGCTCGTCAACAGAAGCAAGCTAGCTCAAATTATTGCTTGACGCGAGAAGCCATCTGATGCTAAATTCATGGATAGAAAGTCAAGAAGGATAGAGGAGTTAGCCCAATGAAGAAATATGAATCCATTGAAGTCACGGAAAAACAACTTGAAGACCTTATCCGTCAAGGAGCGGATTTAATTGAGGAAGGATTACAATACATAGATCATCAAAGGATGACTGATCGTGGCCCGCTTGATATTCTAATGGTTGATAGCGGAAAAGCATTGATAGTTGCCGAGCTAAAAGTGGTTGAAGACGATACGATGCTGGTTCAGGGTATTGATTACTATGATTATGTCACAAGGAACATTGAAGGGGTAGCAAGGGTGTATAAAGATTTTCGTATTGATCCAAGCCAAACCGTCCGACTTTTTCTAATCGCACCAAGCTTCTCCATTGCCTTGCTCAATAGATGCAAATGGGTAGATATCCCCATTTCCCTATTTTCTTATAAGTGTATAACATTTGAAAATTCCAAGGAAATAACCCCTATTTTTTTAGAGGTCACCATTCCATCTGCTCCGGAGTTAGTAGAAGCCTATGACCTGAATGATCGATTTAAATATATTACCGATTCCACTGCAAGAGAGAGGGTCAAAGATTTAATAAAGGAAATTCAAAGTTTGGACCCCGCAAAAATTGTTATTGAGCCGACGAAATATGATATATCACTTAAAGTCTCCGGAAGAGTGTTCTCTTATATTGGCCCCCGCAGAAAACATTTCATGGTTTGGACTCATGACACTGAGAAAAAGTGGGTTCCATTCCCCATTCACCAAGAAGATAACCTAAAGCCTGTCAAAGTTATGCTCAAGAACAATTTGGAAAGATTTGCTAAGCAAGGATAGATTTTGCTTTAGCAAGTGAGTAGTTTTTTTTGATGATCTGGCCCGGAGTTTTTCTTCCCCGCTCGGTTCGGTCAAAGTCGGAGTCAAAGCTGACGATGGCGAGATCGTATTTTTCCGCGGCGACATATTGGTAGGCGTCATCAAAATCAAGATTGAATTTCTTGCTGACCAGAGCCATTTTCTCAAGGTCCATCATTTCGTTTCGGATCAGTCCAACCATGCCTCTGACCATAATGTCCTCTGCAAATTGAAGGAAAGTCTCAAATTGTTTTGAATCAAACAAGGAAATTCCGATGGAATATAAAGAGAAATCGGTCAGAAAAATGGCGCCAGCAGGAGCCTTGTTGAGGAAGCTTTTAGCTTCAAAGGACCTGCTCTGTTTCAGGAAAATTTCCAGCCAGATATTGGTGTCAAGCAGAAATTTCAAATTTTGCCCCAATCCCTGGTGATTTTGTGTTGAAGTTCCACCGAAGTATATTTCTTTGCCAGGTGAGAGAGGGCTCCCTCCCAGCTAAAGGTCATTTTGCCTTTTTTGACTTTACGTTTGCTCCTGTTGAGCAAGAATTCCACGAAATCCGCGATTTCTTTTTGATCCTCAGGCGGTAATTGCCGGATCTTTTCTTCCAGCGCGTTCTTGCTTTTTGCTGAATTCATATTCTTTTTTGCGGTCGCTTTCATTGGGTCGCCTCCTGCTCTTATAATCATCCGGTCCGGAATTTTTGTCAAGCAAGGGTCGCAGGAAACGCGTGCTCCCCTTGAGCCGATTTTCTCCTTTGGGGTCTTGCACCTTTGCGGTGATTGATTCCCCCTCTCCCTAACCCTCTCCCGCGCAGGGGAGAGGGAAAATAAAAAGGAAATTTAATTCTCTGAGCTCTCTGCGTCTCCGTGGTGAAAATTTTGGGCGTATAGCGATACGCCCCTACCAAATTGAAGGCAGGCAAAAGATGTGCTAAATAGAAGCTCATTAGCGAGAAAAATTTCAGGAGGCAGAGATGTTCAGGAAATTATTTGAGCCGATGAGGATCAAGGGTCTCACGGTCAGGAACCGGGTGGTGATGCCGGCGTTTGGTCTGCTTTACACCCAGGACCGGAAGGTGAGCCAGAAGCTGTTGGATTTTTATGAGGCGCGGGCAAGAGGCGGATGCGGCTTGATCATTGTGGGCGGATGCGGGATTGATTTCATCGGCGGGGGACCGATGATGCTCGGGCTGGATGACGACAGTTTTACTCCCGGTTATGAGAAACTTGCGGACGCGGTTCATCGGCACGACGCCAAGCTGTTCCTTCAGCTGTTCCACGCCGGCAGGTATCAATTCTCATTCCTGATCAAGCAGAAATCCGTGGCGCCGAGCGTAGTTGGGAGCAGATACACCAAAGAGGAGCCGAGGGAGCTTAGCCACGAGGAGATTGTGGAGATTGAGAAGAAATTTGCGGACGCGGCCTTGCGCGCGAAAAAAGCCGGCGCCGACGGGGTGGAGCTGATCAGCAATGCCGGCTATTTGATCAACCAGTTCCTCTCCCCGGTGACCAATCTCAGAACGGACGAATATGGCGGGAGCTTTGAGAAGCGCGCGACTTTTGTGTTCAACACCATTGCCCGGGTCAGGGAAAAGGTTGGCGCGGATTTTGTGGTGACGATGCGGATCGGCGGGAACGATTTTATCCCGGGCGGGAATACTAACGAGGAGATGAGCGAATACGCAAAGCTTTTCGTGGAGAAAGGAATTGACGCGGTCAATGTCACGGGCGGCTGGCACGAGACCAAGGTTCCGCAACTGCCCATGGCGGTTCCAGCCGGGGCTTATACTTATCTCGCGCTCGGGATCAAGCGCAAGGTGAAAGTGCCGGTCTTCAGCAGTAACCGGATTTTTGATCCGGCTCAGGCGGAGAAAATTTTGCGGGAAGGCTGGGCCGACGCGGTTTGCATCGGAAGGGGCCAGATCGCGGACCCGGAATGGGCGAACAAGTCTAAGGAAGGAAGATCGGACGAGATCCGGCCGTGCGTGGGATGTATGCAGGGATGTATGGACAAATTATTTTCGGGAAAGCCGGTGGAGTGCCTGGCGAATCCGGTGTCCGGATATGAGGGCGAGCGGAAGCTCAAGCCGATTGATGCTACGAAAAAAGTGCTGGTGGCGGGCGGGGGACCGGCCGGGGCAGAGGCCGCGATCACGGCGAAGCTGAGAGGGTATGAGGTTGAGTTATGGGAAGCCTCGGATCGGATCGGGGGTCAGCTTGATCTTGCCTCTGCGCCGCCGGGGAGAGAGGATTTTGCGCGGCTGTCCCGTTTTTATGAAAAGGAGTTGGAGCGGGTGAAGGTCAAGGTGAGGCTGAATAAAAAAGCGACCGCGAATAAGATTGTGAAAGCCGGCTTTGATCAGATTATTATTGCCACCGGCGCGAAACCGATTCAGCCGAAGATCCCGGGCGTGAAGCTTGAGTTTGTGCACCAGGCATGGGAGATATTGGCAGGCAAGAGTGCCTGCCCCCCTAGAGAACTTGGAGAGAGAGTGGTGGTGATCGGGGGCGGCTCAACCGGGATTGAGACCGCGCTTTTCATCGCGAATCAGGGCACGATCTCAGCCGAGACCTTGAAATTCCTTTTTTTGAACCAGGCGGAGAAGCTGGAAAAACTTTATGAGCTCTGCACCAAGGGAACTCGCCAGGTGGTGATTCTGGAGATGCTGGACAAGATCGGGCCGGATTTGGGGGTTGCCACCAGATGGGTATTGTTGCAGGACCTTTCCCGCTTGGGAGTAAAAAGTCTGACCCGCGCGAAAGTGATTGAGATCAAGGCCGGGGAAGTGATCTATGAGATTGACGGCGCGGGCAAAAGCGAGCCGGCGGATTCCGTGGCGCTGGCGCTCGGGTCCAAGCCGGAGCGGAATCTTGCGATTGATTTGGAAAAGGCCGGGATCAAATTTATTGAGATCGGCGATGTGAAAAGTCCGAGAAAAATTATGGACGCGGTGCACGAGGGATTCCTCGCGGCGAATCAATTATAAGGATGCAGAGACAACCATATTACCGGAGTCCGCGGCCGAGCTATCTCGGCCAGGCCACGCTTTATCTGATCATCGCCAATGTCGTGGTTTTCGGCCTGACGATTTTCGCGCCGGAATTGACCCGCGCCTGGCTCAGCCTGATCCCGGTCCGGCTGTTTTTCCGCGGAGAAATCTGGCGGCTCGCGGCCTACCTGTTTATCCACGGCGATTTCAGCCACCTGTTTTTCAATATGATCGGCCTGTTCTTTTTCGGGCCGGTCCTGGAGCGGGCACTGGGGACGCGCAGATTCTGGATTTATTATTTCCTGTGCGGTTGCGGCTCCGGCCTGGCCGCGGCGATTTTTTATCTTTTGCTCGGAAACGGGGACGCCAATATCATCGGCGCGAGCGGCGCTATTTTCGGGATCATCGCGGCCTACGGCCTGCTCTTTCCCAACAGCACGGTGTATCTGAATTTCATTCTTCCGATCAAGGCCAAATGGCTGGTGGTGATTTACGGGGCGATGGAGTTATTTGCCACCATCCAATACGCGGGCGGCTCCCGGCGCGGAATCGCCAATATCGCGCATCTCACCGGGATCGTCATCGGGTATTTTTACATTCGCGGGATCGGCGATTTCCGGAAGCTGATCTATAGATACAAATACCGGCAGGCCGAGCGTCTGCGGAAAAAGCGGTTCAAGGTTTATGACGGAGACGACCGGCCGACTTATCATTAAGGCCGGTCGCTTCAAAATTTTTTCAGACTTTTGTCCCAGTCTTCAAAATTTCAAGAATTGCGGCGCCGAGGCGATCAGTTCTTTTTCCGCCTGGGTTTTGGCCTCGGGCGTGTCAATCGGAATCCAGAGGCCGTTGAAGATATATCCGAGCACTTGCTCTTTTTCCAGAACCTTGAGGTAGCCGTGTTCAATGATTTTGCTCCTGCCCTCGGGCAGATAGTCCAGCAATTCGCTCCGGATCAATTGCGCCCCGCAGTAATTAAAAGCTGAGAGGGTAAGGGAAAGGTCCCGGGTTTCCGGCCGGGAGCCGATTTTTCTGATCAGGTCTTTTGAGTCTGCGAAGACGGTGTTGAATTCTCCAAGCTTTGATCTGGTCAAGACCATTGTTGCCAGGGGATGATGCTTTTGATGGAAAGCGATCAGGTCTTTGAGGTCCAGGTCAATGATGGTGTCGGCATTGAGCGTGAGCCAGAGCCGGGACGGGAAATGCCGATGCGCATTTTTGATTCCGCCTCCGGTGCCGAGGATTTCCGGCTCGGATAGGTAATGAATCTTCATCCCCAAGGCGCTTTCGCCGATTTCGCTTTGGATCTCTTCCCCGCGGTGATGAAGATTGATGATTACCTCCTGGAACCCGGCGCGGGAGAGCAGCAGGAGCGGGTAATGGATCAGGGGCCGGCCCCGGACCCTGACCAGAGGCTTGGGGGTTTGATCTCCGGCCTTTTGCATCCGGATGCCGAATCCGGCGGAGAGGATCATTGCCCGAATTTCCGTTTTCATCATCCCCTCTCCCGCTACGGGATCAGAAGCGGCTGGGGATTTTTCAGCCAATCATTGATTCCCTCGGCAATGCCCTGGGCAACCGCTTTCTGGTAGGCTGAGGATCCGAGTTTCTTTTCTTCGGCGGCGTTGGAGATGAATCCGGTTTCAATCAGCACACAGGGGAGGCGGGCGCCGGTAAGAACCCAGAAGGGCGCTTTTTTCACGCCCAGGTTTTTGCTCCCGGAATAGCTATGGCTCAGCTCGTCCACCAGACTTTCCTGGACGCTGTGCGCGAGCGGGATGGACAGGCTGACTTTGCTGGTGGTTGCCATATCCGCGAGAATCTTGTTTACATCCGAGCCAGACTGCTCCATCACCTCCATACTGATAAAATTCTCAGCCGCGGCAAGCTTGAGCGCGGCCCGGTCCGTGGTGTTATCCAGGTAGTAGGTCTCAATTCCGTAAGCGGCTCGGTCCGGGCTGGCGTTCACATGAATGGAAATAAAAACCCCGGTCTGGTCCTTGGCCAGGTCAGCCTCAATCGCATTCGCCTTGGCCGTCCTCTCCTCCAAAGCCAGAAACCGGTCATCGCGCCGGGTCAAAACCACCTGGGCATTCGGGTTTTTCCTCTTCAACTCCTGCTCCAGGTATTTGGCTATGTTCAGCGCGATCAGCTTTTCCTGACTCTTCTTCTTGCCGATCGCGCCCGGGTCCTTGCCCCCATGCCCGGCGTCAATCACGATCACCGGCGGAAAAACTTTCGGAACCGGCTTGGGCAAAGGCGTTGGCGCCGGCGTTGGAAAGGGAGCAGGCAAGGGCTGGGGAGACGGCGCCGGGGTTGGGGCGGGTTGAGGCTCAGGCGCAGGAGTTGGTTCCGGCGCAATCGGCTCGGTCGGCTTTTTCTCGCCAAAGGTGTCAATCACGATCCGCCAGGTGCCGTTCTCGCCCGGCAGGGAGAGCAATTGAGCGTCGCTGATGGACTGCATATCCAGGACGATTCTCACCACTGCCGGCTGGTATTGGCCGGCGCGCGCCCTTCTCAGCAAGCCGTCTCCAATCGGCAGTTCATAGCAATTGTCCTTGTATTCAAATTGATTGCGGAACTCCTGGCTCAACTGGGTCTGGAACAGGTCAAGATAAATTCTCGGAGGAGTGCCCAGGCCGGGATCTGCTTTGAGCAGGCGGGGCGGACTGAATTCCGCCTTCCGGCTCAAGTCCACCACCACCCGGGTATAACTCGGCGCGGACCAATACCGGATCTGGAGCAGTTTTATCAGCGGCGCCGGGGAACCCGGCGAAGCCGTTTCCGGGTTTCCCAGCAACAAAGCGATCGCGTCATTATTTCGGAGCGGAGCTTTTCCTGGACTGGCTGGCTGATCCTCCGACTGGGAGGAAAAAACCGTTTCCGAGCCTTGAGCAGTGAAATCAGGATTGAAACTCGCGGAAACTCCGAGCCGGCTCAGATCAGCTTTTGCCTTTGCCAGGCAATCCCCGGAAGGATAATTAACAATCAATTTTTCAAATTCCGCCCGGGCCGGCCCTTTTTCCCCTTGCGCCAGAAAAATCTCTCCCCGATAAAGCAAGGCGTCGTCCGCCAGATTGCTTTTCGGGTAGCGCTTGACCAATTCTGAAAATGCCGAGAGCGCCTGATCCTGGTCCGCGCGGTTTCGGGAAATTTTATGGCATTCCAGCCAGATTTTTCCGATCTTGAACCAGGCGTCATCCGCCTTTTCGCAATTCGGATAACTGCGCGCGATGCGCTCAAATTTATCCGCGATTTTTTCCCAGTTCTGGTGGGATTTGGTTTTAGAGCGGTCCTGCGCAAAAGCCTGATACGCCTGATCCGCGGATTGATAGGATTGCAAACAAGGATCAGTGGCGCTCAGGATCAGCGCCCATCCCATCCCCCAAATCAGATTTATCCGCTTCCGCATCCGCTTATTTATATTTTAGCAAATTATGCCCCCTTCCGCCAATGCCCTCCCAGAAGACCGGTGCCGGCGCGGGACACTCCTGCTTGCCCTCCGAAGCTTTAGCGTAGGATGGTCTGGCATTGTTTCTCGCCTGCCCTGCGTAGCTCCGAAGGAGCGAAGCCGGGTTCCTCTTTCCTCTTTCCCCTTTCCTCTGTCCCCGTCTGGCATTCCTCAATTCTTCTTCAGCCTTTCAACCTTTCAACCCTTCAACCCTTCAACCTTCTCTGCATACACCTCTCCCGTCAATTCCGCTTTCGTTGTTTCAAGGGCAAATATTTTTTTGCCCAGGCGCCAGGGCGATCAATCAGAGACATTGTTGACGCTGAATGGCACGGGAGGAATATTCAAGCCGTGGAAATCAAGGTTTCTCGGTTTCTTAGGTTTCTATGGTTTCTGAGGTTTCCGGGGTTTTCCCCACTTTCAACCTTTCAACCCTTCAACCTTTCAACCTTTTCTGCTTGCCCGTTCCCCCTCCCATCCGCACATCTTCCCCTTGGCTCGCGCTGAAATTTACCCACGCCCTGATAACTGATAAAATTGCTGAAAACCGTTTCGTGCGAGCGACTTTAGTCGCGATTCCTTTTTACCAGCAGAGTCCCGTGGGACGCATCTTGAAAGAACCATTACAATCACATCGCATGGTCTCGGCTTGGGGCACAGGCTCCCGCCCGCGACTTATTGCAAGCTGTGCCATGGTTGTTGTCCCTCATCCGAACCCTCCTTCGCTCCTACTGAGCTTCCAGCCTTCGTAGCCGTAGGCTACTACGGCGGAGTAGGCACGAAGGGCTTTGCTGAACTCCGGCATC
>Ga0315277_10005065_pt1 | contig 17438 bp, 11 predicted proteins | sample YL17G05_15_MG_FD_203695 | JGI IMG/M metagenome (GOLD analysis project Ga0315277, IMG submission 203695) | Sediment microbial communities from Yellowstone Lake, YNP, Wyoming, USA - YL17G05_15 | ecosystem: Environmental > Aquatic > Freshwater > Lake > Sediment | place: USA: Wyoming | collected... | reverse complement strand
CTCTCAGGCACCTCATCCCAGATTCTGCGCATATCCCGTCCGGAGTCGGGGACGCGGTACGGGCCGAGGCTGAGCATCCCCTCGAAGTAGTGAACAAACGGCACGGCGGCGTCGTGGCCCGTCTCGCTGCCCGTGACTAACTTCATATCTTCGCAGATATAGCGCAGCAGCTCCATCTTCCACTGCCGGCTGTCGCCGCGAGTCATCGGGTGGTCCGGATGATAGCACTCGCGCCAGGGCGAGGCCGTCGTCGTATCGATGAACCGGCAGCGGTAAGGATGCGTCTTCAATTCTTCGGGCACTCGCCGGCGGGCGAACTTGAGGGCCTGCTTATCGCAGAGCACCGCGCAGGGGTACATCTCGCCGTCGTTGCCCCTGACCTGCCAGCCCTTGCGCCAGTCGCCTGTTTCATCGAGCATAATATCGTCGGGCCAGCCGGCCTGCGTCCAGTCGGAGTGCAGACCGCGGAGCTTCTCGGCGACGACCTTGGTGTCCATAAGGTCCTGGTAGATATCGTACCGGCTGGTGAGGACGCCATCTATTTCGTTCATCGCCTTGATGGCCTCCGGCGACCCACGGTTGCTCCAGAGGATGCGGTCTATGCCGGCGGATTTCATCTCCCGGACGATGGCCGGGGCATCATTCTCCCAGCACCAGATATTGACCGCCCCGATGAGCAAATCGACGTTCTGGTTCTCTTCTCGCTTTTGGGCGAGGGTCTTGAATGTGCCTATCTGCTTTGCGTATTCGCGGTACCGTTTGCATATAGCGACGTGGCCGCCTTTATCGAAGAATACATATCGCAGTTTTCTTGTATAGCCGAATTGTCCTTTTTGGCCTTCCCATTCGGGCGCGATGCAGAGGTTTCCGTCGAGGCGTTTTATCGCAATGGCGGCATCGTCGGGCGTTTCGATGATAGCCATTTGGCCCTGCTCGCCGTCGGTGACGCCCCAGAAGGCCATGCAGATGCCGTGCCCGCCATAAGCTATAAGACGGATTGGGTCGATTGTTTTGTCTTCGACCGGATAGGAGATGCCCTCATTCATAGGCACGACAAGATACGTGCCGGGCTCCGTCACAAACGGATGCGGAAAGCGCAGGGCGGTTTCAAGCTCGCCTTTGCCGGAAAGCGCGATGGTGAGCTCCGGGCGGTCCGGCTCAACTCGAAGAACCGCCTTGATATCCATTCCGGACGGCCCATCGAGCAGGGTCATCTCGATACCGTCGGCGAGTTTTGCGACGCGGAGCACTGCGCCTTCGCCCGCGGACTGCTGCCGCCAGATACGCCCCGTGCGCTTGTCGGTTACGGCGAAAGTCGCATCGGCGGTGTTGACCGTCAGCGAGATAGCAGCGTTGGCGATTGTGAGGCTCTCTGGTGCATCTTTGGGGCGCATCTCCATCACATTGCCCTGCTGGACCAGCGAGAAATCATCGAGCCAGACCGTAGCGGGGCCGTTGCCGATCAGACGAGGGTGGATGGCGGCGACATTGCGCGGGATCACAAATCTCGAACGCAGCAGTCGCCACTGAGCGGCCCCCGCAGCGGTGCGCCCGCCCAATACCCAGTCAACGGCTTGGCCGTTCTTGTCGTAGGCTATCACGCCGATAGTGGCGCTGCCCGGCCCTTCGGTCTTGACCCATCCTTGAATTGCGAAAAGGTCGCCGCTTTTGACGTCGAGGCGTTTCTCGGAGCTGAAGCTCCAATCCTGCGCGCCTTTGTGCTCGATGCGGACGGAATAATCTCCGCCGTGCCGGACCTGCCTGTCCAAAGAAGCTTGTCCGCAGCCCGGCTCTCTGGTCCACAATTTCGTCCAGGCAGAAGCTCGGCCTTGCTCGGCCTCTTCAAATCCGCCGTTAGCCACGAGGTTGGCCGACGCCTGCTCAGACCAACAGCATAACAACATACCCAACAAAAGAATTATACTTCGACGATGGCTCATTGTTCTTCCTTCGACAGGGCATCTTCTCAAACTGCCCGACTCTAATTTCTGACACGGATTAACACAGATTAACACTGTTTTTCGTGTATTCTGGATTCCTGTCTTCGCAGGAATGACAAGATCCCTTGCCACTTCATCAAGACTGTACTTACATTATAATCTGGCCACACAACAGTTAGTTTGAGTTATTTTGTTACTGCTGTTTATTTTTGCCGGGCTGCGTTTGCCTGGTTGGCTTCTTCTATCAGCTTCTTGATGGGGACGGGAGAGCCGCCCCTGGCCTTGGATTCGTCGGCGGCGGACATGAAGGCGAACATCTCAATCGTCTCTTCCGGCGGCACCGGCACATTCTTCGTCTTGAAGAATTTGATGATTTCATCGACTAAAGGTCCGTATCCGGCGTATTCGCCGACGGTAGCGATTTTCTTTACGCCGAAGATGGTCACGCCGTAGCCGCTCTTTCCCTTGCGGATGCCTCGGAAAGTCCCGATGCGTCCGTCGGACCATCGGCCCACGACTAATTCGAATTCGTTGGTCTGCGTGCGCGTAACGGTTTCGCAGCCCGGCCCCATAATCGCAAAGAGCATCTCGACGCCGTGCACGCCGTACCAGTACAGATCGGGATGGTGCGGCTCCAGGCTGCAGGGGCCGTAGGCGTCGCAGCCTAAGACGCCGCCGATATTCGGGTCGCTGCGGGCATCGAAGACGCCCGGCGAATAACGCAAAGATGAGCTCGACCAGCAAGGGACATTGCTGTCTTTGGCCAGGCGGAAGATTTCAATCACGTCGGCCAGATTTCCCGCCATAGGCTTATCTATGAACAGAGGCAGCCCGGCCTTGATGACCGGCTCGGCCTGCTTCAAATGAGGGCGGCCATCGACGCTCTCGAGCAGGACGCCATCGACCTTCTCGCACAGTTGCTCGATGCTATCGACTATTTCCACGCCGTACTTGTCACGCAGCTCGCTGGTGAAGCCCTCGACGCGGTCGCGCGATGAATCGATATCCTGCGACCCGCCCGGATAGCCTGCGACGACCTTGCAGCCGTGCTCGGAGGTCTTCTTATTGATCGCGCTTGTAAACGCGGTCACGTGCGAAGTATCAAGGCCAATCAGCCCAAGCCGAAATACTTTCTGCTCACTGCGAGCCTGTTCAACCGAAGCAACAGCCGCAATCATCGCCGCAACAACATAGACTATCCTTTTCATAATCGTATCTCCAAAATCGTAATGTCACTCAAGTTTTCTTTAACGGGTCATACTGCGGTATCTTGAGCAGCTCGCCTTCTTTCAGGGCCGATTGATGCGCGACAATTCCCGGGACCGTATAAGCCAACGATTCGTAAACATCTATCGCGGGCCGACGGTCGTGCACAATCGCATCGACAAACTCGTGCGTTAGAAAGGTATGCGAGCCTTCGTGTCCGCTGTCGTGGCGCAAAGGCTCGGGCAGCATGTCAGTTTGCCACCAGTGCGGCTGTTTGTACTGCTCGAAGAGCGGGGCCTTGCGCTCGAATCCGGCATCATCTTTCTCCATTTGCTCGCTGGAGCGGATAATCACCGGCCCGACGCCGTTGGGATGCGGGGCGTAGAAGCTCATTTTGTCGCCGATCCACTGCGCCCTCTCGCAGCCGCGATGCGCGCCCTTCCACCATATATTGACGCGGAAGGCGTTGGCGCGGTCGGTGCGGAACATAGCAGACTCATTCCAGAAGGGATTATTCCAGGCGTTGTCTTTGAGGATGGCGTCGCCGTCGCCCCAGCCGTGGCAGGCAACCTCGGTGAGCCGCTCGCCGGTGACGCCGATGAGCTGGCTGGTGCAGTGGGTCGGGTAGTACATCGGGGCCATGCCGTGGCGCCAGGTGCGTTGGCCGTCCCAGAAGTAGAGCGATTCGAGGCCCGGATGCTGGTATTCCGCCTCGCAGTAATAGAGCGAGCCGAACTTGCCCTGCTCGTAGAATTTCCTCGCGGAGATTGTGGTCTGCTGGAAGTAGCCGGTCTCAGCCATCATATACTTCAGTCCGTATTTTTCGACGGTATCGGCCAGGAGGTCGGCCTGCTCGATTGTCGCCCAGGCGGCGGGAACGGCGGAGATCACGTGCTTTCCGTTCTTCATCGCCTCGACCGTATGCTGAACGTGCAGCGGCCCATCCGTGAAGATAGCAACGGCGTCGATATCTTTGGCGAGCACAAGCTCCTCAAGAGAATTGTACGCCTTACTGCAACCATAGACCTGCATCAGCCCTTTTCGGCGGTCCTCGTGCAAATCGCTGACGGCGGCGACAACACAATCCGGGTGCTCACGCCATTGGAACGAGCATCCGAATCCGCCGCCAACGACTCCGATACGAACTTTGCGCGGCGCGGTATTGACGGCAAGGGCAGCCTGCGGCACGAGGATCGCCCCGGCAAAAGCTGCGCCCGTTTGCTTTAGGAAATCACGTCGTGAATGGTCCTTTGCGGACCTGCTATTTTCTTGCGCCATATTCTCAGACTCCTTCGTTGTCCGGCTGCTGAATTTGTGTAAGGACGGCGCTAATTCTAACGCGGGCGATACTCCTCAGCAAGGGCCTTTGCCCGGCGGCGTTGACGCAGCCGGCGCGGGCTAGTATAATCGCCTAATACTACAACGCTACCTGGCGAGAAGATTTGAGTGGCGTTGTAGCACTAAGGAGCTTGAGAATGAGAATTTTGTCGTTTGTCTGTGCTGTCGTCTCCTGCTGTCTTATCGTCTGCATGGCTGGTTGCGGGCTGTTTCGCTCGCGGACTGAGCAGTTGGGTTTTGAGAGGCAGGAGGATTTTCGCTGGCCTGAGGGCAAAAGAGCCGCCATCAGTCTGACATTCGACGATGCCAGGTTAAGCCAGATTGACCGCGGTATTCTAATTCTCGATGAATACGGCTTTAAGGGCACTTTCTACGTCTCGGTTGGGAATTTGAAGGAGCGGGTCGAGGGCTGGATGAAGGCCGTCGCAGCCGGGCACGAGATCGCAAATCACTCAGTCAAACATCCTTGTTCGGGCAATTTCCCGTTCTCGCGCGACAGGGCCCTGGAGGACTACACGCTCGATATGATGCGAAACGAGATGAACGAGGCAAACAACATTATCGAGCAGTTCCTCGGCATCAGGCCCGTTTCATTTGCCTATCCCTGCGGACAGAAATATGTGGGGCGCGGAACGAATCTAAAGAGTTATGTCCCGCTTGTGGCCGAGGAATTTTTGACGGGACGCGGCTGGCTGGACGAGTGGGCGAACGACCCGGCCTTCTGCGATATGGCCCAGCTTATGGGAGTCAAGCTCGATGAAATGAGTTTCGATCAGGTCAAGACGCTGATGGACCGGACACTGGCGGACGGCGGATGGTTGGTATTTTGCGGCCACGAGATCGGTGAAGACGGGCGTCAGGTCACAAGCTCGCAGACTTTAAGGACGCTCTGCGAATATGCAAAGGACCCGAAGAACGGAATATGGCTTGACACCGTTCAAAATATCGCCGCATATATCCTCAAACAGCGCAGCGGAAAGGCAGGTTAACCATTATGGAAAGGATTTCAGTTATCACTCGCGGGGGGATTCTTGTTGCTGTCACAGTTCTCTTTCTTGCGTCGTTGAACATCCGTGGGGAGGAATCCGCCGACGTGCTGCGTGCAGGCGTCGCGCGGATCGACATCACTCCGGATGAGCCTGTCACGCTGTCCGGCTATGCAAGCCGCAAGGACTTATCTACAGGCGTGCACGACCCGTTATCGGCAAGAGTGGCGGCGTTTGAGAGCAGCGGCAAACGGCTCGTGCTCGTTTCGACGGACCTGATCGGATTTTACGACGGCACAGCAGAGGACTTTCGCAAAGCGATCCTTGCGAAGCTCAATCTCCAGCCGGCGGAGCTTTTCCTGACGGGCATACACACCCATTCGGCGCCGACGTTGACTTTGGACAAGGGTAAAGGCCACGAAAACAATCTCAAATATACCGAGTCCCTGAGAGACAAGCTAATCAAGGTGGTCGCTGAGGCGCTCGATTCAATGGCGCCGGTTGGCGTCGGCACCGGTATCGGCTACTGCCCGGTCGGGTCCAACCGCCGCGAAGTCAGTTTGGACGGTTCCGGCTGGCCCAAGGATGAGGCCATCAAACTGGGGCGCAATCCTTATGGCCCAACCGATAAGCAGGTCCTCGTCGCCAAGATCGCCAAGGCCGACGGCACGGTTGTTGCGGTCCTGTTCGACTACGCAACTCACTCGACCGCCCTCGGCCCGCAAAACTATGTCATAAGCGGCGACGTGCTCGGGCTGGCTGAGCAATTCGTCGAGAAGATTCTCGCACCCGGCGTCATAGCCCCCGGCTTTGCGGGGGCCTGCGGCGACATCGACCCCTGGTACAGGATACTTCCGCAGTTCAATACCGAGTCCGGCTGGATACCCGAACCGGTATTGCTGGGGACGCTGCTCGGCGAAGAGGTCGTTCATGTTTATCACGACATAAAAGAGACAAACGCCGCGGGCAAAATCGGTTGCGCCTTTATCACAATGGCGCTGCCGAGAAAGCCGACCGACAATGCCGACGACAAGACAGAAAGCCAAACCGCCTCCCTGAACATTACAGCCGGGCGGGTGGGCGACATTGGCTTTATCGGCTTCGGGTGCGAGATGTGCACCGAGATAGGTATGGCGATAAAGGCGGCCTCGCCCTTCAAGCATACATTCGTCATCACCCACTGCAACGGCGCCGCGGGCTACCTGCCGACAAAAGATATGTACAAGGAAGGCGGCTACGAGGTCCGAAGCAGCCCCTTCTTGCCGCAGGCGGCCGAGATGGTGATAAAGCAGTCGCTAAAGATGCTCTATCAGTTATGACTTGGCGCTAACGGCGATTTCTCATTAACCGCAGAGCACACCGCGGTTAGGCGTCAATGGAGCTCTTTGATGTATATGTTGGCGAATTGAATGGGGTCGCCGTGGTGCTGGAGGGCGATGGGACCCTTCTTGGGCATTCCGGGGAGCTTCGCCTCCTTGATGACCGTCTTGCCGTTGAGGATGACCGTCACCGTATCGTCGATGGCCGTAATCTCGAAGCGGTTCCATTGTCCGGGCGGGTTGTCGGCGTTGAGAAGCGGCGTGGCGGCCCTTCGCACCTCGGGCGGCATATTCTTGTCCGTGCGGTATCCCCAAATCTCGCCCGACCCGCAGGGCCAGTTCCAGATATTGATCTGGCTATTTGAGGAGCCGCGGATATAGATACCGCTGTCGCCGGCGTCCTTGACTTCAACGGTTTTTGGCTTGCCATCGGCATCGACGGCATCGTTGCCGTCGGGCAGTATCACGGGCGCTTGCTGCGCTTTCGGCTCGCGCGGCTGGCGCCAATCGACGATAAGGGTGAAGTTCTCGAATTCCTCCTCGGTCCAGAGGCTCTTATCGCCCTCGGCTTCGCTCTTGCCGTCGTAAGCGAGGACCCAATCCTGGGGCTGCCAATGTCCCTCGTCGCCGGGCTTAACCTTCCATCCGCGAAGGTCAACGCCGTTATATAGTATCCGGTACGGCTCGGCGCTCTTCGCAACCATTTCAGCAGGGGGATTTGAGCTCGGTAATTGGCGGATGCGGATATTGCGATAAAGGACTTCGCCGCCCTCCGACTCCAAGCAGATGTACCCCTTTCGAGGATTGGCGTCGTAAGCGTGGGTAACGGCTTTTCCGTTCACCGCCAGGGTAATCGCGCCGTCGCGGCACTCGAGGCGGTAATGGTTCCACTGCCCGGCGGGATTGCACCGCTTCTCGCTGGGCAGAGACCGCATCCATCCGCCCGGATGGGGCTTATCGGGGCGCATCGTAGCGCCGTGAATGGCGAATACGTCGCCGTGACTCGTATAGTTCTCGCTATTTCGCCCGTCCAGTATCTGGATTTCAATGGAGCGCGTGAAGGGCTGGCCCGGCGCGGTGATCGGGTCGGAATGAAGGAACAGGCCCGCGTTGCCCATCGGCTTGATGTGCTGCCACTCCAGCTCGAGGATGTAATTTTCATACATTTTCTCCGTCCGCATCACGCCCGTCGGGATGCCGGTGCAGAAGATCATCCCGTCCTTGACCGTCCAGGTCTGCGGCGCGCAGTTGACGTTCACCCAGCCGTCGAGGTTTTTGCCGTTAAAGAGCGGGACGAATTCACCCTCAAGACTGTTACCGGGGGAAAGAGGCACAGAGCCGTCGGTCCCAGCGCCCCCTGCAGATGCGTCGCCGACCAACAGAACGGACTCAACTACGAGCAAAAAGATAAGCCGCTTCATGATCAAGATTCCTTAAAGCAAAAATTACTCATAAGTTCGGACAGGCTGATGCTATGTGTCATCTGCCGCCCTAACTGCATGTTTATTCTGCCAAGCCGTCCGCATTATACCGAGTGCGCCGGGCCAACTGCAACACGTTTTGCAGCAATGATGCGCTCATAAATAGCTGGAATTTTTGCTTGACTTTTAGGGCCTAATGTGCATAATAGTGCGGACTGGAGGCCGTCTGCTCTGCCTGGGGCGGCTTTGGTGACGAAAATGGAATTTTGAGAATTATGCAACGGAAGAAGGGAGTCTTGACCATGTCTATAGACCGCCGAGCCTTTATCAGAACCTCTATCGCCACAGGCGCAGCGCTGGCTTTTCCCAACATCATAACAGCCGCTCGCGTCAAGACATATCGCACGGCCCTTATAGGTTCCGGCTGGTGGGGGATGAACATCGCCGGCGAAGCGATCGCCTCCGGGCGGTGCAAGATGGTCGCCCTGTGCGACGCGGATCAGAACCAGCTTGACCCCGCCGTCGCAAAGGTTAAGCAGCTCACCGGCGATACGCCCAAGCAATACAAGGACTACCGCGAGCTGCTGGAAAAGGAAAAGCCCGATATTGCCATCGTCGCGACGCCCGACCATTGGCATCCGCTCTGCACGATAGCCGCGGTGGAAGCCGGGGCGCATGTTTATGTCGAAAAGCCAATTGGTCACACTGTTATGGAGGGCCGGGCGATGGTCAACGCCGCCCGCGCGGCTAATCGCGTCGTCCAGGTTGGGACGCACAGGCGAGTCTCTCCGCACAACGTCTCCGGGCGCAAATTCCTTCAGGAAGGCGGCGCCGGGAAGATCGGCGCCGTCCGCGCGTTCGTGCTATATGGGGGCGGGGCGGAAGGGCCGACGGCCAACAGCGAGCCGCCCAAGGGACTGGACTGGGATATGTGGTGCGGCCCGGGCCCGCTGCGCCCCTTCAACACGAAGATTCACCCCAGGGGCTTCCGGCAATTCCTCGACTACGGAAACGGAACGCTCGGCGACTGGGGAGTACACTGGATGGACCAGATCCTGTGGGTGATGGAGGAGAAGTGGCCCAAGAGCGTCTATGCCACAGGCGGCAGACCGATCAAAGGCCCCGCGGTCTATACCGACAAGGAGCAGACCACCGATGCGCCCGACCACCTGATCGCGGCATTCGAATTCGACAAATTCACCGCGCACTGGGAGCATAGGGACTTCGCCGGCAACTCGGCGGAAAAGGGCGAAAGCGTCGGCTGCTACTTCTACGGAACAAAAGGGACTTTCCACATGGGCTGGATCAACGGCTGGACGTTCTACCCGCTCGGAAGGGGTGAAAAGGAAATCCACGAAGACGCGAAATTGAACGACCCGGACAGCCAGAACATCAAGGAGTTGTGGGCCGACTTCCTGAACGCCATAGAAACCGGAAGACGCCCGGTCTGCGACATCGAGCTAATCCACCACTCGACTAATATGAGCCTGTTGGGGATGCTCTCATACAAGCTCGGCAGAAGCGTAAGATGGGACGGCGAGAAAGAAGAGATCCTCGCAGACAAGGCGGCAAACAAGCTCTTAAAACGAGAATACCGAAAACCCTGGAAATACCCCACAGCCTAATACTACGCGCAGACCAGATTTCGCCAAGGAATACAGCTCAAACTGACTGATTCTGTGGTTAAGCCGGTTAAGCCGTCCCGTGGGGACATGGCATAGCCATTTTTCACATATTTGAACGACTGAGCCAATAGCAGAGCCAGGCGGCGATAAAGGCCCCGTAGTTGCCAATGGCATAGCCGATAAGCGCCATCAGGATGCTGGCTGGGACGAGCTTCTCGTTATGATGGGCGGCGACCACGGGCGCGCTGGCGGCGCCGCCGATATTGGCGGCGCTGGCAATAGCGGTGGAATGAATATCGACCCTTAGCAGGTACGCCCCCAGGACGCAAAAGGCGCCGTGGACGATTATCCAGATATAGCAGGCCAGGAGAAACCATGCCGCCGAAGCGGTAAGCCCGGAGACATCCGCCTTCGCACCCATATTCGCTACAAAGATATACACAAGGGCCATCGCAAGCTCATGGCTGGCGGGAATCCGCCTGGCGGGGGTCAATGAAAGCGCAAGGCCCATCGTAGTGACCAGCAATATCTTCCAAGTCGAGGTCGTCAAAACCGGCTTAATCTCAGGAACTTTGCCCGAAATAGTCCCCGCGAGCCACGTACAGGCAAGTCCGAGGGCGAGAAGATACAGAAAATGTCTGGCTTTAATCTGTTTCTGGTCGGGTACGCTCCTAATCTGAGCCGATTCGAGCATCGCAATTCGCTTCTCATCGACGCGCGTAAAACGATTGAATACTCGATGCAGGTTCCTCGACCACAGGAGCATCGGAAGCCAGACCATATAAACGAGGTTGTCACCGAGCACGGCAAGGCCGAAGGCTTGCCCGCTTGTCTTGAGCCCTTCTGCGACAGCGGCCATATTTCCAGTCCCTCCGATCCAACTGGCCGCCAGCGACCCGAATGCCTTCCAGGCATCCAGGGATTCAGGCAATTTGTCGCGGATAAGCAGATAGGCGATAGGCGCGCCAAGCACCACGCCGGCTGTCCCGAACAGCATCACGAATATTCCCCTGCCCATCATCCGCACGGTGGAGGCGATATCGACCCTCAAAAGCATGATGACGAGAAACATCGGCAGGACGGTCGAACTGAGCCAGCCATACACGGCTGAATCATTAGCCAGGAGGCCAGTGTTCGACATTATGGCCGGAACGGCGTAAATGAAAATCAGAGGCGGAAAATAATTGAACAGCCTCCACTTGGTCCATCCTTCGAGCAGGAAGAAGAATGCCCCTACCCCGCAAAGAACCGTCAGCACGCCCAGCGGACTGGAGATATGGGGCTGACTGGCGATTTGCACTTCCAATAACACTGCCATGGCGAACAGAGTATTGAGCATACCTTCCGAAATCAAGTCCTATCCTTCGAGGGTAGGAGATTGCCACGAGGGTATTTCGCAGGGTTAAACGAGCACCGATCTGGGGACTGCCTCGTAAAGAATTCCAAAAAACCAGGTGTCCAATAGCTTTGCAAACGTGATTAGCAGCCCTGAAAACGCATTTTCAAGCCCTGGACTTGACTTTTGGCTCGAACTGACTATAAGTATAGTAGTGATTTGGCAGGTTTGCGGCCTTTAGAGGTCGGCTGAATGTAAGAATAGGGAGCTAAGAATTGGCAAGAACGGAAGCAGACAGAAGCAAGTCCGACGTCGAAGATAACGATGGCGAGGAAAAACCGGAAGCCCAAAGTCCGCCCAAGGCAGCGGAGAAGCCCGTCGATGCCGAAGAGCAGATCCAGATGCTTCTGAAAAGGGGCAAGGAGAAGGAATTCCTGACATACGAGGAGATCAACGACAACCTTCCCGAAATGGGCGTCAGCGCCGACCGACTCGACAAGCTGCTGGCCACCTTCGACGCAATGGGAATCGCACTCGTTGACGAATCCGACGTAGGGGCGGAGAAACTTGACAAGGCGGAAGACGGCGAATTCGAAGTCGCCGAAGAAGAGGAGGAGGAAGTTTCCGGAGAGGAAGACGAAGCGCCGGATTCCAAACCAAGCGCAAGGGACAGCGACGAGCTGCTCGAAAGAGAGCTCGCCGAGACGGGCTCCGGGCGCAAAGTCGATGACCCTATCCGGATGTATCTCACCCAAATGGGGCAGATACCCCTGCTTACTCGAAAGTCGGAGGTTTCGCTCGCGAGGAAGATCGAGATTACGCGGATGGGTTTCAGGCGGAAAATGCTGCAGAGCGATTATTGTGCGCGAAACTCGGTTGAGCTTCTGCAGCAGGTCGAGAGCGGTATTATGTCTTTCGATCGGACATTGAAGACCGGGACGAGCGGCAATACGACGAAGGGGGTGCTCAAGAAACGTATGCCGGTGAACCTGCGGACGGTTAATGCGCTCCTGGCAATCAATCAGAGCATTTATAGAAAAACGCGCGCCGCCAAGAGCATTGAGGAGTCTAAAGAGCTGCTTAAGCGGATGCTTAGAAACAAGCAGAAGATTGCGACGCTGTTGGAGGAGCTGAGTCTGCGGACGAGCCGGATTCAGCCGATGAAAACCAAGCTGCACGGCATCCACCAGAAGATGTGCCAGTTGGAGAATAGTATCGCCAAAGGGCCGGACGGCGATGTGATGACTGAGGACATCGATACTATGAAGCAGGAGCTGACGGGCCTGCAGGAGCTGGTGATGGAGACGCCGAAGCAACTTGAGAAAAGGCTTCGTGCGCTTGAGAGGGTCTTCACCCAATACGAAAACGCCAAGAGGATGCTCTCGAGCGCGAACCTGAGGCTCGTGGTCTCGATAGCGAAGAAATATCGCAATCGCGGGCTGAGCTTCCTGGACCTGATTCAGGAGGGAAACACGGGTCTGATGAGGGCGGTGGATAAATATGAGTATAGGCGGGGATACAAGTTCAGCACGTACGCGACGTGGTGGATTCGGCAGGCGATTACCAGGGCGATCGCGGACCACGCCCGGACGATTCGCATCCCCGTTCACATGATCGAGACGATGAGCCGCCTGCGGACCGCAGGCAAGGTGCTCCATCAGCAGCTGGGCAGGGAAGCCACCGTCGAGGAAATCGCCAAAGAGGCTGCGATGACCGTCGAAGAGACCCGGAGGGTGCTCAAGATTTCCAAGCATCCCATCAGCCTGGATCGACCGATAGGCGAGAGCGAGGACAGCTACTTCGGCGATTTCATCGAAGATGAAGCTATCGACTCGCCGGTGGCCTCGGCGACGCAGGAGATGCTCAAGGAACGGATCGACGTCGTGCTCAAGACCCTCTCATACCGCGAGCGGGAGATTATTAAGCTGCGATACGGGATCGGCGACGGCTATACTTATACGCTGGAAGAGGTGGGGCGAATCTTCAAGGTTACCCGCGAGCGGGTCAGGCAGGTCGAATCCAAGGCGATACGCAAGCTGCAACACCCCGTCAGGGCGAGAAAACTCGAGGGATTCCTCGACAACAAAACGGGATAACCGATTGATAATTGATAATTGATTCCGCCACAGGCGCATTTGTCGCTAAGTGCCGGAGTTGTGCGTCAAGGGGCACGAGTGCAATGATGGAACCGGCGATCCGAGCCGAGCGTCTGACGAAGATTTACGGGCAGCGGCTGATAGCCGTCAACGATATGAATCTGGAGGTCCCGCGGGGCTGTGTTTTCGGCCTGCTGGGGCCCAACGGCGCCGGCAAGACCACGACCTTGCGTTTGCTGTTGGGATTGCAGCGACCCACTGCCGGGCGGGCGGAGGTCTTTGGAAAGCTGTGCGGCCCCAACGCCGTCGGGGTGCGTTCGCAAATAGGCTATCTGCCGACAAACCCGAGGTTTCCCGGCAATCTTCGTCCAATCGAGTATCTGGACCTTCTCGGCCGGCTCTCGCGCCTTGGGCGTGAAACCCGCAAGCCTCGGATCTCGGCGCTGCTCCGAGCCGTGGGCCTGCTCGGCGCGACCGAACAGCGCATCCGCACGTTCTCGACGGGGATGTGCACTCGTCTTGGGATAGCCGCTTCGCTTGTGGCGGACCCGCCGCTGCTGATCTGGGACGAGCCGACAGCCGGGCTGGACCCCTCGGCGAGGCGATTCACGCTCGACCTTATCCGCGAGCTGGGAAAGACCAAGACCATAGTCATCGCAACACACATTCTCGGCGATATCGACCAGATCTGCGATCATCTCGGCGTTATGCACGAAGGCCGGATGATCTTCACCGGCTCGATGCAGGATATGAAGCGGCGGCTTCGCCACGATGATTTCACCCTCGATCTGGAAGGCGACAATGAGAATCTTCTGCGTCTTGCCCGGGAGGCCTCGAAAATCGAGGGCATCGAGGCGCGCATCGGCCCCGGCGAGACGCTCGTCGTTGGAGTCGCGGAGGGTCGCAGCCGCTCCGACGCATTGGCCGAGGTGCTCAAGGCGGTCGATGCGTGCAATCTCTCTCTCCGGGCAATCCATTCCGGCCAAAATGCAACCGAGAATGCTTATCTGCAATTGTTGCAGGAGGATGAAGCACATGGATTCGGTCGATAAAGCCTCGAAACTCGGCACGCGATTGATGCCTTACGCGGCGATTCTACGTCACGATCTGGCGAGCCTGTGGGCCAGTCGTCTCGTTCGACTTTGGCTGGGAGGGACGGCCCTGCTGACCTTCTTCCTCGTTGCCGGAAACTGGACTCAATTTCCGGATGCGCCCCTGATCGCATCGGTCTTGTTTCCATACTTGGTTTTTCCCTGGTTCTTCGTCGTTGTAGTGCTCGGCGTCAGCCCGGTATCGGGGTCAACGGCGGAGGCTCTGGCCGACGGCATTTTGAGCCGCCCGGTGAGTAGGTGGGAGTATCTCCTTGCAACATGGTCGGCCCGCGTGACGGTCGTCCTGGCCGTTTATCTGGTCGTGGTTGTCCCTGCAATTCTGGTGGTGACATTAGCGGATCGGCCCGTTCGCGAGGATTCGGTAAGCGCGTATGGCGTTATCAGCGTTCTGTTTGTCGTGGGCCTGGTGCTCACGTTCCTGGTCTCGCTCGGATTTCTGGTAGGGACGCTCCTGAGAAAGCCGCTCCTGGCGGTGGTGGTTCTGATCTTTGTGTGGTACCCGATCGGGCTGATCTTGAGCATGTTTTCGCTGGAGGAGTTTTCGCCGGTGAGCCTGAGCCGGGCCGTGACCGGGCAGCTTCGCCGGCCCTGGCGTCAGAGCGGCGAAGAGGCCAAAGCCGCCGCCAATATGGAGGATATGCAGCAGTTCTCCGAGCAGTTGGGCAGCTTCTTCAGCCGGCTTTCCGGCGCTGCGCCAAGACCTAAAGCCTCAAGGGACGGCTTCTTCGAGACCAAGGAGTTCGAGGATTTCTCGCTGTTTCGCGTAACTCTGGGATACGGGCTACCAACGCTCGTCGCGGTCATCCTGGCGATGCTGTCGTTCTATTGGCGCGATTTGTGACGTTCCACGGCGGCGAGAAGCAGCTCTCAAAATTCGATTGTAACCTTTGGCGTTTTCTGAGCGTATAAGAGCACGACAAGACCGCTTCCCTGCTCCTCGACGTGTTATATGTGTTATGAATTGGAACCTGGGCGACTGACGCGGTCTCGTTTGTCTTGTGTCTTGACCTTACTCAGGAGAAAAAGATGTCATTCGCCGGCATATCTCGTCGAAGCAACGCATTCAAGAAATACGTATTAGTCCTGCTGCTAACCGCCTTGGGTTTACGGCCCGCGTTTGCGGCGCTGCCTCCGGCGGCGGAGTGGATCCCGCAAAATGCCGTGATTTCATTAGAGCTGTCCAAGCCCAAGGCGCTGATAGAGATGCTTACCGGCAAGGAGGCGACGGCAGCGGTGACTGCGCTGCCAGCCTATAAGGGCCTGATGGCCAGCCCTAAGTCCCAGGAGCTGCTCAATATGATCGGCTTCATCGAAGCCACGATAGGGACGGACTGGCGGACGGGCCTGGCGAAATTGACCGGCGGCGGAATAACATTTGCGGCCTGCCCCGATGATGTAGCTCTGCTGATAATCGACGCCGAGGACGAAGCTATGCTGGGCAAGATTCACGAGCTTTTTTTGAATATTGCCCGCGGCAACGGGTGGGGCGGAGAGCTGACATCGGTGGAGGGCGTTACGGCGTGGACCTTCAACGGCAAAGAGGCGCACACGATTATCGGCAGCCGCTTCGTTCTGGCCGGCAGCGTCGAGGGCCTCAAGAAGGTTTTGGCGCTTCGCGACAAAGTTGTGAGCGAAAACCTCACGTCGAAGGCGGGCTACCAAGCCGCCGGAAAGGCGGCGGGGCCTGATTCAGTAGGCACGGCCTTCGCCGACGTATCCCTCTTGAAGTTGGTGCCGGGGATATCAGCCCTGCTGGAGAAGTCCTGCGGCAATCCTTTGGCCGCGCTCGCCTTCGCGGGGGTCGTCGATGCGCTTCGAGAATCGACCTGGCTGGCATTGGCGCTCGATGTCGAGCCCGCCAGCGGCAGGCTGGTCCTGCGGGCCTCCGTCGATGGCAAGGGCGGCGGCGCGGCGAGCTCGGCGGGCTTTGCCTTGCCGAAAGAGGCCGGCCAGGGCGCTTTGCCGAACCTAACCGTGCCGCGCCGTTTGGCGGCGGTGAGCCTCTACCGCGACCTCCACGCCTTCTACGCAGCCAAAGACCAGCTTTTTCCGGAACGGACTTCGGGCCTGATCTTCTTCGAGAACATGATGGGCATATTCTTCAGCGGGCGCGACCTGACCAATGAGGTCCTCTCGCAGGCAAAGCCTGAAATCCGGCTGGTGCTGGCCGAGCAGGAATACGACCCGGCAATCGGAACGCCCGATGTTAAGCTGCCCGCCCTTGCCATAGTGTTCAAGCTCCAGGACCCCGATGAATTTGATGTTGTCGCGGAGGAGGCGTGGCAAAAGGCCATCGGCCTGATAAACTTCACGCGAGGCCAGCAGGCAATGCCCGGCCTGATTATGGACCGGCCAACACAGGGGGAAACGAAGTTCACAGTTGCTTATTTCTCCAGCGTTGACGTAGAGGACAAGACCAGGCTCGACCAGCGATTCAACTTCCGCCCGTCGGTGGCAATGCCGGGCGATTACCTGATACTAAGCTCGACGGACGGCCTGGCCCGCGACCTCGTTGACGCCCTTGGCCGCGAGATGAAAAACTCTCCCGCGGCGCTGGCGCAGACCCACAGCGCATTGGAAATCGACGCAGGTCAATTAGCCTCGATCCTCGAAGCCAATCGCATGACGTTGGTGCGTGGCGACATGGTCAAGAAAGGCAAGACCCAGGAGGAATCCGAGGCCGGGATCGACTTGATGATCGCCCTGACCAAACTCGTCAAACAGCTCAAGCTAAGCGTGGGAACGCACAAGGACCTGACAGAGGCGAAACTGGAGCTAAGCCTGAATTTCTAAATCATGTCAACATCATCATGGCTCAGCAAACCAACCATCGACCGGCTGAAATAAGCGATCCCGCCTGGGCGTGGGCAGCCTATAGCCCGAGCGAATCGGCCCCGTGGGATCTCGCCCGCGCTGCTCATCTATACCGGCGCGCTGGCTTCGGCGCGAGCTGGGGCGAATTGCAGCAAGCCCTCACAGACGGCCCGCAGCGGACCATCGACAGGCTTATCAAACCGGAAACCGACCCGGAGCCGTTTAACCGCGAGCATGATCAATAT
>Ga0315277_10005062_pt1 | contig 17443 bp, 9 predicted proteins | sample YL17G05_15_MG_FD_203695 | JGI IMG/M metagenome (GOLD analysis project Ga0315277, IMG submission 203695) | Sediment microbial communities from Yellowstone Lake, YNP, Wyoming, USA - YL17G05_15 | ecosystem: Environmental > Aquatic > Freshwater > Lake > Sediment | place: USA: Wyoming | collected... | reverse complement strand
CCTTCGGATGCCGACGTTATTCGCTTTGCCCACCTTTTTTCCGGCCGTGAAAATGTTTACGCGCGCCAGTGGTGGAATGAATCGGGAGAAGGAGGATATACTCCCATCCGCCAGCCATTGGTTTTCCAGGTAGCCAGAAACCATTTGCTCGGAAGCATCACGGTCGGCGTCTACCCCGTCCGTCTCGACAACACGGTTGTCTTTTTCGCCATTGATATCGACATCAATAAGCGGGCCATCGCCCGCGCGCGGGGAGACATCCAGGAATCGCGCAGCCTGAGGGAAAAGGTATCCGCCGAGGCGCGCCGCCTGCAGGCCGCGCTAGCGGAATTGGGCATCGCTGCGCTTCTTGAAGATTCCGGCTATAAAGGAAGACACCTTTGGATTTTTCTTCAGGAACCGGCCGAGGCGGCGGTCGTGCGCCAGTTCGGCGCTCTTTTTCTCGCGCTCTGGCCCCTCGATTCGGCGGATCTGCACGCCGAATTCTTTCCCAAGCAGGCAGCGCCGGGAAGCGGCGGCATCGGCAACCTCATCAAGCTGCCGCTGGGCATTCACCGGCGCACGGGCCGGCGCGGCCGGCTGCTTTTGCCGGACGGCGCCCCCAACCCGGATCCCTTCGGCGCCCTGCGCTCGATAAAAAGAGTCCCGCGGGACTCGCTTATTGCAGCCATTATTGATCTTAAAGCTAGGCGGCCCGGCCCGCCCGCCATCCAATCGCCTGAGGCGCCGGAACCGTCCGAGGCCCCTGCTTTGCCCCAGGTTCCCGCTCCTCCGGCGCCGCTGGCCGCATGGACTGCCGGTGATTTCGAAACCCATCCGGAGATTTCGCATCTGTTCCGCGGCTGCCGCGTAATCTCCGCGCTCAAGGAAAAGGTTGAGAAGCACAGACGCCTGAGCCATGAAGAACAGGTCGTGCTGATTCACAGCCTGGGCCACGGCGCGGCGGGAGTGCTCGCGGTCAATTATCTTTTCGATGCCTGCGTCGACGTGCCCGGCGAGGCGCGCTTGCGGACGCCGCTTTCGGGCAATCCCATTTCCTGCCCCAAGATCCGCAAGCGCATCCCCCACATCACCGGCCAGACGGACTGCAATTGTGCCTTCGATTTCGCTCCGGATCACTACCCGACACCCATCCTGCACCTGCAGGCAATCCCCAAATCCGCGTCACCGCCCGTCCGCCCGGCGCCCGAATGGGATCCCGAGGAACGGGCGCGGGCGTTGGGTGTTTTGCGTTTGCGCCGCGCGCGGCTCGAGCAGGAAATTGTCGAGATGGAAAGAGACCTTGTGAACTACCTGGAGCGATCGGGCAAAGACCGGATCCAGCTCAAGGAAGGCGCCCTCGTTCTGCATCATGAGGAGGGCGCTCTGCCGTCATTGCATTGGCAGCCGGAGCAAGGCGGTCCCAAGGCAATACCGGCACAAACTCAAGCAGGCGGCTCTGAAACAAATCCCCCTGATGCATAGAGGAAGCACGATGAAATGAAGAGGATATTGCCCCAGCCGGCGCGGCGGCATGCGCGCCATATAAGCGATCGAAAGGCCGTCTGTCCCGGATCGGCCGGGATGTTTCCAAGATATGAGGCGAACTTATGCGCTACCTTGTGATCATGGAACAGGGGCTGGAGCTCGGCATACAGGGCGAAGAGTTCGAAATCCGCAAGTCGGGCGCCGCAATTGAGAGGGTTCGCGTGGCCGACATCTCGGAGGTGCTGGTTTTCGGCGCCGTGGCGCTCACCCCGGCATGCGTTTCCCTTTTACTGGCGCGCGGCATCGACACCATTTTTTTGACCGCCAAAGGGATGTACCGGGGCCGGCTGGCGGGGCCCGCTTCCAAGAACGTCGAGCTGCGGCTCGCGCAGTTTTCTCGCTGGCAGGATAACGCCGCCAGGGAAACCATGGCGCGCGCCATCGTCCGGGGGAAGATCGCAAACCAGCGCAACCTTCTGTTGCGCTCCCAGCGCGAGCTGAAGCTGGATCGGCTGGCTTCAGCCGTCGCCGACATGCGCAGGCTGCTCGACTCGCTGGAGAGCCGCACCGGCATCGACACCATCCGGGGAGTGGAAGGACAGGCGGCCGCCGCATATTTCGGCGCACTCGGGGCCTGCATTAGAAATCCGGCTTTCGGATTTACCAGAAGAACGCGCCGCCCGCCGAGGGATCCGGCCAACGCCATGCTGAGCTTCGGCTATACTATCCTGAACCTGGCGATGGAATCTGCGGTGGCGAGAGCCGGCCTGGATCCCATGCTTGGAAGCTTTCATTCACCGGAATTCGGCAGGCCATCCCTGTCCCTGGATTTGATCGAGGAGTTTCGGCCGCTGCTCGTGGACTCGCTGGTATTGAGGTTAATCAACCGCAAGCAGGTCGGCCCGGAGGATTTCGAGAATCCCCTTGGGGATGAGGAGCCGGCATGGTTCGGCGAGGGGCCGGAAATTCAAACTGAGCAACCCCATGAGCCGCGGCCCGTTTGGCTGGCAGAGACGGGACGCAGGGTTTTCTTTCGCGAATGGGGGCGGCGGCTGCGCGAGAGCGTCTTTTATGAACCGCGGCAGGAAGTAAGGACCATGGAGGAGATTATGCGTTTTCAGGTCTATCACTACGCCCGGATCATCAAGGGCGAGGAAAGCGAGTACCGGGCTTTCGTACCCAGGTAGGCGGAATCATGATGCATCTGGTGGTGGCCTATGACGTGATCGATGATGGCCGAAGGACGCGGCTCGCGAAATTCCTTCTCGGCTATCTGGACCGCGTGCAGAAAAGCGTATTTGAGGGTGAGATTCAGGAAGGAAGATTTGACAGGATGAGAAGCGGGATTACAGAAATTATCGATCAGGACGAGGACAGCGTCCGTATCTATCATCTTTGCGCTCGCTGTATTGGCGCCGTGGACGTGATCGGCGCCGGCGAATACATTGATGCGGCGCAGGACGATGTTATCATTTGAGGCGTGGATCCCGCGAAACAATCGCGGACCCGGGGCTTCTCGGGCGCTATAAAATAATGTGTGTGTTATCAGCGCCTTGCAATGATGCTCCGTCCGGGGTCCGCGATTGGCCAATTCATTGGAATGAATGGAGATGCGGTTTCGGGGGAATGATTGGGGGGATGGGGGATATGGGATGAATGCCCCGGTCCGCGATTTTCATGGCTCAATTATTTCCTCCAATTGGGTTTATAATAGCGGCGGCCGGGCCCGGCCCCTCGATCAAAAGAGGATTGCGACTGCTCAGGTTCGTCGGTCCAGAGGATCATAAGAGCAGCCGGGCCCGGCCCCTCGATCAAAAGAGGATTGCGACTCAAACATTTCAGGCATTTCATCCTCCTCACGGCTGAGCCGGGCCCGGCCCCTCGATCAAAAGAGGATTGCGACATAATGATCTCGACGGGAGCATTGGCCACGTTCACGGCCGGGCCCGGCCCCTCGATCAAAAGAGGATTGCGACGATTCCATGCACTCGCAGAGTTTCTGATAGTGCTTGCCGGGCCCGGTCCCTCGATCAAAAGAGGATTGCGGCGCAACTTATGATGACGGATAATCCGGATGCCCCGCGACAACGGCAGCGCAGGCGCCTCGATTGAAAGGGGATTGAGACTCGGAGGAATGAATGGAGCCAGCGTTTGCATTCCGTTATGAATCCGCTGCCGGCACGGGTCTTTTGCGCCTCCCCCAGGAACCATGGAAAGGAAAGAGCTGGCTGGTCCGTCTTTCCGTTTGCGCGGAGCCGTCCTGCCGCTGCCCCAATGTGGAACTCGAATGTACTCCGGAGGATTCCCGAGATCCGGACCAGGGCTTCTGTTTCTGGCTCGATGTCGATAAGCGCGAACTGTCCCCGGCCGGAGATCCCATCCCGTCTCCCGAGTCGTTCGCATTCGGCCGCGCGGTTGCGGCCGAGCTGGCGGAATCCGATTGGCAGACGCTGTCGGACTACATGAAGGAAGCAAAGGACCGGCAAATCCGGCTGGCCGTCCAAAATGAAGGCTCGTTTCCCGAAGAAGCCCTGTCCGGCCAGGTTTCCATGGTCGGGTATGCGGAGGTTTTTCCGCGCGCAAGCTCGTTTGTGTTTGAAATCGATTCAGCCAGGTGGCTGGCTGACGACCAGTACTGCATAAACCCGGAATGCCGGTGCCGCGAGACCCTGCTCAGCTTCATCCCGTTGTCGAATGAAGCAACCCAGGATGGCATCCCCGATGCTCCCGCCGCCTTTTATGAATATAACCACGCCAGGTTCACCCCCGCGAACGAATCCGCGGACCAACCTTCATTGGCGGCTTTGGTCCGCCGGCTTCGGCAAGCGCACCCCGGCCTGGATCAGCAGCTCAAACAGCGACATCGGGAAATTCGGGCCCTCTTCCGGCGGGCGTTGCAGGAGCGGCTGGATGCCGAATCCGGGGAGTCAGGTTCCGAAACGCCATCCGGCGTGCCGTCACCGGCGCCCACTCGGCCGGCGCGGGCCGAACAGATTGGCAGGAATGAGCCCTGCCCCTGCGGCAGCGGCAAGAAATTCAAGAAATGCTGCGGAAAGTGATGCGGAAACGCCGGCGGCCGGAGCCCCGCCGGGTTTTCCAAAGTGACCTTTTCTGCTGCCTGAAATGCTTTTTATTATGGGGGGACATCCTATGCCGGGAATCGCGATCATTGATGGGCAATCGGGAGCGGGCAAGACGACTCTGATCGAGCGCCTGCTTGAATCCAACAAATCGCGTGCCATCCAGGTCTCGCGGTGCCTCGTAAAACCGGGCCTCAGACAGTGGAAGCAGGAGTACGCAAGCGAATCGGGCAAGCCTGGCGCGCATGACAAGGATCTGCGGCGATGCCTTGATGCCGGCGCCATTCTCGCCACCGTGCTGACCCACGATCCGGAACGGATCGATCTGGAAGACCTGTTGCTCGAGGCAGCCGATGGATTCGACGAATGGGATGAGTGGCTGGTCGAAGCGGAAAACGCCGAATACTCCAGGGCGCGCTGTTCCGTATATGTGTTGCGTCCCCTGCCTGAATCCGCCTCGCTCGTCGAGGAGATCGAACGCGTGGTGGACCGCCTGCCGCTGGCAGATTATCTGAGATACACTTGCGGCCTTCTGCCGGAAGAGCATATTGAAACCGATGACGAGGAGATCCTCGAGGAAATTGACCTCGATGTTTTTCCGGACGCACTCGGGGAGAAACTTGTCGAAGCAGGAGTCGAACTGAGTGAGCCGGAAAAAAACCGCCTGACCACTCTTGTGAAAGAGGGCGTCCCGGTCTGGTCGAAGCAGCCGGAGTTGCGGGCCGATTGCTCCCGCCTCCTGGCAGCCGAGGTCGTGGTCGTCAACCTGCACGATGAACGGGAACTTCCGAGAGCCGATGCGACCCGGGCGCAGATCCTGAAGCTTTACGGGAATTGGCCCCTGCGCTATCAAATCCCCTTCCGCTCGCGCGTGACCCGCCCGGGCGTTTACCTGGCAAACCTCCGCGATCCATCCGACTCGCAGCTCCAAAAGGCCCTCGCCCAGATCAAGCGCAAGCTCCGCCAGCGATGAAGGCGCGGTGTGTTCGCAGGAGATGCGCAACCCGGCAGCCTCCGGGGAGTGACGACGGACGGGTCTGTGCTGTATTGCCGCTCCTCACACCCTTTTATTCACGGGTTCGCTGTGCCGACGGCAAGGCTTTGGCTGGAGGGATTCCCGGGCGGCGAGCCGCCCGTTCTCGCAGGCATGGGAGCTCTGAAAGCGGCGGCAGGCCGCCGCACTCCAAATGGCCGCTGCCGAAAGCCTAACTGCCGGGATCATTTCCGTGTGTTTTCGTGTCTTTCGTGGTTTAGTATGGAAACACTCCTTGATTGATCTGTATGGGTGCGCCTATGAAAGCCAAGACCATTCTATTCTGCTCATATGTTTTTGCAGTCGTTCTTATCTGCGCCGCCTCTCCTGCGCCGTCCCAGGCCGTGCGCTATGGCACCGGTTCCTGGGAGGCGGAGGCGCTGGGCAACCACCGGGCCGTGGTCCGGGTGGCTGAGGCCGCCGACGCCATCTGGGCTCATCTCCCGTGGCGGCGCCGCGATTCCGAACCCGAGAAGAAGAACATCCTCGTGATCGAGGAGAGCAGCGGCAAGAAAATCTCCAATCTCATTCGCATGAATGTCTTCAGGGCTTACGGCGACGTCGTGTTTCAGGCGCCCGGCGCGGGCAACTATTTCATCTATTACCTGCCGTACCTGTCGAAGGGGAGAAACTATCCGGTGGTCACCTACCAGCCCCCCGACCAGGCGGCCGATCCTGCATGGCTGAAGACTACGCAGGCCGCATTGCTGCGTTCCGACCAACGGCTTCCCCAGGCCGCTCTGGTCGAGTTTCAGGCCATCGACGAATTCAACAGCTTCTCGCCGATGGAGATCATCGCCACACCTGAAGAAACCGCCGAGCTGCTCAAAAAGCATGCCGATCAAAAATATCTGCTCTTCCCGGAAGACCGGCGCTACCCGATCCGCATGGCCGAGGATCTGCCTCAGAAGTGGATTCAAGAGGGACCGCGCGCCGAATTTGCCGGCGAGGCAGACCGGGGCGAATACTACGCTTTCCAGATCGGCGTGTTTGCGGCGGCAGCCGATATCCAAACCCTCTCCGTCCGTTTCTCGGAACTCCGCAATGGCACCCGCGCCATGCCCGCTTCGGCTCTGCGCTGCATCAACACCGGCGGAGTGAACTGGGACGGTTCGGTTTTCAAAAAAGCCGTCCCGGTCAAGAAGGGTCAAGTGCAGGCGCTCTGGTTTGGTGTCGAGATTCCAAGGGACGCCACCCCCGGCAAGTATCGCGGGCAGGTAACGATCGAACCGGCCGGTATGCAGCCCCAGACGGTGAACCTCACAATTTCCGTAAGCCAAAACGTCATCGCCGATCATGGCGACGATGAGCCCTGGCGCCATTCGCGGCTGCGCTGGCTCGATTCGATGCTGGCCTTCGACAATGAGATCGTGCGCCCGTTTACGCCTATCCGAGTGGCGTCAGGCAAGATCGGAATCCTTGGCCGTCAGCTTTCACTGGCGCCTTCCGGCCTGCCCGCTCAGATTGAAAGCTACTTTTCTCCCGAAGTCACAAAGATCCAGAGCGCCCCGAAATCGCTGCTCGCGGGCCCGATCAACCTGGTCGTTGAAGATGCGGCCGGCTCCGGTGTGAATTGGGTCCGCCTGGCGCGATACTTCACCACTCAACCGAGCGACGGCATCCATCGCTGGAACGTATCCCTCGATGTTGAATCTCTGAAACTGGAGATCACCGCGGCGATGGAGTTCGACGGCTTTGTCCAATACAAAATAACTGTCAGCGCATTGAAGCCCTTCCAGGCGCGCGACATCCGGCTTGAGATCCCGCTCGTCAAGGAAGCGGCGCGCTACATGATGGGGCTCGGGCTCAAGGGAGGCTATCGCCCCGCGAGCCTTGACTGGACCTGGGACGTGAAAAAGAACCAGGACGGCGCCTGGCTGGGCAACGCCAACGCCGGCCTGCAATTCAGCCTGCGGGCGGAAAACTATGCGCGCCCGTTGAATACGAATTTTTATCAGTCCAAGCCGCTGAATATGCCGCCTTCGTGGTTTAACGAAGGGAAAGGGGGCATCAAAATCAGCGAGACCGATCCGGCCACTGTGCTCGTCCAATGCTTCAGCGGGAGCCGTGCGATCCAGCCCGGCAAAGACCTCCACTTCGATTTCAACCTGCTGCTGACTCCTTTCAAGCCTCTGGACACGCAGTTCCAGTGGAGCACGCGCTTTTTCCATGCCTTCAGACCTGTCGACGATGCTATCAAGGCGGGGTCCAACACAATCAACGTCCATCACGCAAACGACGTGAATCCGTACATCAACTACCCCTTCATCCACCAGCAGCAGATGAAGACCTACATCGACGAGGCGCACCGCAAGGGGCTCAAAGTGAAGATCTACAACACCATCCGCGAGCTGTCCAACCGTGCGCCGGAAATCTTCGCGCTGCGCAGCCTGGGGGATGAGATATTTTCCACCGGGCCCGGGGGCGGATTTTCATGGCTCCAGGAACACATCGGCGCCAATTACATCGCGGCCTGGTTCGTGCCTCAGCTGAAGGACGCCGCGATCATCAACAGCGGCATGTCGCGCTGGCACAATTACTACATCGAGGGCATGAACTGGCTGGTCAACAAGATGCAGATCGACGGCATCTACATCGACGACGTGGCCTTTGACCGCACCACCATGAAGCGGGTGCGCAAAGTGCTCGACCGCGGGCGGCCCGCGGCAGTCATCGATCTTCATTCCGCCAATCAATACAATCCCCGCGACGGATTCACCAACAGCGCCAACCTCTATATGGAGCATTTCCCCTACATCAACCGGCTCTGGTTCGGAGAATACTTCGATCCGAACTCGCCCCCCGACTTCTGGTTCATCGAGATGTCGGGCATTCCCTACGGGCTCATGGGTGAGATGCTGCAGGACGGCGGCAACAAATGGCGCGGCATGCTGTACGGCATGACCAACCGGATGCCTTATGGCGGCAACGATCCGTCGCCGATCTGGAAAGTATGGGATGATTTCAAGATCCAGGAAAGCGAGATGTTCGGCTACTGGTCGCCGCGTTGCCCGGTGAAGACCGACAACAAGGACATCCTGGCCACCGCTTATGTGAAGCAGGGGAAGGCTCTGGTGTCGATTGCCAGCTGGGCGCAGGCGGACGCCAATGTCCGCCTGGCGGTCGATTGGCGCGCGCTGGGCATCGACCCGGCCAAGGCGGTCTTAACAGCACCGGAAATCCGCGACTTCCAGCCCGCCGCCAAATTCGGCCCCAATGACCCGATCCCGGTCCCCAAGGACAAAGGCTGGCTGCTAATCGTTGGCTGAAGCAATAAGCGGACTAACCCGGCACTGCGGCCATTGGCATTATTTGAAAGGAGTCAGGAGTCAGGAGTCAGAATAAAAGCTCCCTGATGCAAAAGGTCCTTATGCGGATAGACCTGGACGGATGGCCCGGACAATATTCGAGGGAGTCAGGAGTCAGAATAAAAGCTCCCTGACATATGGGAACTTTGGAATAAACTTCGATGAACAGGCTTTGGTTTTTCTCCTGACTCCTGACTCCTGACTCCTGACTCCTGACTCCTTTCTCAGCGGAGGCACAAAATGAATAGAAGGCAGATCTGCCTAATGATAATGGCCGTGGCGCTGCTTTCGGGCAGCTGCGGGCTGGTGGGGCCGAGGGCGACGATCACGGAGGAGAAGCGGATCATCAAGACCTACCCGTTCGGCGATCCCGATCCGGTGCCGATTCTGGCGCGCGGCCGCAATTCGGCGATTTATCCCTATTTCAGGTTTGACGGTTTTTCCAGCGAAGGCCGCGACCAGGAATGGAAGGCCGTCCGTCTTGAAAACGATTATATTAAGGTCTATGTTCTGCCCGAAGCCGGCGGGAAGATTTGGGGCGCGATCGAGAAATCCACCGGCAGGGATTTCATCTATTGGAATGAGGTCATGAAGTTCCGTGATGTCGCCATGCGCGGCCCGTGGACCTCGGGTGGAATCGAGTTCAACTTCGGCCTCATCGGCCACACGCCGGCAACCGCCAATCCCGTGGACTATGTCCTCAAACAAAATGAGGACGGCAGCGCCAGCTGCGTGGTAGGCGGCATGGACCTGCCGAGCAGGACACAGTGGCGCGTCGAAATCCGCCTCCCCAAGGACGCAGCCGAATTCGAGACCAGGAGCTTCTGGTACAACCCGACGCCGCTGACCCAGTCCTATTACCACTGGATGAATGCCGCCGTGCACGCACGGGAAGACCTGCAATTCTATTACCCGGGACAATACTACATCGGACACGGCGGCGACGCTCACCCGTGGCCGGTCAATGAAAACGGCATCGACTTGTCACTCTACAAGAACCACCACTTCGGCGGCCACAAGTCCCTGCATGTGCTCGGCAGCTACTCCGATTTCTCCGGCGGTTACTGGCACGACCTGGGCTTCGGATTCGGCCACTGGTCGAAATACGACGATATGCCTGGACGCAAAATCTGGATCTGGTCCCTGTCCCGCACAGGCGCGATCTGGGAGGACCTGTTGACCGACCGCAACGGGCAATATGTCGAGGTGCAGGCGGGCCGGCAATTCTCCCAGGCTCAGCTTTCAAGCGGCAGCGACACACCGTTCACGCAGGCTGCATTCCTGCCTTATGCAGCCGACAGCTGGCGGGAGGTCTGGTTTCCGGTCAAGCAGATCGGCGGCCTGGTGGCGGCAAATCCCGATGCCGCTCTAAACGTCACCAGGAAGGGCGATCGAACCCGAATCGCCTTGAACGCGCTCAGGCCGTTGGACTCCGATCTGATCGTGACAGCCGGAGGTACGACGGTTTTCAGGGAGCGGCTGGGCCTCAAGCCAACGCAGGTGTTCGAACGCGACATGAAAATTCCTTCCGCTGAGCAAAATATCCGGGTCATGCTCGGCAGCCAGTGTTTGTGGGATACGGCCAATAAGCCCGAAGCCGGATTTGCGCGCCCGGTGATTTCACCGGCCGAGAAAGCAAGTTCCACGGCGGAAAGAACCTATCAACTGGGCCGCCAGCAGGAACTCCTGCGGGACTACAATCGGGCCCTCGACTTCTACGGCGAATGCGTGAAAACCGATCCGCTCCACGTGGCCGCCATGAGCCGCATCGCGGAACTTCACTACCGCCGCATGGAATACGATCAAGCTTCATCCTGGGCCAAGAGGGCGCTCGCGATCGACACGTATCATCCCGCGGGCAATTTTGTTCTTGGCGCGGCGCTCAGGAAACTCGGCAACCTGAGAGCCGCCCGCGAAGCTTTCGGCTGGGCGGCACGATCCGCCGAATACCGGTCGGCGGCGTACACGCTGACGGCCGAGACCCTTATCATGGAAGGGCGTTTCGAGGATGCGGCTGAATATGCCCGCCGCGCGCTGGATTTCAATCGCGCCAACATACCCGCGCTGGGCGCGATGGCGATTGCCGCGCGCAAGCTCGGGCGGTGGAACGAAGCGGCCGGAATTCACAAGGAGATGCTCCAGCTCGATCCGCTGAGCCACCTCGGGCTCGCGGAAGCCTGGCTGACAACTTCATCGAATCGAAACCAGGAGCAATTCACGTCGGCGATCCGCTCCGAGCTGCCGCATGAGTCCTACCTGGAACTGGCGGCCTATTATGCCGGCAATGGCATGGAATCGGAAGCGATCCGGATCCTGCGCCTTGCACCGCCGCACCCCCTGGTTCACTACTGGCTGGCGCACCTGACGAGGAATTCTTCTCCGGCCGAAAGCCAGGCTTTCCTGGATAAGGCCGTGCGGGGCTCGCCCCGGCTGGTGTTTCCCGCGCGTGAGGAAACGTTCGTCGTGCTGCAGTGGGCCCTTTCGAAGCGGCGGGACTGGAAAACGCTCTACTACACGGCGCTCATCGGCTGGAGCAGGGGGCGCTATGCGGATGCGGCCGCATTGTTGGCGGAGTGCGGGATGTCACCGGACTACGGCCCGTTCTACCTGGCGCGCGCCGAATTGGCGAAGAGAAGCGGCCAGGAGCCCGCCATGGCGGATTACCGGCGGGCTTATGAACTGGCTCCGGAAGAATGGCGGACCTGGTTGGCACTGGCGCGCCGGCTGTCGGGATCGCCGGCGGATGCTGCCGCCGGCCTCGAAATCACCAAGGCAGGATATGACAGATTTCCAAACAACTTTGTCCTCGGGATGGAGTACGCGAAAGGCCTGATTGATGCAAAATCGTATCAGGCTGCATTGGATGTCCTCGACCGGCTGGTCGTGCTCCCCTATGAAAACGCGTCCGAAGGCCGGGTGCTCTACGAAAAGGCGCACCTGCTGATGGCGGGAGAACTGATCCGGAACCGCGGGTACGAGGAGGCACGGTCCCACATCGCGAAATCCAGGGAATGGCCGGAGCATCTCGGCGTGGGCAAACCTTACAATCCCGATGAGCGCCTGCAAGCCGTGATGGAAGCCTATTGCGACAGAAAGTTGGGAAAAGAAGCCGCGCGAACGGACAAGGAGGCAATGGACAAACTGATATCCGATCTGAAGCGTTCCAACTCCTGGAAACTCGATCTGATTGCGGTTCTCAAGTGATCGACCACTCCTTGAATGCGTGGCTTTGGCGGGATAGGGGCCATAGTAGCGCAGGCTTCCAGCCTGCGGCGCGGATCGAAGGGGAGGCCCGGTCGGCCAAAGGAAGGTGCGAATGGGCGCCAGGCGTCAAAAACTATGCGGCATTGGGCGGGACGCCCGCGCTCCGTTCCACAAGCCGGCTGTTCGACAGCCCGGCCTGAATCGTTGATTCGAAAGAGAGTATGGTCGTGAAGGCTCCTGCTTCCTCCCGGCCCGGATTGCCGATGCATGCGCGCCGGGAGCAAATTGCCCGGCTCGGAAGGGTTATCGCATTGCGGCACCGGGAGATCACTGCGGTGATTGCCCGGGAAACCTGCAAGCCGGTCACGGAAGCCGCCAGCCAGGAAGTGACAGCCGCTAAGGCGCGGATTTTGATGCGGCTCCTTTCCGCCTTTCCTTTCAAGCTAGGGAAGAAGACCGAAACGGAGCCGCGCGCGTAAGCACGTCGAGGCTTGCAATCCCGGGGCCGGTGTGGAACGGAAACCATAGGGCTTTCCTTTATCCGCTTGCTGACGCGCGCGGCTCCGTTTTCTTACCGTTGTTTTGTGTTACATCACCGAAATCCGGTGTTTCTTGACACCCGAAAGTTAGCAAACAGCATAAAGCCGAAGGTCTCAGTGGTTGCTTCGCCCAGTTTGCTCCTCTACTGTCTACTGTCTCCTGTCTCCTCCGGAGATTGGCTGTGGCCCAACGCCACATCAGGACCTACATTGCCACCTTCATGAACCTGGTCCCTGCGGCGCCGCAAACCGGGCAGGAAGCCGGCGGCTGCCCCATTTCGATGTGGCCGCAAACCGGGCACAGGTAAAAGCTCGTTTCGGCCAGATCCTTGCCCTGCGCCACTGCTTCCAAAGCCATCTTATATAAATTGGCGTGGACCTCTTCGGTTTTGAGTGCGTATCCGAACATACGCTTGCCTTTGTGGTCGTCGGCTTCCGCCTGCTTCAGCATGGGCGGATACATTTCCGTATGTTCATAGGTTTCACCGGCGATCGCGGCCCGGAGATTATCGGCCGTGCTGCCGACAACGCCGAGCGCGTGCAGGTGGCCCATTGCGTGAATGGTTTCGGCTTCCGCCGCCGTGCGGAAAAGGCGCGCTACATTGATATACCCTTCCTGCTCCGCTTTCTTCGCGAAGGCGATGTATTTCCTATTGGCTTGACTCTCCCCCGCAAATGCTTCCTTCAGATTGTTTTCGGTTGTTGACATTCCGTGACCTCCAAAAAAAGACAAAAGCACCGCTTGCGACGAGGCTGCATTTTATAAAACTTCCGTACATTTTGCACGATTTTCCCATGCGGGGCGGACTGCCTTAAAACGGCAAAGAATCTGTGCTGGATCGGCTGATTCATGGCATTTTAGGAGCAAGACCGGCCCGCATTTCTCGCCAGGTTTTGTAGCGAGGCAGCACAGACGGGCATGGCTGCAAAGCGCGCGACGGGAGCTCTCCGCAGGCGCAGTTGACAGAGTGACCCTTCCACTCATTACTCATCACTCATTACTCATCACTTCTTCTTGACCGGATAGGGCGGGCGCTTGGGTTGCGCCGGCGGATTCTTTTTCAACTCATCCATGACCGTTTGAATGGCCTTTTCGAGTTGGGGATCCCGGCCGGCGATTACATCGGCGGGCGTCTGCTCCACTTCAATGTCGGGGGCCACGCCGACGTTTTCCACCACCCAACCCTCTTCCGTCCAGATGGCAAAGTTCGGGGCAGTAATGCTGCCGCCATCCATGAGGACGGGAAATCCCAGGACGCCGACCAGGCCGCCCCAGGTTTTCTTGCCGACCAGTTTGCCAAGCCCGAATTTCCTGAACATCCAGGGAAGCAGGTCGCCGCCCGAGCCGGCGGTTTCGTCGATAATCATCACCTTGGGTCCCTGAATCGAAGCGCTGGGAGTTTTCAGGTCGGCGCCATAGCGCATCGCCCAGTAGCTGATCAGCGGCCGGCGCAGGTGCTCGATATAATAGTCGGCCAGCGAGCCGCCGCCGTTGAAGCGTTCGTCGATGATGATCGCATCCTTCGCTGACTGCGGATAAAAGTAGCGCTTGAAATAGTCGTGGCCCGGCGTACTGGTGTCGGGCACATAGACATAGGCGACGCGGCCGCCGGTCGCCCTGTCGACTTTTTTAAGATTGCCTTCCACCCAGTCGCGGTTGCGCAATGCGCTCTCGCTGGCAACCGGTACTACCGACAGGGTGCGCGCCCCGCTCCCGTCCGGATTGGGACCGACGGTGATCTCGACAATCTTCCCAGAGGTATTCTCGAAGGGGCGGTAGAGATTTGCGGGCGGCCGGAGATCCTGGCCACGAACGGCGAGGAGGTATTCCCCCTCCTTCACATCCACTCCCGGCTCAGTCAGCGGAGAGCGCAGCCCCGGATTCCAGTTCAATCCGCCATAGATCTTTTTGAACCGGTAGCGGCCGTTTTCCACGGCGTAATCCGCCCCCAGCAGGCCCCCGGGCACGCTCTTGGGCTGATACAAGGGATCTCCGCCGCCGACGCGATGGTGGCCCACGCCGAGCTCGCTGCACATCCACTGGATGACGCGGTTGAGGTCGCTGCGCACCGCGATGTCCGGCAGGAACACGGCATATTTGTCGCGCATGGCTTTCCAGTCGACGCCGTGCATGCCGGGATCGTAGAAGTAGTCGCGGTTGATCCGCCATGCCTCATTGAAAATCTGCGGCCATTCGGCGCGGGGATCGATCTGGACTTCGACGGCGTCGATGTTGAGCCGTCCCTGCCCGGGCTGGATTTTATCAGCCAGGGGCACAATGTAGACCGCTTCCTGTGCACTATAAAGGATCTTTTTGTTGTCCGCGGAAATCTCATAGCCGTTGATCCCGGTACCGATGACGTCGTCCTTGCGCTTGCCGAGATCGAAACGATGAAGTTCGGCGCCGGGCCCGGCCCCCTGCACAGATTTCAGGTAGAAGATCTGTCCCGCCGCACCTGCCTGCAGCTCGGAATATTCTCCGGCTGGAACCGGCAGCGACAGGATCCGGTTCTGAATCCCGTCGAAATCGATGGTCACGGGCCCGCCGGCAGCCGGGCGGCCTTCGGGCGGCTTCTCGTCTTTGATAAGGCCCTTTTCCTCGTCGCTTTCCTTGGCCAACGGCGAGGGGAGGTCCTTGCGCAGAACCACCAGGTAGAGTGAACGGGTAACCCGCATGTCCACGTTCGACATATCGAACCACTGCTTGACCGGACCCGCATCCGTCGAGCCGAAGAAGTACATGTACTTGCCTGAAGCATCGAACACCGGCTCGCTCACTTCGCTCAGTCCGTCCGTGATCGTGTACGATTTGTCCTGCTCGAGCGAATACACATACACCGTTTGAAAAGAGGCCTGGTTGCCCAGCGTGTAAACCATCCATTTCGAATCATGCGACCACGCATGGTGGACGCTCTTCTCGCCGCGGGAGGGGCCGTACCTATACTGCGAAGCGATTTTTTTGATGCTGCCCGTGCTCACATCCATCCAGAAAAGGGACCAGGAATTGTCGGTGAAGGCGAGCTTCTGGCTGTCGGGCGACCAGGCGGGATCGTCGTAGAAGCCCGCCAGGTTGATCTTTATGTTCCTGGCATCCCCTTTGCCTTCCTGGCTGCGGATGCGGAGTTCGTACTCGCCCGATTCGTCGGAGAAATAGGCGATGGATTTGCCGTCCGGGGACCACGACGGCGAGCGTTCATGCACGCTGGGAGTATTCGTCAGGTTGCGCGGGTCCCCTTTCTCGGCCGGCACCGTAACGATCTCGCCCCGGAACTCCATCGCGGCCCGGGCCCCGGTGGGCGACAGGGACGCGTTGCGCATGTAGCGGAATCCCTTGACGAAACGCGGCCTGGTCTCGACCAGATCGGCAGCGACGCCGATGGTCAGCTTCGTGCTGTTGCCCTTGCGCGGATCCAGGATGTGGAGGTAGCCTGCCTGTTCATAGATGATCCGGTTGCCGCCCGCCGAAGCGTAGAGCACCGGGAAGTCGGCATGACTGGTCAGCGGTTTGATCGCCTTCGCTTTCAGGTCATAGGAGAAGAGATTGAACTCGCCGTTACGGTCGGAGCGGAAATAGACGGTGTCTCCCATCCACATCGGGTCCACGTCGTTGCATGTGCCTGCCGGTTGCGGAACCTTGTCCATGGAGTTGTCGCTGAACTTGAAGAGCCAGATGGTCGAAACTCTGCCGCCCCGGTAGTGCTTCCATTGCATGAATGCCGGGGAGATCGGGTTATACGCGAGGCGGCTGCCGTCCGGCGAATAGACGCCTTTGTCCGCATTGGGTATCGGGAGTTGCTCCTCGACTCCGCCAAGCACCGGCACCTTGAAGAGTTGCGTGTAGCGGTTGGTAAAGACCGCGCGCGCCGATGTGAACAGCACATACATCCCGTCCGGCGTAAATCCCTGCACAATGTCGGCGCCGGGATGCCAGGTAAGGCGTTTGGGAGCGCCCCCTTCGACGGGGATCACATACGCGTCGGTATTCCCCTCATATTGGGCGCTGAACGCCAGCCATTTGCCGTCCGGAGAGAAGACGGGATTGGATTCGGTCCCCTCATCGGAAGTCAGGCGCCGGACATTGGTGCCGTCGAGGTTGGCGAGCCAGAGATCGCCCGCATAGACAAAGGCTATATTGCTGGGACTGATGGCCGGCTGGCTCATCAGCCTGGTGTTCCTGACATCGATGGCGTGCAGGCTCATCGTGCCTGCCGCGGCAAGCGCCAACAACAGCAAACATCGGATCCAGCGCATGGACATTTTCATGGCGTCCTCCTTGACAAACGAATTGTTTGCGAGCCCATCAGGGCCCGACAGCTTTTTCGGAAAAGAACTCTTCAGTAATGTTTGGGGCGTTTGCGGGCGGAACGCCTAATGCCGTATAGTTTTTGACGCATGGCGCCCATGGCGCGTTGGGAGTGCGGCGACTGGTCGCCGCTTTCAACAGCCTGGTGCTGCCCCACACCGGCAGCTTGCTGCCGGGATGGCCGCGGTGCGCCTGTAGCCAAGCATGGGTCTCTCCTGAAAACGGCAGCAAGCTGCCGTTGCCCGGCCAGGACACGATTTCCAAAGCGGCGACCAGTCGCCGCACTCCAAAGGCGCCTTCGGCGCCATGCTTTGACTTGGTGGTCCTATGAAAACTATGCGGCATGGGGCGGGACGCCCGCGCTCCATCACGCCCCGCCCGCCATGTGCTTCACGGTCGTTAACCCGCATTTCTCACCAGGTTTCGTAGCGAGGCGGCGCAGACGGGCATGGCTACAAGGCGCGCGACGGGAGGGCTCCGCAGGCGTACTTGACAGTACGTCGAGGAGA
>Ga0315277_10005061_pt1 | contig 17444 bp, 17 predicted proteins | sample YL17G05_15_MG_FD_203695 | JGI IMG/M metagenome (GOLD analysis project Ga0315277, IMG submission 203695) | Sediment microbial communities from Yellowstone Lake, YNP, Wyoming, USA - YL17G05_15 | ecosystem: Environmental > Aquatic > Freshwater > Lake > Sediment | place: USA: Wyoming | collected... | reverse complement strand
ACACACTGTAGCCGCCGAAGTGATGAGGCGGACGCTTTCCCACCCGCCACCTGTCCGCCTCATCACTTCGGCGGCTACAGCGACGGTGAGAAATGCCGGTTAGCGATTTGCTCTTGCAAACATCTTCCTCCATTTCTCACTTGTCGCCCGCAAGCCAGCGCGCAATTGTTGCATTGACGTGAATGATGTTTCTCGAAGTGGCCGACGCGACGGCAATGTCGCGCATTGGCCGTTACTGCTGGGAGGTCGCTGAACGATGGTGGCTCCGTTTGTCTTTCAGACTGTCGGGAAGATCCATTTTGGCGCCGAAACACTGGACTCCCTCGGCAAAGAAGCCGCGGCGCTGGGTCACAGAGCACTCATCATCGCAGACCGCTTTGCTCTGGCCCAAGCTGAGCCGGTCGAGAGAATCCGCACCGTCTGCCGGTCTGCCGGCGTCGAAACCGTTCTCCTGGAATCGCCCCCCGCCGGCGAGGCCGATCTTGAATCGGTGGATCGCGCACGACGGCTTCGCGCCGAAGCGAAATGCGCCCTGGTGATTGGGCTTGGCGGCGGAAGTGTTCTCGACACGGCCAAGGCCACCGCCGGATTGGCGAATGAACCGGCGCCGGTTCGCGACTACTTCGACGGTCGCGCCATCGCATCCGAGGGAATCCCGTGGATTGCCATTCCCACAACCGCCGGGGCCGGTGCGGAAGTCACGAAAAACGCCGTGCTGTGCGATCCTGAGCGCAATCGCAAGCTCAGCATCCGCGACGATCGCTTTCTGGCCGACGTCGTGATTTCCGATCCGCGCCTGACTTGTTCGTGTCCACCCAACGTCACTGCCGCAAGCGGTATGGACGCTCTGGCACAGGCCATCGAGTCGTTCACTTCGCTCGGCTCGAATCCGCTGACCGATGCGCTGGCTTTCGAAGCCGCACGGCTGATCCTTCGAAGCCTTGTCACCGCCTATCGCGACGGCTCGAACATCGCGGCACGCTCGGACATGCTGCTGGGGAGTTTGCTCGCGGGAATCGCACTGGCGAATGCGCGGCTAGGGACGATCCACGGTCTCGCCCACCCGCTGGGCATTCGCTGGAAGATTGCACACGGTCGGATTTGCGCGACCTTGCTCGTGCCGGTCATGCGGTTCAATCAAAGCGTCGTCGGCGAAAAATATGACCGCCTGAGCGCGCTTGTGGGACGCCCAATCATCGAACACATTGAACAGTTGCGCGATGAACTGAGCATACCCGCGGACCTGAAGCCCTATCGAATCACGGACGAAGAGGTGGAATGGATCATTCGCGAAAGTCTGCCGTCGGGCTCGCTCAAGATGAACCCGCGCCCGACCAGCGCCGACGACTTGCGCGCGATTCTGAAACCTTTGCTCTGAGGCGAGCGATGAAGTCTATTTACCGCTTTTGGCTGATCGGGTTGACATCGCCGGTGATCTACCTGGTGATTTGCCTGGTGGTAAACCATCAGGTGTTCGCCCATCGCAAGGTTGCTGGGTTCTGGCCACTACCGGCGCCGGTCTATGATTGGCTTTTTGTGGCGCTGGCAATCCTAGCCATGGCCTGCTTGCCCGTGGTCTATTTGTTGAAATCAAAATGGGCAATAAAAGCGCCGGATACTACAAAGGGCGACATTTCAGTGCTGCAAAACCCGCGCGGACGACGGTTCGTGGTCGCTTTCGCGATCTCCGACTCCGTCGCCTTGATCGGACTAATCCTGTTTCTCATTCAGGGCCAAATGAGCGCCATGTTGTTCTTCGGCCTTCTCGGTCTTCTTAATTATGCGATGGCTTATCCGGGACAACCGGGACAAGAAAATGATGGATTCTGAATGATGAACGATGACTAAAAACCTCAAAGGTGAATCGCGAACAGCGTGGAGTAATGGCCGACTTCCGCACGATTTGCGTTTCTGCAGGATTCTCTTTTCCGTTCATCGTCCAGCATTCATCGTTCATCGTTTTCTTCGAAGGCGTGATGCGAGTTGGCGCACTGTCATGGCCGCCCGCACGATCCGTGAGCCTTTGAGCGATTCCAGCTCGGACTGCAGTCGTTGCATCTCGTTCTGCAAGCCGGCGTTCTCGTCGGTCAGTTGGCGCACCTGTCCGCGGGCGTTGACGATATGCTCGAGCGTATTGAAGCGACGAAAAATCTCAGTCATCTCGGTGCGATCTAAACGCTCGCTTACAATCGGACACCGGCTGATGTCACCCGACTCAAAGTCAATCCCCAGGCGGTCCCATTCCATTTCTTCCGAAACCACACGGCGCCGGGCGGCCTCATCCCAAACGGGCGTTCCCGGCAACGGCATCAGCAGCCCAACGCCCAACCGGTCAATCTTCGCACGGTTGTGGTCGAGAAAAACGTAGGTTTCCTCGATCTGTTCCCGTGTCTCGGAGGGCGAGCCAATAATGATGCTCACGCCGATCGAGAGACCGCGTTCGGCCAAAAGATCAATCGCCCGCTGATTGACCTCGGGCGTTGCCCCATGTTTGCCCAGATATTCGAGCGTGTTACTCGAGTTTGACTCGATGCCGAAATCAATATAGCGAAAGTTGTAGCGGGCCAGAGCGTCGGCCATTTCCTCATCAATGAGATCGGCGCGTGCATGGGTACGAAAAACGATCCCGCGATGCAGACCCCGTTCTTCGAGCAGACGGCAGAACTCGCGGAAACGCGCGCGATGGCCGATGAACAGGTCGTCGAAAAAGTGAATTTCCTTCGCACCATAACGGCCGCGCACATGCTCGATCTCGCCCACGACATAATGTGCCGAGAAGACGCGGTAGCCCTTCCACAGTCGGCTCGATGCGCAGAAGGTGCATTTGTAAGGACAACCGCGCGAGGCGATCAAGTGGACCCGTTGCGAATAGGGCACCTTCCACCGGTCGCCCAAGCCCTCGCGGTCGGGATAGGGCAACGTGTCGAGGTTGAGGATCGGTTCGCGCGGGACTGTTGTGACCACACGTCCATTATCGCCTCGAAAGCAAATGCCCGCGATCTTCGCGAGATCGGCAACGACAGGTTTTGGCCGTGTATCCAACAATTGAAGCAGTTCAAGAAACGTTTGCTCGCCTTCGCCTAAGACGGCGATGTCGAAACAACGCGGGAGTGTGTGAGGAAGCGCCGTGATATGATTTCCGCCGAGAAGAATCGTTGCGCCCAGCGTCTCGCGGGCTGCCACGGCGGCGCGTTGCGCATCGCCGAAGTTCTCCGAGGTTGAGGAAATCGCCACGACAGCGGCTCGGCTGGCCAACAGCTCACTCTCGGTCGGGCAAAAGAGCACCTCGACCGCCGGGCAGTGGCGTTTGACGTAAGCCATCAAATAGCCAAGACCAAGCGCCGGCAACGATTGCTGGTAGGGACGATCCGAATGATAGGCTTGAAATAGCGCCACACGCATTGGCTGGCTTCCCACGAAAGTTTCGTGCAATCGTTATCGAGCTTGCCGTCGCGTGTAAACAGAAAAGCCACACCCAATCGCAAGTGTCTGACGACTTCAGGGACCACCAGACTCCCGAACTGGCTTTTGGGGCAAAAACACTTTACATCAACCGCGCGCATGTATATTGCTCAAGCGCGTATGCAGAAAATGAACAACGGAATAGGAGGTTTTGTACAATGAAGTTTTCGGTTGCCTGCAATTGGGATCCGGCACTCCTCGAACGGCTCAGCCGTGAGTCCTCTCAGATGGATATCCTCTTTGGCCAAATCACGGACGACCCCTTCGGCGGCGGACGGGGATCGTTCCTGGTGCCCAAGGTCACGCGCGAACAAGCGCAAGAGTTCATTGCGGAGTCGCTTCGCCGGGGCTTTCGCTTCAATTATCTGCTTAACGGCGCCTGCCTGGACAACCTGGAAATGACACGCGAAGGCAACCGCGTTCTCTTTGACCATGTGGAATGGGTCGCCTCGACCGGCGCCGACATGGTGACGGTCACGTTGCCGATCTTGCTGGTGTGGATCAAACGCCACTTTCCCCAGTTCAAAGTCGTTGTGTCGAGTTGGGCGCGTATCAACAACGTGAAACGAGCCAAATACTGGGAGGACATCGGCGCGGACCAGATCATCCTGGCCGAGTCGGCGACCCGCGATTTTGCCGCGTTGCGCGCCCTGCGGCGAACGCTTCGATGCAAGCTCGAGGTCATCGCCAACCCCTCCTGCCTTTATTTCTGCTATCTCGACACCAACCATATCAACATGATGACCCACGCGGCACAGGGCGGGCACGTCAGCGAGGGCTTTGTCGAGGACCACTGTCAGATCTATTGCCAACGCATGAAACTGGGCAAGCCCGATGAAGTCCTCAAAGCACGCTGGGTGCGACCCGAAGACGTCGGCGACTATGAAGGTTTGGTGGACTCGCTCAAATTGCTCGAACGATTCCGGAACACCGAAACAATGATGCAGGTTGTCCGGGCCTATGAGCAGCGGCGCTTCGACGGCAACTGGGTGGAACTGCTCACGTTGCCGCGCCGCAACGCCCACAATCCGCCCAATCTGGAATACTTGATCCGTCCCGACTTCGTGAACATTGATCTGATGCTCGAGATGGCCGACATTTTCGGTTACTCATTCTCCGACGTGATTTGCATAGACAACCGCGCACTCGACGGATTCGCGGAACATTTCAAAACGCACGATTGCTTCCACAGTTCGTGCGACGAATGCGGCCATTGCAGGGAATGGGCCGCCAAGGCCGTGCGAATTGTGGATGAGGAGAAGTATCGCGCGACGCTCAAGAAGTTCGATGATTTCATCGAGGCGATCCTGGAGCGGCGAACCTTGGCCGAAAACGAACCGATTGACATCAGCGGCATTGAGTTAAGCCCCGAAGCCGCGTCGGTACTTGACAATCTGATGGCATTTGTCCCGCCGCCTTTGGCTCCCTTTGCCCGTGCGAAAATCATTAGCGGCGCCGCCCAAATGACGGCCCAAAATGCGGCTTCCGACGGCGGCAACGGCGCTGTCGGTACCCAGGCAATTGTCTGCGCCTTCTGGATGGGCACGCCCGACCCATCACGCGAGCCCGTTCGCTACGCCCTGGAACAAATGGGCCTGTGGCACCATATCGGCGGGAATACTTGACATAAGGCACGGCGCAGCCTATACGGAAATCGCCTTTCAGGAGGCAGTCCGAATGAATTGGCGGGAACGAATTTCGGTAGATCCTCTGGTTTGCCATGGCCGAGCCTGCATCAAGGGGACTCGCGTAATGGTCTCGGTCGTCTTGGACAATCTTGCTGATGGAATCGGTGCGGAAGAAATTATAAAGAGCTACCCGTCCCTGACCCCCGCCGACATTCAAGCGGTAATCGCCTACGCCGCCGATCTGAGCCGGGAACGGTTTGTCCCATTGGCGACCGGAACGAACCAATGAAATTCAAGATTGACGAGAACCTGCCTATTGAGGTCGCGGAGATCTTGATCGCTGCAGGACACGATGCCACAACTATCAATGCTCAGCACCTGCAAGGCGTGGACGATCCCGATCTTGCTGATGCTTGCGTGAGGGAACGGCGAGTTCTGGTCACTTCGGACTTGGATTTCGCCGACATTCGGGCCTATCCACCTCGCGAATTCCCTGGATTCATTGTGATGCGATTAGGCAGTCAAAGCAAACGACACATCCTCCGCGTATTCCGAGGAATTGCTCCGTTGATTGCACACGAACCGATAGAACAGCGCCTCTGGATTGTGGAAGAAACGGGGGTACGTATCCGGGAATAGGGGGAATTGGCGCACAACCGCTCGCCCGAATGGTTGCGAGAAGTGATGCCGCACCGAGAACGAGTTCCGACCGCACTGAGTCTCTTCAAGCCCGATCCTGTTCCGCTCGAATGCCATCCCTCTCGCGCGGGACTTTTTGAACATGGCAAGAAACTCAAGGAACTGTGTCGATGGCATTCACGGTAACAACCCGCATCGAGACATCGCCGCCCAATGGAAAAGAGCGGCTTCTGGCGGTCGCGTTTTACTTTGGGACGGCGCCGTGGTTTCGGCGATATTGCTTGCGCCGTGAGAACTCCTACCTGACACATCATTTCCATCATGCTCTTGCCATTAGCGCGTTGCTTCTCGTCATCCTGCTCCTGCAAGTACTTATCTACGCATGTTCAGCATATTTGCTGGCAAACTATCGCGACATGTATTGGTCCGTGAGCGTGTCCACACTTTACTGGCTGACGACGGATGCCCTTCTCAACATCTTGTTCCTGATCTGGATTGTGGTTTGGGCAAATGCCCTTGTTCTCGCCGGACAAGGTTCAATCTTCGAGATCCCCGTTGTTGCCCGGCTGGCGCGCAGCAAAGCGGTGGTTCTCGTGTCCTTTCGGGTCTGCCGGCCGGTTTATCTTCTGCTCATCTTCTTGATCGGGACTGCATTTCATGCCTTTTCGTTGACGGACAAGACCATGCATCCCGCATCCGCTTACATGTTATACGATGACGAGGGGCATGTCCCGCATTGGGCATTTGATTTCGCATTCTATCGAGTATCACGCGTCGCCACAGCCAAGTGGGGTCGCGGCAGTGTGGTTGTTGCTCCAATTTCGAAACCAGCATTGGAGCAGGCATTTCAGCATGGACGTTTCGTGTTTGTCGCAACGCACGGAGAAAAAGGACGAATCAATACATCGGCCCTGAGCTACGGGCCGACCGATGCCAAGAAGGCAGGTATTGGCGAAGGGCTGCAACTGGTCTATATCGCCAGCTGCAACAGCGGTGAGCGTTCGGTGCAGTGGCAGAAAGCCCTGGCGCCGGCCGAAGTGGTAACGTTCGAACGGACATCTTACGTGGCTGAGCACCTGCGTTGGCTGTGGTTTCAAGGGCCGAGAAGAATCTCTCGGTTGCGCTAGCTGTGGCCTTAACTCATGAGAGCCTGAAGTTCGACCTGCCGGCAGCAGAAGGGCCTCGATCAGTCAAATTCGACAATGGTGGGGCCGACTTGACGAACGCGTAGGACTTGCGCGGCGCTCTGGCCGACAACCGCTTCCATCTGAGCGGTGGGGGAATCTCGACGGTTTGTCGTTTCTCCAGGCGTGCGGCGTTTCCGATGAGAAATGTCGCGACTACCGGCAGACAAAGAAATTCAGCGTTCGCACCGGTGACGCCGGCTTGATGTGGATCAGCGCCACAACCCGCATGCGCACGCCCGGCACCAGGCAGATATCAAGATGATTGACGAGATTGGAGATCAGATAGAAGCCGCGGCCGTGACTATCATAGACTCCTTCGCCGCTTGTCTGGCGCAGCAAGTACTTGAGCGCCTGTTGCGGCTTCAAGGTGCCGCGGTTATCCTCAACAGCCATACAAATTGCCTCTTCGCTGATTGCCGTCTCCAACAGGACACGATCTTTCTGCTCGAGTTGCAAAAACCGGCGCGGCGAGTATTTCTCCTCGCCCTCGTCGCCGAGAAAAGAATGGAAGAAGGCATTGTTGGTCAGTTCGGTGATAATCAGCCGAATGTCACGGATTCGCTGAGAAGCCTCCGCGAAGGGCCGCGCGAGCTCTGCCACTTCGTCAGCGACCTGATGCTTCTCGTCAAGATTGGTGATCAGAAACCGTTTGAACGTCGTGGCATTAGAAACAAACCGGCTGACATCAAACATTTCTTCGGGGAAAAGCAATCCCCGCATCGTACGCTCGAAGCAGAGGGGATCATTCCACAGCGCATCGGGGATGACATTGAAAACGTCATAGTGAATCTGAATTCGCAGGGTCTCGGCCGTCAACGCCGCCGGCGCAAGCAAGACGATTGTCCGCTGAACCTCCTCAGGGCGATGCCACTCGCGACGCACATTTTCTCGGCTAAACTCTTCCCCATGGGCGATCAGGAGAGCCGGGAGCGTGGACGGCTGCGGGTCGGACGGGGCTGGGTCTGTCAATTGATCCCACCCCATGGGAACGGCGCGGATTCCCATAGCGGTAACCATCGCCACAAGACGCTCTTGCTTGTCCTGGGCGAGGTTAATCAAGGCGGCCCAACGATCGCTCATCGTTCGATTTCCTCCCGCATTGTCGCGGGTATCGCAATCCGCCAAATGCGGGCCGTTCCGGTCGGCCCAAGAGCGGTCCACCTCAACCGGCGAGAGCGTCTTTGCGGTCGGCAGCCTGGATTTTACGCTCGATTCTGCCGGCGACGAACAGCGAAATCTCAAAAAGCACCAGCATCGGCAAAGCCATACCAATCATGGTAAACGGATCCGCCGTGGGCGTGAGAACTGCTGCGAGAATGAAAATGATCACGACAACGTATGGACGGCTTCGCTTCAGCGTGCCGGTGGACACAATTCCCATACGCACAATCATCACCAAGATCAAGGGGGTCTCAAATACGATGCCGAACGCCAGCATGAGGTTCAGAGCAGCACTGACGAACTTTTGAATGTCGGGCATCAATACAACCCCCGAGATGACTTTTGCATACTCCAGCAAAATCGGCATAATTAGATTCCACAACCCGTAAGCCGAAGCAACTCCCAAAGGGAACAGAACGATACCCGACAACAAGACAGGACGGACGGCTTTGCGTTCGGCGGCGGTGAATGCCGGAGCTACAAAGAGCCAAATCTGCCAGAGCCAGACCGGCAGGGCGAAAACAATCCCCAAGATAATGGCCGCCTTGAGAATGAGCAAAATGGGGGCAAAAAGCGTGGTGGCAATCAAACCGCCTTGTCCGCCGGATCCGAGCCAAATCTCTTTGTCCTCAACTACGCCGGGGCCTACGATCCTCACGCGCTGGTTCGACACCCTGCCCTCCAGCCAATCCGGCAAGTTGACGGCGTGGACGGTTCCGTCTTTGGCAATGCGCAGGATCAGTGTCTCCCCCTTTTCATTCTCCTTGGCACGGATAAAGGGAGCGGTTAGCATGTTGAGCATCGGCCTGGCGAAGAATATCCCACCGACGATCGTGGTAAAAACGATGCTCACCACACAGATAATCAGCCGCCCTCGCAGTTCATCGAGGTGCTCGAGAAAGGACATTTCGCGGCGGGGGTTAGGACGTGACCGTTTCCGTCGAACCTTGCGCCTGCCAAAGAAGCCTGCTACGGGCTTATCCGGAGATTTCGCGGGCAGCTCAGCCACAATGTCAGCCTACCTTCGCGTTCCTTCGCGGCCTATTCCCCGACTGCACCCAAAGGGATATCAAAGCGATCTTTCAAACGATCCTGACAGCACTAATCGGTGTGATGCGTGGAGGACCCTTCCGATGTCGGCGCGTGCGCAGCGGAATCGCCCTCTGTCTTGCTGGTTTCTTTCTCACGTTCCGCCGCCGATGCCTCTTCCTCGATCGCTTTCGTTATGCCGTCACTGGCATCTTTGAACTCGCGTATTCCTCGGCCGATGGCGTGTCCGATTTTCGGCAGGCTCTTGGGTCCAAAGATGATCAGGATGACCAAGAAAACGACGATCCATTCCGGTCCACCGGGCATGCTAAAGAAACCGGCTGCAAATTCCATGATCTTCACTCCTTTGCCGGCTGATTGTGCTAAAATACCCTTTTTAAGGGTTTACATCTCTCCCCTATCGGGCCTATAAGTAGGCCCGTGAATGCGGCCATGTCAAACCCTTCTTTTGACACGACAATGACCGAAGGAAAGCCTCCCGAGAGTCGAACACCGCTTGATCCTACGCACCTTCGTCTTCCCGAAGAGATGAACTTTTCCTGCCACAATTCGGGACGATGTTGCGAGGATTTCTGGGAAATTCCCCTCGACGACGAATCGCTGGCACGGCTGAAATCGCTGCCGCTGAGCAGTATCTCGCCCAAGTTTCTTGATCCCGATCACTATACGGAGTCGGGAAAGGGACCCAAGGGGGGCGCCGCTTTGCGGCGGATCACCGGCCGGTGCGTTTTCCTCGACCCCAGCCGCCGCTGCCTGATCCATCGGTATTTTGACGCGGCGGCCAAGCCGCAGACTTGCCAGGATTTTCCGTTTCGCTATATTCGGACTCCCCAAGGCATTTTTGTCGGGCTTTCGATGGCGTGTCCGAGCGTGCGGGCCAACCGCGGCCAGCCGGTCCGCGAACGACGCCAGGAGTTGGCCGAAGCCTATGCCAAGTCGCGCAGCGTGGCGACGGTCGGCGATCCGATCGAACTGTCGCCCGGCTTGCCGATGGATTTTGACGCCTATGAGCAGATCGAATCTGCCCTGAATGATATTCTGACCGCCGAAACGCTCTCGCTCGACGATCGGCTGATTGCCGGCTACGTTTTCCTACAGTTGCTCGACCGCGCGGCGCGCAAGTTGGGCGAATCGGCCGACCGCGCGGGAGATAACGTCGTGCGGCTGGTTCAGGCTTTCCGCGAGGACCAATTTCGTCGCGCCATTGGCATCGCCCGCAAGGCGCGCGGATCGGTGCGTTTCCACCGTGCCTTGCTCGGCCTGCTTCTCACCTATCGGAGCGCCTTTGATGAACGAAAGCGCGGTCGTCTGGGACGAAGCGCCTATCTTCTGTATCAATACCTTCGGCACATGGGTGGATTTGGAACCCTGGTCATGCCTCCCGTCGAGGAGCGACTGTCTTTCTCGAGATTGAGGGCAATTCGAGCCGATTGGAGCGATCCCTTTAGTGTCCATTTGATCGAGCGTTTTTGCGTCCACTCCTTGTTCCGAAAGGATGCCATTGTCGCCACACCGCTTCTTGAAGGCTACGCGTTTCTCTTGGTCTTCGTCGCCCTGATCCGCTGGTATGCGGCCGCCTACGCGGCGACCCGCAATGTCCCTGCCGTCGAACGCGCCGATGTCGAAGAAGCGATCGGCGCCGTCGAGAAATACTACTGTTTTCACACCGATTTCATGCGACTGTTCGATCACTATCCAATCCTTCGGCAAATTGTCGAACGCCTGTTGGCCAAACCCGTCTTCGCTCCCAGCATGCTGCGGCCAAAAGGACCGTAAAATGAAATGCGGAATGCTGAATTATGAATTCGGGATGGAAGCAAGGAAACGAGACGTGGGAAATGGAGAGAAGGGGACGATAGCCCGGATGAATTCATCGTTCAGCGTTCATCATTCATCATTCATCGTTATCACGGGCATGGGGATTGTCTCGCCGTTGGGATGCAACTTGGCTTCCCATTGGCGGGGAATTGAGACGGGACGCTGCGCGATCGGACCGATTGACCTTTTTGATGTGTCCCGCCATCGTACGCGTTTGGGTGGACAAGTGCGCGGCTTCGAGTCGCGCGTCCCCGCGAGCGTGCAATCCATTCGCCACCTCTCGCGGGCGGACCTCTTCGCCCTGACTGCCGCGGCCGAAGCCCTCGCCGATGCCGGCCATCCGGAGACGCACTATACGCCGGAAAAGATAGCCGTCGTCCTCGGCGCGGGAGTCGGAGGAATGTTGCTCGTGGAACGATTTGCGGCGCGCCGCCTGAGCGGGAAGAGAGCGAACGCACTCGATTTCGTCCCCTACTCGCCGAACTACTCGTGCGATGTTCTGGCGCACTTCTTCGGCCTACGGGGCGAACGAGCGACCTTTGCTACCGCATGTAGCTCGAGCTCGATGGCCATTGGATGGGGCTACGATCTCGTGCGTTCGGGCCGTGTGGATTGCGCACTGGTTGGAGGGTCGGACACGCTGTGCGAGTTGACGTATGCGGGTTTCAACTCCTTGCGGTCCGTGGATCCTGAACCATGCCGGCCCTTCGACGCCCGGCGCAATGGGCTTTCGCTCGGCGAGGGTGCGGCTTTTCTGGTTCTCGAGCGCATGGCCGACGCCCGCGCGCGTGGGCGTAATGCGGATGTTGCGATGCTGGGATATGCAATGCGAACTGAGTGCCACCACATGACGGCGCCTGATCCGAGCGGCAAGGGCGCGGCGGCGGTGATGACGGCTGCCTTGCACAACGCCGGCCTGACGCCCGCGGACGTGGGCTATATCAATGCGCATGGGACTGCGACGCCCCAGAACGACGTGGCCGAGGCGTCGGCGGTCGTGCGGGTTTTTGGTGAGGCAGGAACATCCATCCCGCCGGTCAGTTCGACCAAATCGCAAATTGGCCATGCTTTGGGAGCGGCAGGCGCACTCGAAGCGGTGACCACGGCGTGCGCCTTGCGCCATCAAATGCTTCCGCCGACCGTCAACCACGAGCAAACTGACCCGCTCTGCCCGCTGGATGTTGTGCCGAACAAGGCGCGCCCGGCATCGTTCTCGGTCGCTTTGTCCAACTCCTTCGCGTTTGGTGGAAACAACTGCACCGTGATCTTTGGCCGGTGTTGACGAAGCGCTGTGAATGCCGATCCCTGAAGAACAGTCTCGAAGTCGGTGAGAATACTCACAGATGATCGCGGGCGAGATACGACAGCCGAACACCAGCAGAGAACGCCTCGTGGCCGACCTTTCGGCGTTGCTCGGCGGACAAAGCCGCAGTGTGCTTGAGCATTTGCCGACCGAAGAACTCTGGTATCTGGCTTCGCGGGCCGATTTGCAGAAGCGATACGCCGATCCACAACGCGGAGCGATTTTGCTTCAATGGGAAATGTCGGCGGTGGAACGGGGCGAATGCGCTCTGGGCGAAATTGAACTCTGTGGTTCTCCGGACTGGCAAAACGCGCGCGCGCTCGACGTCGGATGTGGCGATGGCGGCTTTCTGATCGCAATGGCCCGCCGGGGGGCGCGCGCCTGGGGCCTTGACTTATGCGAGTATAACGTTTTCGGAGCCAACTTACGCGCGCGCGCCTGGGAAGTGCCGGTTGCCGTCACCACGGGGTCCGCCATGTCGCTCCCCTACCGTTCCGCTTCGTTCGACGTGGTGACGTGCGGCGATGTGATCGAACATGTGGCACAGCCTCCGACCGCTTTGTGTGAGATCAAAAGGGTTTTGCGGCCCGGAGGCATGCTCTGGCTGGGAGCGCCGACGCGCTGTTTCCTGGCGAATCTCTGGCGCGATCCCCACTATGGTTTTTTCGGGATTTCGGCGCTGTCGCGGCGATCGGCCGGATGGTATTTGGCCCGCATCCGGCGAGCCCTCCCCGGACCCGAACATTATGCGGTCGAGCGACTTCCCACTTATGGCAAGATGGTTGCAGTTCTGCGCCACATGGGATTCGAAATCCTTGCGGGTGAATACAGACCGCTCGCTGCCTTGCGCGCCCCGAACCGCATTGAGACTCCTTGGAAAAAGCGGATCGTTAACATTCTCCTGGCGTTCGGGCTTCGTGTCCCATTGACTTTGCTCTACCGCTTGCGAGCCGAACTGGTCTGGCCGATTCGCCTGGTTTGCCGAAAAGCGGCCTGTCAAAGTCCTGAGTGCTGAGTGAGATGGAGTGGGACAGGCTGACAACCTATCCTACAGTCTTTTGCAGGCTTTGAGATAGGCACGTTCTTTGCGTCGCATGAGGCGTGCTTGGGACGGTCGCTCGTGGTCGTAGCCAAGCAAATGCAGAACGCCGTGAATCAGCAACAGTGCCAGTTCGGCTTCCAGCGAATGGCCAAGCGAGTCGGCCTGGCGATGCGCCGTCGTTAGCGAGATCACAAGGTCGCCCAAGAGAACGCCGGGTTGTTTCCTCTCACGCCGGTCGCTGAGTCCAAAAGCAATTACATCGGTGGTACGATTCACTCTGCGATAGAGACGGTTGAAACGCCGGATCGTCGGGTCGTCCACAAACCAAACGCCGACCTCGGCATTCGTCAGATTCTCATTGTCAAGAACAACCTGAACCACACGGCGCGTCAGGCGTTCGATCTGCCGGCGCTCGATGGCGCGCGACCGCGCGGATTTTCGCACTTCAACCACATGGCCCATTGTTTGTCCTGCTTCCCTGTCAAACCGAGAAACACACTGTGATTGGACAACCGGAAACCATGATCGCAATGCCCGTGGTTCTGTCCAGCAAATCCAACATCAAATCAAGAGTGACACGAGAGCGTCCTGCCCGTGCTTCCTTGCGACCAAGGCTCGCATATCCCTTCTTAGAGCGCGTTTTAATGATCCTGTAGCCGCCGACGTAAGGAGGCGGACATTTCCATCTTGCGGGCAAATCTGCTGTTTTCCGCCTCCTTACGTCGGCGGCTACGCGTTCGGGCATGGATAGAGCTGAGTATTGAAAGCGCTCTTAAAGAAAGCGTTGGACTTTGATTTTGCTTGATTCGAGAAAGTTGCCGAGCAAGAATTGTACCCGTTATCTAGGAGAATCAAGGTCAGATATTCATGCCGTTGTCCTTGGAACAAGTCCAGATCCAGACCCAGAAGCTGGTCATGACCCCCCAGATGCAGCTTTCGGTTAAGCTGCTGCAAATGAACACGCTGGAAATGGAACAGTTGGTCCAGCAGGAAATCGCCGAGAATCCTTTCCTGGAAATCGAAGAAGAAGAAGAGGAAGAAACCGCCGCCGCTGGTGCGACTGCAGAAGCGGAAAAGGAAGTCGCAGCCGCCGAAACGGCCACCGAAACAGCAGACACCTTGGATACAACTGATTCCGCCGCGCAGCCTCCGGCCAAAGAGGTTGAGCGAATCGAAACGAGCGGTGTTGAAACCGCCACAGCGTCCGGCGATTCGGGCGAACCTGAACTGGAACCTCCGCCGCCGCCCGACAGCAACGAGGGTGCCGAGACATTCGATCAGGTGGACGTCGAGTGGGACGATTACTACGACGACAGCGGGCCGCACTATAGGTCTGTTCGCGAAGAGCCTGAAGAAGAGCGCGATTTTACTGAATACACGGCGACGCGCCGAAGCCTTTACGATCAGCTCATGTGGCAGCTGCGGGTTTCGGCACTGGAGAACAAGGAACGCGAGATCGGCGAATTCCTGATCGGCAACATAGACGACAACGGTTACCTGAAAACAACGATCGCCGAAACCGCCGAAGCAACCCACGCGTCGGCCGAAGAGGTCGAGCGCGTGTTGAGGATCATCCAGACGTTTGAGCCGACGGGAGTCGGCGCGCGCGATCTCGCCGAGTGTTTGCTCATCCAACTCGAAAGCCGCGGCCTCAAGGACCCGCTCTATCGCGAAATCCTCACGAAGCATTTCCAGCACCTTGGCCAACAGAAGTTCCGTGAAATTGCCCACGATCTCAGTGTGGACGAGGATCGCGTGATCGCCGCATTTCGTGAGATTCGACGATGCGAACCGAAACCCGGCCGTTCGATCACCAAAGACACGCCGCGCTATATCGAACCCGATGTGATCGTGAAAAAGGTGGACGATCGCTTTCTCTATTTCCTCAACGAGGGCGAACTGCGGCATTTGCGAGTCAATAGCTATTACAGACACTTGCTGGAATCGAGCAATGGCGTCAGCGACAAGGAACGCCAGTACTATCTCAATAAGTATCGTTCGGCGGTCTGGTTGATCCGCAACATCGAGCGGCGCAAGGGAACGATTCTGCGCGTGACGGAAGCAATTATAGAGTTTCAAAAGGACTTCCTCGAAAAAGGGCACGAATACCTGCGCCCCCTGACACTCCGGCAAATCGCCGACACGGTGGGCATGCATGAGTCAACGATCGCGCGCGTGACCTCGAACAAGTATGTCGAGACGCCGCGCGGCGTTTTCCTGCTGAAGTATTTCTTTTCGAGCAGTCTGGACCGCGACGATGGCAGCACAGCCTCGTCGCGCAGCATCAAAGAGATTATCCGCAAGATGGTCGCCGATGAGAACCCGAGCGCGCCGCTGAGCGATGCCGCCATTGCGAACATTCTCAAGCAACGCGGTTTCGCCATCGCACGCCGGACGGTCGCCAAATATCGTGACTCGCTCAAAATTCTGCCGGCCAATTTGCGCCGCAAGGTCTCGCGACGCTGACCCATTTTGCCTTCGACGCCGACCATCTTTTTCGCTTGTCGGACCATCATGAGATTCGCTACAAGCAAGTGAATTCGTATACGAAGCGCATCGGCGCGCGTCGGAATTGTTGCACGCCGCCGCTGCCTCCCGCACGATAGAGGATAACGATGTCACAACGCGCGATGATCAGTGTGGCCGGCATTCGAGGCATCGTAGGCGAAACGTTGAAGGCCGAAGACTTTGTCGCCTATGCGTTGGGATTTGGCACGATGATAGGCGGAGGGAAAGTTGTTGTCGGTCGCGATACGCGACCGTCGGGCGAAATGATTCGCGACTTGGTTTGCGGCGCGTTGCTTTCAACGGGTTGCAGGGTCGTGGATCTTGGGATTGCTCCCACGCCGACCCTTGGCGTCATGATCCGCGAACTGCGCGCGCGCGGCGGCGTGGCCATCACGGCAAGCCATAATCCTTTGGAATGGAACGCGCTGAAGTTTTTCCGCCACGACGGCCGACTTCAGAACAAGACCGACCAGATGCGGCTGTTCGAGATTTGCCGAAGCGGCAGATTCCGGGGTGCGCGAATCGTGCGGCAGACAAATGTCACCGTTTGCGATGCGTGGCAGGCTTACCATCTTTGGCGCGTAACCCGGAATGTGGACGAAGAGGCGATTCGACGCCGGCGATTTCGCGTGGTTGTGGATTGCTGCAACGGCGCAGGGGCGAACCTGATCCCCTCTTTGCTCAGGAATCTTGGCTGCGAGGCGGTGACGCTTTTCGAAAAACCGGAGAAGGCTTTTGAGCGTCCGGCGGAACCGCTGCCCGAGAACCTCTCGGCTCTCTCGCAGCGCGTCCGCCGGAAAAAAGCAGACATCGGCTTCGCCCTCGATCCGGATGCGGATCGCCTCGCCATCGTGGACGAGCAAGGCAAACCCCTGGGGGAGGAAAGAACCGTCACGTTGGCGGCTTATCACGTCTTGAGTCGAAAGCGATCGCCGTTGGTCGTGAACCTGAGCACTACGCGGGCAATTGACGACGTGGGCCAGATGTGCGGCGTTCGTGTTCACCGAACGCCGGTCGGCGAGGCCCACGTGGTCGAAGGAATGCGCCAACACCGCGCGACCATCGGCGGCGAAGGCAATGGCGGTGTGATTTGGCCAAAGGTTGTTCTCTCGAGAGACGCAGCCGCCGGAATCGGCTTGATTCTCGAAGCGCTGGCCCAAGCCAACGAACCGATCAGCCAATTCAACCGTCGTGTTCCCGACTATGTGATGATGAAAACGCGACTGTCGCTTGCGCCGAAGAAATTGGGACCGGCGTTTTCGCGCCTCGAACGGCGCTTTGGCCGCATGGGCCGCGCCTGGCGAACCGATGGACTGCGCATTGATCTGCCGCGCGGGTGGTTCCATTTGCGGCCGTCGGGCACGGAGCCGATTGTTCGCCTTTTTGTCGAAGCGCCGACCGCCGAAGAAGCCGAAGCGCTTGCCGCCGAGGTGTCGGGCCTATTGTGAAACAGTGGCGCAGGCGGTTAGCCTGCGCATCTCGGGGGCCGCCGCCCCGCTTCTGAAAACCAGAGGCTGACAGCCTGCCCTATTTGGGGTACGGAACAATATCATAATGGCAAGCCAGCAGGAAACTACGACAGATTTTCGCGCGGGTTTCGTCGCCATCGCCGGCAAGCCGAACGTCGGCAAGTCCACGCTCATGAA
>Ga0315277_10005060_pt1 | contig 17445 bp, 16 predicted proteins | sample YL17G05_15_MG_FD_203695 | JGI IMG/M metagenome (GOLD analysis project Ga0315277, IMG submission 203695) | Sediment microbial communities from Yellowstone Lake, YNP, Wyoming, USA - YL17G05_15 | ecosystem: Environmental > Aquatic > Freshwater > Lake > Sediment | place: USA: Wyoming | collected... | reverse complement strand
TCGCCGCTATTGTACTATTTATATTATTAACAATAGTGGGTTTTAAGGCTAATCAGCAGCCAACAGCTAAACCATCACCTCTCCCCTCTCCTCTATATAATGCGAAACAGGATTTTCATCTCGTCATTCCGGCTTTAAAGATTGACACCCCGGTCATCGCCGATGTTGATGGCGCAGACCAGAATGCCTATTTCAAAGCCCTCGAAAATGGCGTCGCCCAGCTTAAGGGCTCGGCCAAACCCGGCGAGGGCAGTAATATCTTTATTTTTGGTCATTCGAGCTTCTATTGGTATAAACCAGGTAATTACAAAACTATCTTTGCTAAATTGGAGGACATCAAGATTGGTGATGAGATTATTTTATGGTATGGAAATATGAAGTATGTTTATATTGTTAGCGAAACAAAAGTCGTTGATCCTGAAGAAGTTGATGTTTTAAAGCCCACAAAAGAAGAGCAAGTCAGTTTAATGACCTGTGTCCCGCCCGGAACAACCTGGCATAGATTAATTGTCGTTGGAAAACTGAAAAATAACTAAGCTTCTTTACCTGCAGCCAACAGGACTTTGACCGCTACGACTACGCTGGAAGCAGCCGCAAAGACGATGAAGCTTGCTAAAACTGTCTGGACCCAAGTGTAGAGCGAGCCAAAAACCGAAAGAGCCTGCAATCCGGCAACGCCGACCACCATCAAAGCAATGACTGCGACAAGATAATCGTGGGATTCGCTATCAGACACATTCATGAAGCCGACGATTAATCCAAGGATTACCAGAATAAGCGTGGCATAGGAAAAAGTAACAAAGCCAAGCAGAACAGATACAACAAGACCAACAACAAAGGCCCATCGACCAATGGTAGCTTGTTTCATAATCCACCTCCTTTCTTTATTTAATTATAGCGCGATGTAACTAATGAAGTCAAATAAAAAATCTCCCCGTGGTTTCCGAACTTCGAAAATACTTTATTGGAAATCGGAGGTTCAGTTCCAATTATGGTAATATCGATTTAATTATTTGAATTATATTTCTTGACTTTATCACCTCTTTCAATTATTATTACAATTAATTCTTTAACAAACGCCTCGGTGGTAGCTTTGAGGATGTTGGCCCTCAGATACTGCCACCGAAGCCATCGTTCACGATAGAGCTTATAGGTGAGCAGCATGGAGGAAAACGGAAATGCTAAGAAGGCCCCCGCTGTTGATAGCGGCTGTCTTGATCTGCACGATAATGTGCAGTCCGGCATTCGCCACGGAAATGACCGAGTCCGAAAGCCGAGCCGTCGAGATCCTCGGTCCCGGCAAGGTCTTGGGTTACCGCGACGTCTGCCGTGTTCAGAAGGCCAAACTGCCTGATGTCGAACCGACCATGTCGTTCTCCGAAGATGTCCTGCGCGAGTGTGCTAAGGCAAACGCCGAAGGCACCGCCAACTGGCGTCTGGCCTATGTCACCGGCCACTCGCTACGCCAAGAGTATGAGGTCATGGGCTGGAACAGAAAGAAGCAACCCTGCTTCGACCCGGACTTGACCTGGTGGCTCGATAAGGCGCAGGATTCCTGGGCTACCCGGACGATCAAGCCGGGCTACCGTCTCCTCGACTTTACTAAGCGATTTCCCTCAGTGTCGAAAGGCTGGCAAGCTCAGTCAGACGAGATCGCCAAGCTTGGACCGAACTACGAGCGAGCCGAGGAGCAGGCGGTGACCGAGGTTTGTTTCTCAAACTTCTTGCTCTCGCCCAACAAGGAACGGCTCCTGCCAAACTGGTACCACTGGGGCAAACTCCAGACCGCCGATGGTTTCTACGTCTACGTCGGCAGTCTCCTCGAGGACGGCTTCTTCGTCTGGTTCTTCAACCCGCTCGGCTACCAAGTCAACTTCCACTGGTTCGATTATTCGCACGACGCCCTTGGCGTCGTCTTGGCTCGGAAGCCCTGAGCTGTGTTCTCTCGAAGTTTTGCTTCCCTTCGACCCCTCAAGCCTCCGCGGCAGTTCTGCGCGGAGGCTCTTTGTTTAAAAAACAAAATAGCCCTGCTTTGGGCTACTTTGCGGATAATTTCTCCCCGATGCTCAAAATTTTCTAAAGTTATTAACAGATTACGAATACTGGAATTCCGTTAAACGGAAGATGGCTTTCCTACAATTCGAACCGAAGCAGCCCGCGGTGTAAGAGAGAGACTAACTAATCAATAAAACAGGCTTATCAATAATATTCTTGATGAACTTCCAAAATGACTCTTTACTAATCATTTTTTTGAGTTTATTATCGTTCGATTCTATATCTAACGAATAAGCTATCGACGGCTTTCCTTTGACGAATATAGGAAAAAACTCGTAACTGATAAAGGCTGTGTGTTTTTGGGAAAATTCTATGGGGATTTTAGTCAACTGATGAATTAATCTTCTTTCAGCATCCGATTCAGTAAAATCTGAGAATGAAACCCAAGCAATCCCTGGTTTTCCATTAAATTGTTTTTCAATTTTAATAAGAGATTCTCTAAGTTTTTCAACTGGACCACACATATCGAAGTTTGGGTTAAAAGAAATACTGGAATGGGTTGGCTGATAGTCAACTGAATAAGCACCAGATGGATTAAAACTATTTTTAACAATTACTATGCTCTTTCCAACTACGGGTTTTTTATCTTTTAGATATTGTTGGCAAAAAAGAGCTAACTCAGAATTAAAATCTTCGAAATTCAAAACGAGAACCAGAATATTTTCATTACTACATTTCGCCAAAAAATCAAAAATAATTTTTTGAACTTTAGGATTATTTAAACTTTCTCGGAGACGAAATTTATAGTTATCAAACAATTTGGCGTCATTGACTAATTTCCTTGGGGCAATTGTAAAAATATCAGGTTTACCTTTTTCCCTTGATGAATTTAAAGCAATCTGAAACCCTAAGTATTTTAAAAAGCCAGCTGCAACAAGTTCGTTGAAAATTGAAATAAATGGACCATAATTTTGCCTGAGTAAATCATCAATAAGTTCTTTCTTGAAGTTCTGGTTTTTTTCTATCTCTGGAAGTAAATATTTTATTAAATTGGCGGTGAATTTGATAAAAAGCCAGTGTTTAGTTAGAAGAACAGGGTTAAAATCGAACTTAGTTTGACCTTGCGGTAAACTTTTCTCGAAGGCAATCAAGACGGGATTAGTTATTTGATTTGCCTTATAATAATTGCTTTCTTTAAGTAACGGCTGATTTCTTAGCTCTCGAATTTTAGACTCTATTTCTTTAGAACCGATGAAATTTTCCAGAAAATAAAAATAATTAGTTTTCATTTTTGAAGTCTATTATATGTCAATTACATTTAAAACATACGATTTTATAAAAGAGCTTTCAAGGGGCAGGAAAATGATATAGAAATATCTAAATAGATATTAAAAAATATGCAATATTTTACAGAAAAAGATAGTCTTTTCCTGCTTATATTTAATATTTCAATGCGACAAGATTGAAGAAAATCACGTGCTATACCTACCTCAAAAAATAAAAAAGTCCAAAAAACTTCTTGGATTTTGTCTAAATTACCTATTTACTATGCAAGATACCTTTTTGGTCTGAAAAGATGCAAAAGGAGCATTCTTATAGGTTAAGCTGGGGCGAGAGCCATTTTTACGGCCGTGTTCGGCACCGCCGCGGTGACAGAGAGTCACTTAACGAAATAATCCTAAAATGTATTCAAAAATAAAACCTATGGCCTTTCCTAATTGGCGTGGCATTATCACGAACAATATTAAAATAATCACCGCCACACCAATAAGAATTTTCCACCAAATTAGTTCCATTGCTTAGCTCCTTCCTGTTAAAATGATTTCTTTATCACTGCCACTGCGTAAATGTTATTTTGATGATTTTTTAGAGTTATTTTAGGCAATCGGCGATCCCTTTTTCGACGTTAGAGATGGCTTGATCAACTTTACTTTGAGCGTTAGATTTATCTTGATTGGTTTTATTCCCAATCAGCCAAGGAGTACAAACATCTTCAAGGTCCATAAGTGCAATTGCAGTATCATACATTTTTTCCTCGACACCACTACATATCTTAGCTTTTTCTTGAGGTATACTATCTTCTAAATCTCGACCTATAGAATAATCGATAGTAGGGATATCTGTTTTTTGTCTAAATTGAGACCAAGTATAGTCTACCGTTCCAGGTATATTGACATCCTGTATTCTCTGATAAATATCACCTTTAGGTGGTTGTGTTTTAGGAAGAGCGGAAAGCATATCGCTGTATACTTTTTTATACTGATTCATCGCATCGTTAAATTTAGCTTTAACTGGTGCCTTCCAATCATTATTAACTTTTGGTGTTTCTGTCGGCGTAGATGTTGTAGTTGATGTAGATACTGGAGTTGATGCGGGAGTGTTATTAGTTTTGGCTGTGTTAGGTGATGTAACTCCAAACAAGATAAAGAATAAAACTATAGCCGAGCCAAAAACCAATCCTACGGTTTTTCGGTTGGTCCTCTTTTTGAAAATCTTTTTGAAAAGATTCGGTTTAATTAAGCCCACGATTAGACCCAAAATTGACAATAACGCCAGAGCCAAAAATAAATCGTCCATTCTTTTCCTTTCTATAAAATTTATTTCACGAAAGCCGTTGATGTCCAGCCAGATTTACCTGCATTTGAGCCATCTAAAATTCTTACCTCGTAGAGCCCATCCCATCCTGCGATATCTAATATTTTAACTTTTGTGTCGTTATTAACTTTAAAAATTCTATTGCCTAATTGGAGCTCGGCTAGACCAGTTGAATCATTGGCCAAAAAAGATTTATTCATTTTTTGACCAGAAGTTTTATCTATAGCAACAAAAATATAAGGGATGTTATCAATATGCAATTTTGCTTCTGAACCAATACTTTTTATTTCATCAGAATTCTGATTTTGATTAGTTTTGGTAGGTTCATTAGTCTTGGGCGATTCTCGACCTACAACGGCCCAAATAATTGCGACTATCAAAATGATAAAAATAAGAACGCAACAGCCAACAGCTTTATTGTTTTCAGCCATTTTTTTCCTTTCTATTGAACAAAAGTATCACTAATCCAACCTTCTCTAAGAGCATTTTTGCCCTCGAGAACCCGTATATGGTCAATTGCCCCAGTTGTCCAGTGAACATTAACCTCAATCACTTTGATTTTTGAACCCCCATCAACCTCCAGAGCTTCACCAATATAAAGCATATTGGCTACCCCAATATTATCTTTGGCTTGGATATATTTGAGGAGTTTACTCCAATTATCTTCGGTTGTCCCCATAAATAATAAACCCATATCTTTGAGGGTGGTTTCTCGTCCTGGCGAAAATCTACTCTCTGTTTGCGTTGGTGTCGGTGTTGGCGTCACTGATGGAGACGGCGTTGGTGAAGCAGACGATGAAGGAATGCTGGTTGCTGTTTTGCTTGGGCTCTTTTTAACTGATGTTTGAGCCGTTGGTGGCGAACTATTGCCAGTTGCCATAGTAATGATAATAAACGCGGCGACGGTGGCCGTAACAATCCATTTTACTTTGGGGGTCCAACCACTTTTTGCCCAAGTCCACCAAACAAAAAATGGCAAAAGAAAAATGATAACGATAACGAATCCCCAGCAGGTTTGATACCACTCCTTTTTTGTAGGAGATTTTTTTGAAACGGCCATTTTATTCCTAGGGCGGCAAACAAAAAGCCCGCCGCCAGCGATGGTCTTGCGACCACCCATATGGGTTTCCCCATACGACTGATAAGAGTGCTCTGACGACGAGCTCAAAATCTCTTATCAGTTTTTATGCCATGCCTTAGTTTCCTAAGGTTTAGGCTGATTTTTCATAAGGTGCGAATTCTTAGTATCATTTTCTCATATTTGATATATTTCTTCAATAACTTCGACAATTGTTCAATGTCGTGGATTAGGTAGGGTCTTGACAGGCGGCCCGAAACTACTGTATTATGCGTATGATAATAATTGAACATTTTAAATCTGTGAGTCCACATTAATAAACTTTGTGGAGGTAGTGGAAAGCGAATTTTCCGATTTCGGAAGCAAACGAAGCTAACCTTAAATAGTACCCCGAGGCCTCGACAAAAAGGCATCTCGGTGGCCTGAATACCTTAGGGAAAAGGGCCCAGAACATAAGTTTTACTCAATATGAGTTTTTTGAGTAAGGCCGAGTTCTGGGCCTTTTTTTGTATTTTGGCGGCGGGAGCAAGAAATTTAATTAAATTATCAAATTCCCAGCCCGATTCCCGTCGCCAGCTGGGATTTTGATTTTGGAGAAACATTGGACAAACTCAGCCTGAAAAAACGAATAAAAATTGATTTATCGGCTGACGAAGCGGAAGAGTTTGTGGTTGAAGCCCTTTCCGAACTTTTAGTTCAACAAATTAGAAGAGAGTTTGAAACGGAGCAAGAATCGTGAGGAAAGCTTATCATCCCAAGGTCAGATTTTTTATAGGAAAAGTCGAGGGCTATTTCACTGATAATGGCTGGCACAACCAGCTGAGCACCCTCTTTTACAAAAAAACTGATGCTTGGGCAGCAGCTAACCAGATAATCCAGGCCGAGGGGCAAGTTTACATCAGAGTCTCACTTGGTAAAGGATTTTACAATGATGGCATTTATAGCAACGCGGATGATTGTAAAAAAGCGTTTTCGAATTTTACGGAGAAAAGTTTAATAGATTTTGCTGGAGGGGTGTCGTAGGGAGTCTAGGATTGAGCGTGTCTCAAACTGGTTCTAGCGAACGGAAGCGACATTAAAGAAGCACCTGAAGCTCGGCTATCTTAAATTACGGGGACTCATCGGTGGTTGTGTTACGAAATGAGGCAAAAAGCGATAGAACATTACGCCCCTTTGGCAAAAAACCAAATGTGTGATGGTGTCGAGGAATAACCTCAAAGTAGATACCACATTAAAAATATCCTTAATTTTTTAAAGATGGTTTAAATTACCGTTAAGAAATGCCTCAAATCTCCCCTCAACCCTGTCAAACCTGATAGGGAAGGGGGCGTATGCCTCAGGGGAGACAAAAGATTTAATATTATGGTTTAGTTTGATATAATTAAGTTAATAAAATTTAAAGCCGCAAAGCATTTAAAACGCCCTCGTTGGCTGTGCTTTGCGGCATAATACCAACGGGGGCATTTTAGTTGGAGGTTTTATGACTTGTGCAATTTATGGAAGAGTTTCCAGCTCGGAGCAAGCTGAAAATAAATGCTCTGTACCTGCACAAATTGCAAAGTGTAAAGAATTCGCCAAGAAAAAGGCATACACAATCTTGGGCATATTTACTGATGAGGGCCGTAGCGGAAGCGATGCCAAGAGGCCTGGCTTATTGGATATGATGGCGTTTTGCGATAAAAACAAAGTCGAGAAAATTTTGCTCTTGGATACCGACAGGCTCGCACGAGATGAGAGCTTACACTTTGGTTTAAAAACTATTTTGAAAAAGAGAGGGACTACAGTCGAGTCGGTAAACCAACCGATGCTTGATGAATCGCCAGAGGGGAAGTTTTTGGATTCCATCTTAGCGGCCGTAAACGCACTCTATCCGAAAATTACGGCTAGAAAAACCGCAATATCGATGCAAGAGAAAATTTCACTCGGGTGGTGGCCAGGGCCCGCCCCGTTCGGATTCAAAAATGCAAAGAATAGCACACCTTCTTGCGGTTTCGATAAGAATATTGTTATTAAAGACGAAATTATTGGTCCGTTTGTGACTAGAATGTTTGAATTATTTTCTACGGGTGCATATACAGCCGATACGGTTAGTCAAAAGCTATTTGAGGAGGGGTTGCGTTCGAGAACTGGCAAGATGGTAAAAAAATCCGAAATATGTCATCGTTTGAGAAACATCTTTTATGTGGGAAAAATTAGATATAAGGGCGTTGTCTACCCTGGAAGGCACGAGCCATTGACTAACATTAAAATTTTTGAAAAATGTCAGATGATATTAGATGAGCATAATAATTTTGCCGACAGAAAAAGAAAGCATAAGTTTATTCTCAGCGGATGTATCGTTTGCGATATTTGCGGCAAAACATATACGGCCGATAAGCACGGCAATGTCGATTATTATCATTGCCCTTCAAATGCACGAAGCCATTCAAATCGTCGCCAAAACATAAAGACTGAAGAGTTGGAAAAATATATTGAGAAATTATTTAAAACAATTACGCTCTCAAGCAGTTTAATTAGTAGAATAAGAGAGAGGGCAAAATATAAACTCAGTGACATACATAGTAATATTGACGATAAGAAACGCTTATTATGTTTGAGAAAGCAACAGCTGGAAGAAAGACGGCGAACATTGGAGATAAAATATCTCGATGGTAAAGTAAGTGACGATACTTATACCAGACAAAGCATAGGGATAACCGAGGAGCTGAAAGAAATAAATGGCGTTTTAGTCAAAATCGACGGTCACAGAGAAGATAATATTAAAATTTTTGAAAGATTAGTTGAACTTAGCAGGGACTTATTTACGGTTTACAAGAATGCTGACCCTGACCAGCGAAAATTTTATGTTAATTTGTTTTGGGACGAAATCAGAGTTAAAAATAAGCAAATAAAAAAAGCGGTGCCGACACTTATGTTCCAAACACTGCTCAATTCCAAATCTATAAAATTCAATGAATCTCGATTAACTGGTTCATTTCGAAAATCTTTAAATTGGCTCCCCGGGTCCGATTCGAACGGACAACCAGCGCCTTAACAGGGCGTCGCTCTACCGTTGAGCTACCGGGGATTATATTAATATTTTACCAGATTCCCTATCTTAAGGCAACATCAAAAAACTAGTCACTTGTTACTAGTAACTAGAAACTAGTGTTTACTCGCTCGTTTTACCGTCAAACTCGGGGCTCGAGGCTTCGGCTTCTTTTTTGGTAGCACGGACCACTCCGTCTTGGTGGTGCGCCGGCGAATAGATCGTATAGAGTTTTAGTTTTTCCGTATCAGATGTGTTAATAACATTATGCTTGGCGCCCGCCGGCACAACTACGGCCACGCCATCGCTTAACTCATATTCATTGCCATCGATAATACATTTTCCTTGTCCTTTTTCAAAACGAAAGAACTGGTCGTTATCTGGATGAACTTCCATGCCAATTTCTTCTTTAGGTTCGAGCGACATTAAAACTAACTGACTGTGTTTGGCAGTATAAAGAACTTTCCGAAAATTGTCGTTTTTCAAAGTGTCTTTTTCGATGTTGGTGGAAAAACCTTTCATTTTTGACTCCTTTCTATTTATTGTAATTGTATCTTACTATATTAAATCCCTAATTCAATATCCTTTTTGACCAATTCAAATAACTTTCAACACGATGAGGACAAAAAATAGAATTATAATAAAAAATATCCCAATTAAACCATAGATTAAATAAGTATAAGTTTTGATACTTTTATAAACTGGTGATTTCTTGTTCTCGCTTTGAGCCATCTCTCTATCTACGCTCTCAACATTGCCATTACCCAAAAGCCGGCTGGCAAAGGCCTGATAGGCCTCGGCCCTACCTTTCCAAACCCCCAGCTCTTCGCGGGTTTCCGCGTGTTTTTGGACCTCTTCGATCCACTTAGCCTGATAGTCGCTCCCCTTTTCCTCTTTCGATGTGACCTTGGCCTGTTCAATCACTGGCTCTTTTTCAGCCACAACTTTTTTCTCTTTAATAGAACTAATTTTGCCAAATTTCTCTTCCACCTCTCCCCTACTAACATAGCTTTTTCCATCTCGGTCATGGCGAGTGAGTTTGCCAGACTTGATATGGCGCTGGATTGTCCGTAAGTTTTTGCCAATAAGTTCCGCGGCTTCGCTTAAACTAATTAAGTCCTGCGACATTGCTTCTCCTACTATAATATTATGTCGTGTCGTGACAAAAGTCAAATGTCACGCGACACAAGCGCGACAAACTTACTGCAGTATCTCGATATAATAGCCGGATGAATTTTCCCCAGTATTTTTAATTATAATTTTTAAGATATCATCTGGCAGAATAATTATCGGCCCACTGAATACAAAATTATTATTTATAAGCTGATTGGGTTTCACCAATGTTCGGTTTTGGAATTTATCATTAAGATATACCTCAATCATTACTGGTTCTTTTGCTTCAATAACTTGAAGATTTATTGATTTAGTTTGATTAAAACTGAAATTATAGATTGCTATATTACCCGCATCTAAATCTTTGATGGAAATTTCTTCAAACAGTGTCATCGATCCTCCAAGAATGGACGGTTGGTTTTCGCCCGATTTCTGGCTAACAAACGCCTTTTGCCATTTATCGGTGAAGCCAAATGAACTGGCTAAAATCGCGACAAGAATAAAGATAGTAATGGCTTGGCCATAAGTATTGCGCCAGGAAAGAGCATGGCCCGAACGAGCGATCCGAGCTAAGGGCATTCTTTGAGCGATTGAATCGCCGACAGCTTTAACCATTGGTTTGGTAAAAAGATACCAGTAAAGGAGCAGTTCGGCGACGAAGAAGAAGAACCGACCGACCAAGGCGTGAGCCAAGAAAATATAGTCGGGGCCAAACTTATAAGCCATCAAAACAATAATGAGCAAGCGGCAAAGATTGATGACATAAGTTACGACCAGACCAAAGGAAGCGCGCAGGATTCGCTGGCGTAAACTAAAGATCGGCAAAAAGACAAGTAAGGAAATCAAAAGACTCGATTCAATAATCGCTGAACATTCAATGCCGAGTTTTAAGATAGACGAACCGCCATCGCTCAAAAGCAACTGGAAACGACCATTAGAGAGAATTTCTAACGGCAAGCCAAAAATATGATTAGCCACAAGATAAACATGATAACTGGCAGCATTGACCAGATATTGGTCAACTCCAAATCGCCTTAAAGTCAGAACCAGGACAATAGTTGTCGTGAAAGTCGCGCCCAAGTAATAAAACAGCCAGTAGCGTTTTCGCTTAAAATGAAGTATCAACCGGCCGACAAGGAGAATGACGAGCACAATAAAGATTATCAGCAAAACCTCGCCTAGGGTCGGCACAGAAGTGAAGGTGACGTATGAAGTATCATAGGCAGTCGAGCCTCCATCCCACCATTTGGCCCATAATGTATAAGTCGTGTTCTGGGGAAAATTATCGTTAGTGCAACTCCATTCGTCAGTATTGGAACTGTTGGCGTTGACAGAGAAGCCAGTGGTTTGGTGGGTATAATTGCCAGAAGACCATGAGCCAGAACCAGCGCAACCATCGGTCAGATAGGTTTCCCCAGCGTCAGGTTTGTGATTAGAGTTGGCATCAATGAAAAAGACATAGTCAAGATAAGAGTCGGTCACATTAGAACCGGTATTATTTTGCGCCGTCAAATCAGCGGTAATCGTCTGGCCTAAGGTTGGATAACTAGCCTGATCGGTGGTTAGGGAACTAATAGTGTAAGCTTTACCCCAAGCAGCATAACGATAACTGCCGCCGCTGGTATTGGTTTCGGTCTGACTGCCGCCCAAGGAGAATCCGTTCGGGATAAAATCAGTGATCCGATCGCTGGCGTTAACCAGGTTATTAAAATATTGAGTGGCATCACCCCCTAGAGAGCCAGGTCGGAAAACACCATTCACTCCCGTGGTTCGCTTGATCCAGACTAAATCTGGTCGAAAGCCGGCAGTGGTAATATTTTGGGCGCTGCCGGTGCCGGAATAAGTGTTGACGGTAAAATAGCTACCGCTTTTGAAGGCAAACCACCAGTAAATATTGGCAGCGGTGTTGGTGTTGGCGGCAGTGCCGATTTGGAAGCCGTCGGCATTAAAGGTCTGGATAACATTTGTCGTCTCGGCCGTCGCCGCAAAGAAAGCGGATTGATCGCCGGAATTTTGCGAGGAGCGCCAAGCGCCGGAAGTGCCGCCGCTTCTTTTGGCCGCCACCAGATCCGGCTGAAAAGGCACGCGGGTGATATTGCGGCTGTCAATGCCGTTGCCGTAATAAGCGCCGACGGCAAAGTCAGCGGCGCCGGAACTGTCAAAGGGATCAAAGGCATTGCCAAAAGCGGTCCAATAATAGGTATCGCCGTTGGCATTGGTGATCGCGCTCGTTCCCAAAGTAAAGCCATCAGAATTAAGTGAAGTAATGCCGCCGGTAAAGTTGGCGTTGGCTGCGGAAAGGTAAGCGGTGGAATCACCCGGCATCATTTTTGTTCGAAAAACACCCATTTGGGGAGTGACTGGATCGCTGGCTTGTTTGATAATCACAAGGTCGGGTTTGAAATCAAGACCGGTGATGTTTAGGGTGGCACCGGTGCCAGTGTAACTACCAGTATCCATCTGGAAACTGCCGCTACCTGAAGGATTTGCTGCGCCGCCAAAAGACGCCCAATAAAGCGTATTAGTGGAACCATTGGCATTCGAAGAAGCGCCGACGGAAAAACCGTCCGAATCGAGACTGGTAATATGGGTCGTGGCGCAGGCGGCATCGGTAAACAAAGAGGAGTAATTGCCAAAGGTTTCGGTAAGGTTGAAAACCGGAGCAACCGCGGTGGCGGCATTGGCGTTTTTGACAAAGACCCAATCAGGTGTAAAACCCATGCTCGAAATTGACTGAGAGGTGCCATTGCCGGTATAGGTGCCGACGTTCATGGCCGTGGAGACTTTTTTGAAAGCGACATACTGATAAACAATCGTGTTGGCGTTGTTGGTTAAGCCAACGGTGAAACCATCGGAATCTAAGGTTGTAAAAAGGCCGCCGGTTGTGTTTTGAGTTGTCGCGGTGAAGTACTGACCGACACTATCTGCCATTGACGATGAACGCCAGGTTGCCGCGGTCGTGCCTGAACCTTTTACCCAGACTAAATCTGGTAGAAAACCAACAGACGAAATCTCTTGGCTCGCACCGCCGTTGCCTGTATATGAACCGACGCAAAAAGTGCCGTCAGACGCACAGCCAGAACCGGCAAAAGCAATCCATTTCCAAACTACATTGACGGTGTTAACATTGGCAGCACTGCTTAAAGTGAAACCATCTGAATTAAAGGTAATCATTGTCGAGCTGTCATTGGCGGTAGCGGGGAAATAGGCGGTGGTATTGGCCGCCATATTTGAAGATTTCCAAACCCCGCCCACTCCAGCCGTGGTATCGGCCTTGACAATCACCAAATCAGGTTGGAAACCGACTCCAGTAATCGCCAAACTTGCGCCGGTACCGATATAGTAGCCGGTCTGCATCGAAAATGTCGCGGCGCGGGCTTTCTTGGGAGCGGCAATACTAAATGTGCCAACGACAATTGTCGCAACCAGCAACCAGACTAAAATTTTGGTGAATTTTTTGAGCATATCTTTTGAAACAAGAAGTTGGTTAGAGGAAATTGGAAATTGGTATAGAAATTGGAAAGTAGAAATTAGTTATCATTTTTCCGATTTCTGTTTTCCATACCGTTTTCTGTTTTCTATTAACCGATTTCCTATGTCGGTATGGAAAAATCTCTCCGCTTCCTCTTGGGAGATTCGGTATTCGCCATCAATCTTGATGGCTTTTAATTTGTTCTGTCCGATCGACCTAACCAAATTGGTCCGGGCAGTATTGGTTAAAACGCATAATTCAGGGATTGTGTATACTTTTTCTGGTATTTCATTCTGATTTATAAGTTTTTTGAACTCTTTTTCAGGAATTATAAAAAAGCGGCCAATTTTAACCGCTTTTAATTTGTTCTCATGAATTAGTCGCGACACTGTCGTGCGATGAATTTTGAGTATCGTCGCGACATTATATATAGTATAAAATTTCTGGTTAATTCTTGTTCCAAGAAAGAACTCGATGTCGTTTTGTCGTATCCGATATGATCGCCCGATTTTTTTCGCCCTAAGTCTCCCCTCTTTAATCAGCCGGGCAACATAAACCCGGTTTATTTGCAGGCGGTCAGCAAGTTGGAGTTGGTTATAAGTCATGATTAGTGAAAAGTTATAACGCTGACAGCGATATATCGGCATTTCGCCGTTATAAGTTATACGTTATAAGGAAAACCTAAATACTATAAAGTGGTCGCAGAGCGACTCTAATTAACATAATACAGATAATAAAAACGATGTCAAATTATTCTAACTATTCTCACACGCGTCAAAAGGCAAAGGTTGGGGCAGCTAGTATGGTATTAAGGTTGAGTCGGTGGTCAGAACATATAACCCAAACCATAAACTATACCAGCATCTCAAACTTTTAAACCTTTGGCTCTTTTCGATTTTTCTGCCTATAGTTATCCACAATGCGATGTCAAAGTTCTCAATATAAGGATAAAAATAAGAGGGCTTGACAATAAATGTTATATTGTATTAAATAAAGTCGTATAACATTATAATAAGTAATAATAGTATTATAAAGTAATTTAGTATTAATTTAAGTAATAATAGTAGTATAAAGTCGTATTGAAATTATTAGGTTATTTTATGCGAAATAGTGTTATTTTGCGAGACATTTGTGTAATAAAACAGGTAAAATGAGTCAAAGAATCTACCCCCACGACCATCATCATGGTGTGAGGGTGTACACAATTGAAGAAATTGCCGAAATCATCAAGGTCCATCGGACCTATGTCGCGACGCTTATCAAGACAAATAAATTAGCAGCCTTAAAAATCGGCCGCTTTTATCGTATTAGAGAAGATCAGTTAGAGAAATTAATCGGCGGCAAACTTGTCGCCCTTTTGTCGCTTGACGACATCGCCGAAACCTTAAAGATCCACCGAACCTATGTCGCGCGTCTTATAAAGACTAACAAAATTAAAGCCATCAAGATCGGTAAATTCTACCGTATCAGAGAGGACGATTTTAACGCTTTCTTAAAAGAAAGTGAAGTTTAGTATGACAAGAAAATGGTTAGAAGAAATTAGAAAACGGTATGGAAAACAGAAATTAGAAACTGGTAGCAGATTTCCATTTTCCAATTTCCTAACAAATTTCCATTTTCCTTTAACTAATTTCTTATGTCAAATTATGACCAAATATAAACCACAATTAAAACGATTCACACGGGCGATTGCCTGGCTGCTGATTCTAACGATTATCGCCAACATCCTCAACGCTTTTGTCGCACCGAAAACCGCCCGGGCGGCAACGCAAATGTTTCTTTTCTGGGCAGGCACTTGTAGTAGTCCGCCATCTGGATGGACCGACGAAACAGCGGCCGGAAAAGCATTCGCCAAGGGTGCTTACGGAGGGATTTTTCCGCGTGGAAACAACACTTATGCCGCCAACAATGGCTCGATGGGTACAGAAACCCACGACCATACCGTTGGCGGTTCACAAACTGCCACATCAGGAACAACGAGAAATGGAACTTCTGGTTCAGGTTATTCTGCCACTGCCCACGTTCACCCTATCACTGGTTCAACCAACCTTGTTAGCAGCCTGCCAGCCTATAAAGATCTTTGCGTCATCAGTTACCCCAGCATTCCGACGACCATCCCCAGCGGCGCGATTGCGATTTTTGACACCGGCACTGTGCCGACCAACTGGCAAGATTGTTCAACTACCACTTGCTCTGGCTTAAGTGCCACTTTCGGCACCAATTACATCAGAGCAAACACCACGGCCGGCGGTACCGGCGGCAACAACACCCACGCCGGAGCAGGCCATACAATTAGCGGTATTACTCTTACTGCTGCCCCACAGGTTGTGACAACCACAACTGGCTCGTCTACCCGCGCCTCGGTGAGCAGTCATACCCACACGGTAGCGAACCAAACATCCGATACGCCTAACACCGAACCGCCATACATTACGGTCGAACTTTATCAAGCAACCGCTGACACAACTATCCCACCACACATGATTGCCATGTTTGACGGAACAACTTTCACCCAATGGGGCACCTACGATTGGGAGATCGTTTCCAACTCCGGCGGCGATTTTTACCAAAGATTTCCCAAAGTAACAGGGACTTACGGGACAAAGAGCGGCGCTACCGAGCATCATCACGCTGATAAAACCGGCCTAACCAGCTCCACTTATGTCGCTGTCAACGGCGCCAATGGCTCAGGCGGAATTCAGGGCCATTCGCACACTGTTACCGTTACCGAAGCCGACGGCACCGACACCAACGTCCCGCCCTACACCAATGTTATTTACGCCAAAGCGTCCTACTTTTTTGATTCAATGGCGACCGATAAGGTGCCGCCGCTCAAATATGGTCAAGGCGAAAATGTTTCGGTGACGGCAACGCTGACCAATCACAGCAATACGGCCCTTTCTGCCCAATTTCTGTATATTTGTCTTTTCAGGGACACCGCGACTCATAATCATTGGCCCGATGTCGGGGAAACCTACATGACCCCCGATTGCGCAGGAACGGCGACTTTTACGACTGGCTGCGGCTCGGAATATACCTGGCGCGATGAGAACTTTAACCTGGCGGCCGATACGACCGTCCCGTACAATCACAGCTGTGCCAATACCAATTTTCCTGATGATGACGAATATCTGGCTTGGGGTCGCTGGGATATCTCTACGTTGAGTGGCTACGTAGTTACCAACTACACCCATTTTCTCTCGGTTCCCACGCTGACCGAAATTCTTTTCCTCGCTTTAGTCGGCTGTATGGTTTTTCTCGGGGTGAGAACCGGGGTGATCAAATTCAGAAAAAACGGCAATATCGGTCCGAAAGATATCATTGATCCGTCCAAACCACCAATTAATCCAATTGACAATATCAATACCCATAGCCATCAAAATCATCCGCCAGATGGCGGACTGCCTCGAGGGTCGATTGATGGCGTAAGCCATATAGAGAGAAAGAAATGAGTTAAAAGGCAAAAGTTAGAGCAGCTGGTATTGTCAAAGGTTTGAGTCAAAAAGTCAAAACCCATTAACTCTGACTTAAAACCATACTAGCCTCTAAACCCTTAGCCTTCAAACCATAACAATGTCCAATAGATTACTTGCCATCTTAATCATTTTCCCGATCTGGCTCGTGTTAGTGCTGGTTTTTCGAAAACATCGCCAGTGGCTTTTCTATTACTTGATCGCCGCTTTTGGGTTTACCATTCAACTGGTATTCTTGGCCGAATATTTTGGCCTTGACCAAATCTTGGTCAATGTTGCCAGTTTTCATGTCAATCTAATAAGCAAGAATATCTTCCATATTCCGATGGAACTGATGTCTAACGGCCGCTTTCAGCTGATTTTAACCGATGGCGGCAGTTCGATTCTGAAGCTCGGGATTGAATGTTCGGCGGTTCTGGAGTCGTCGGTGATTTTGGGCTTGATTATCTTTTACCCGCTTTTTAACTGGAAACAAAAGATTTTAAGAGCCTCTTTTGGTCTGGTCGTAACTTATGTCATCAACATTTTGCGCTTGATGATTATTGTCTTGATGGCTTATAAGTTTGGACCCGACTATATTTTCTTGGCTCACGCCGGCGTGGCTCGCGTTTTCTTCTTCCTCTTTGAACTACTATTATATTGGTATTTGATGACCAAACCGACGGTTAAATCAGTGGGCGAAAGTATCATC
>Ga0315277_10005059_pt1 | contig 17448 bp, 13 predicted proteins | sample YL17G05_15_MG_FD_203695 | JGI IMG/M metagenome (GOLD analysis project Ga0315277, IMG submission 203695) | Sediment microbial communities from Yellowstone Lake, YNP, Wyoming, USA - YL17G05_15 | ecosystem: Environmental > Aquatic > Freshwater > Lake > Sediment | place: USA: Wyoming | collected... | reverse complement strand
TGTACATCGTCGAGGAGCGGCAACGAAGCAGATGCCCACCCGCCGCCGCGCCCTTTCAGGCTGCGGCCCGCAGGCCCGCTGGCTTTGTTGCTCGCTCCTCACATACCACCCTGGGTATAGCTCGTCGCTCGCGCCTCGCCAGCGGGCCTGGGGGCCTGCAGCAAAATGCCAAGTAATTCTTGCGCCAGCCCTTAGCTGGCCGGCTGTTTAACATTGGATCCCTCCGTCAGAATTGTCTGTGAACAAAGCGGATGACCTCCACGTCGGATATCACGATGAGGCCATCTTCGATCATGGTTGCTAGAATGCCGCCGGCCTCCAGCAGCTTTTCTTCGGTGTCGATCACGGCAATCATGACCGGCAGGTCGCGCGAAAGATGCCAGAAGCTCTGCTTGTGGGTGTGACCCTTCGCGCCGTAGCCGAGGATGCCGCGATGAACGGTTGCGCCCGAAATCTCCATCATGCGGAGGCGCTGAACGATCGCCTCGTATAGAGGCTGGCCTTTCCACTGATCGTCCTCCCCCATGTAAATCCGCATCATCTTGGCTTTCCCCTGGATCTTTTCATGCGGCTGCCTTGGCTCTGCCTTTCTTTCCTTCATGGCGGCTTTTATGATCGTCGTGCCATGCACCTCGATAAGGCCGTCCGTGACCATGTCATAAAGCGTGGGCAGGATCTCCGATAATCGAGTTTTCGCGGGAACTACTGGTGAGGCCCTCGAAGCAAGCAACCCCCACAGTGATTCCACCGTAGGAGTCATTGGCCGCGCACAGCGACGTAGAGCGGACTCCACCGCTTTTGATTACTAGGATACTAGAGCGGGCTGAGTTGATCAAGTCATGAGTAAATGTTCCCTTGCCATGCTGCGGCCTTCTCCCAGCGATTGAGGCGCACTACTTCCATATACCGGCTATCTGCCGACAACACTGGGGGCAGCGACCATCACGCAGAGCGTTCATCTGCACCTCGAAACCTGACCTGCGAATCAACAAGGCGCCGCACGCGGGACAGTACGTATTGTCGTGTGGATGCCCGGGTACATTACCAATGTAAACAAAGTTGAGTCCGGCCTCCTCGCTGATCTGCCACGCGCGCTCGAGCGAACGAATCGGCGTCGGCGGCGTGGTGAATTTGTATGCTGGATAATATCTCGTGACATGCCAAGGCACGTCGCGTCCCAGGTTCTTAACGATGCGCTCCACGATTCCGCGCAACGTTGACTCCGCATCGTTGACGGCCGGGATCACCGAAGTTGTGATTTCGAGGTGTACACCGCGGGAGAGCGCGAGTTTGCATGCGGCCCACACTCTTTCCATGTCAATACCTTTGCAGTGCTTTCTAACTGCTGCCGCATCCCCTTTGATGTCCACATTCATCGCGTCCAAGCCGGCGCCAATCAGGAGCGACAACGCTTCCGGGGTCATGTAGCCGTTTGTCACATATGTATTGTAAAGTCCACGTCGGCGCGCAAGGCGAAATACGTCCAACGACCATTCGAGCGATAGTGTCGGTTCGTTGAAAGAAATGGATGTACCTTGGCAGGCGTGATTTGCGGCCAACTCGATGAATTGTTCTGGAGAAATATAGTCGCCCTGCTCCCGCGGAGCTGATTTGCTTATATCCCAGTTCTGGCACCAGGGACAGCCAAAGTTGCACGACCAGGAACCGGCAGTGAGCGCGCTCGTGCCTGGAAAGAAATGATAGAACGGCTTCTTCTCGATAGGATTCGGCGAGAGCGACGATACCGCGCCGTAAATCAGCGTTACTAATCTTCCATTGCGATTCTGTCGCGTGCGACACCACCCTGAGCCGCCCGCGACGATCGCACACCGCCGCTCACATACATTGCAGCGAATCTTGTTGTCTGTCTTTTCCTGCAAGAGCGAGTTATGGACGAAGAGCGCTTCCATTAGTCCAAGCCCAACAAACGGCAATTCCCCACGCGCACGTTGATCAACCCCGCCGGGCGCGCAGCCGCGTGTCGTTCGCGCAGGCAATCGCCGCAGACGCCAATGGCTGAAGGAGTATACCGCGACGAACGATGACACTGCCGGCAGTTTTTCGCGCTTATCGTTCCACCTGATCTCGGCATTTCGGACAAGAGTTCTACATTGGGTTGGTTGCAGGTCCCGTGGAATGCATTTTCGCAGGATGGCGGGGAGACATTCCCAGCGATTGGGCCGCCCCGATAGATACCGGCGCAACGCGCTCTGGTCCGCGCGAACGGCAAGTGAGCTGCGGTCCGAATCACAGCAGCTAGATTCTAAGAATTGTCTGTTCATACCAGTACCAGATGGAAGTAGAATGTCGCTGCTACGTTTCCCCCGTAATAGGCTCTGGCGGGTAGCCAGCCCCGCAAACTTGCCCTGGCGATGTCGGAGTCAGAAGTGGGGAGGTTGTCTTAAAAGGAGCCGCCGTCATGAGACTTTCTGTACTCGTGATAGCGGCGGTCCTGCGCCTAGGGCGTACAAGCATTCGGCTTAATTTTATTCACTCGCACCATGACCATCGAAATAGAGCGTTTGGTTTCTCTGATCGAGTTCGCACAGCAGTCCGCGCGACTCCGAACAACCCCCGTCTCGACTGTCACAAAGCACGGACAGTTCGCTCTCTATGAGCACCAACTGCAAGGACTTCCCGGCATTCGGCTAAACGTTGAGCAGGCAACCGCTGAAGATGAGATTTGGCTCGCTGTGGACCGGCTGCACGAGACTAAGCCGCCAGAAGTCACCAGTCCATTGCTACGCCCGTGGATTGAAATCATCCCAGAGCCTAGCAGTGAGCCCAGTATCAAGAGGGCAACCGCCGGCGCGTGCCTCATCGAGGCTGGAACTCATTGTTCATCTAGGACGCCCAACCGCTCGATAGAAGTGGAAGCCCTGCCTTCCGTTGATCCAACAGAATTGGTTGCTCTTGAGAACTACGACAAAGCGTTCGCGGTGAAGGCTGAGTTCAGGCTTTATATTGAAAAAGCGTGGAAGCCTTGGTCCGAGGAGGAAAAACAGCGGCGACGCACCATCCAGATTTACTCGCAGCTCTTCACCCTAAAGCAGCAACTTGAGAGCGGGATTGTCGAGGCCCAGCTCGAGCTCGCTTGGGGCATCGGGTTCGGCATTTGGAAATACCACGGCACCACGGTCAGCTATCCTCTGATCACGCGCCTTGTCGAATTGACGCTAAACCAACAGACTGCGGCTTTGGAGATACGGCCACGAGACATTGATGCTCGCCTGGAGGTTGATTGGTACGCCTCAGTCGATAATCCCGATGTGGCTGGGCTGGAGAGGGCTGCAAAGGAGTTCTTTGCCAGATCGGCCAATACCTTCTCCCCTTTTGACCGTGGAACATTTGAAGAGCTTCTAAGGGCGGCTGCCACGCACCTTGACCCTCAAGGGATTTACCGGCCAAACCAGATACCTCCCGAGAATCGTCTGCTCCCTAAGCCCCAGGAGAAGCTCGTTGTCACTGATACCTGGGTTCTCTTTGCTCGCCCACGCACAAACAGCATCTTCCTTCGGGATCTGGAAAACCTAAGGAAGGCTGTGGACAGCGTCGCAGGTCGTGAATCACTACCTGCAGCCGTGGCTGCGGTCGTGACCGACCCAGCCACTGATAATGCTGTTGTCGAGCTGCCGGAGTTTCGTGGGATTTCTGCCTCTTATCAAGGTGATGACTCCAAGAGCCCAAGCGGAAATAAGTCCGAAATCCGTGACCTCTACTTCCCGAAGCCATTCAACGATGAGCAGGTCCGCCTCGTCCAGCTCCTTGAGGTCTTCGACGGTGTCGTTGTGCAAGGTCCGCCAGGGACAGGGAAGAGCCACACGATCGCCAACGTCATCTGCCACTACCTTGCCAATGGGCACCGCGTACTTGTGACGTCGATGAAGGAGCCGGCACTTGCCGTACTTCAGGAGCAACTACCTTCCGAAATCAGGCCGCTCGCCATTTCGCTTCTCACGAGTGAGCAAGAGGGTATGAAACAGTTTGAGTATGCGATCCAGAAAATCACGTCAGAGGTTCGAGGACTTGATCGCGCAACGGCGGCACGTGCCGTCAACCAGTTGGAAGAGACAGTCGATGCCCTTCATGGCAAGCTTGCAGGCATCGACAGAAAAGTGAGCGAATGGGCGAAGAAGAACCTCCAGCGCATTCGGCTCGACGGCGAAGAGATTGACCCGCAGGATGCCGCTCGCGAGGTTGTGGAACAAGCCGGCAACTTCGAATGGATTCCAGACGCACTGGGTGTGTCGCCCGAGTTTCAGCCGCAGTTCAGCGATGCTGAGGTGATTAGATTGCGCGAGGCTCGCCAAGCCCTTCGAACAGACATTGACTATCTCGGCTGTTCGCTGCCACAAATGGTCGAATTTCCGGAAACGACAGAGCTTCTGCAGGTTCACCAGGATTTATCCCGATTCGCAGTACTGACTGAGGAAGCCAAGTCCGGACGTGTACCTGCTCTTGCGGATTCGAGCAAGGAGACACTCGTTGCGGCCCAGGAGATGCTCTTACTCATCGAATCCCTGCGGTCTCTGCGTAGTGAGGTTCTAGAAGCTGGCGCATCATGGACCGTCACAATACGCCAGCGGCTGCGGAATCGGAAGGACTTATACCTTATCGGAAAACTTGAATCCCTTGGGACAGAGCTTGAGAGATGCATGGTGATAAGGGAGACGCTTCTATCTCGTCCGGTGGTCTCACCTCCCAGGATGGAGACCGACGAGAAGCTGCTGGACGCGGTTTCGAACCTGGCTCGGGGAGAGAGCGCCTTCGGTCTTTTGGGTTTGTTGGGGAAGTCCGAGCAAAAGAAAAAACTCAGGACATTCCAAGTGATGGGTCACTCACCCGTGACGCAAGACGATTGGGTACATGTGTCAAGGCATCTCTTCCTGTTGAAGTCCCTGCGCGGGCTCGCCGCAAGATGGAATGCGCTTGCGCTTAAACTAGGATTAGATCCTGTTGCCGGCACTGGGCCTGACGATGGAATCGCAGCTGCGCAATGCTATGCGGTATATAGCAAGGTGAGGGACGTCGCCGCCATTGAGCAGAGGCTCTGCGACGGCGCTCCGAAGCTATTTCCATCCTGGCCAAACGCTTGCGAGGTAGCCGACAATGAATCATTCCTTTCCGAGCTTGAGGGCGCGCTTCGACACCATCTCACCAAGAATCGTCTTGTGGAAGTCTGGACAGTTAAGGAACGATTCCAGAGGATTCTTGATGGCCGCGGCGGGCGGGTCGCAGATAGCATCCGCACGTTCCTGGCAAACACTCTCGGCAATCCAGCTATCGACGACTCGGAGATGCAGGCGGCGTGGTCCTCACTCATGGCCGAACTTGTCCGTGCTAACGGTCTGGCTTCGTATCTTCAGACTGTTCAGGAAGTCTGCGACCTCATCGGTGCTTCGGGCGCACGCGAGTATACTCAGCTGCTCAGACAACCCCTGAGAGGCACGATCGACTCGCTGCTCCCGGACAACTGGCGTCAAGCCTGGCGTTTAAGGCGTCTGGCAACACATCTGGAAGCTATCGATGTCCAAGAAGAGCTCAAGCGCTTGTCCGAAGTTCGCGGCGAGATAGAGGCGGACCTCTCACGATCCTATCGCGGCCTGGTCGTCAAGCGCACCTGGCTCAAGCTGGTTGAGAAAGCTTCGCCTGGCATACGCGCAGCACTTCAGGCTTACCTCAACGCTATCCAGAAAATCGGCAAGGGTACCGGCAAGCGAGCGGTGCGTTATCGACAAGACGCCCGCAACGCAGCTGCACAAGCCAATCCGGCGGTTCCATGCTGGATAATGCCGCACTATCGTGTGCCGGAGTCGCTTCCATCGGAACTGGGCTGTGTTGATCTTGTCATTATCGACGAAGCATCCCAATCCGATCTCACGGCGCTTCCCGCGCTCCTACGAGGCAAGAAGGTCCTGATCGTTGGCGACGACAAGCAAGTGTCGCCGGAAGGTGTGGGCCTTGAAGAGGAAAAGGTTCGCAGCCTGATGAACCGCTTTCTCGGAAACCAAGTCGTCACCTATCGGCCGCAGATGTCACCCGAGCGCTCAATCTACGATCTCTACAAAGTTGTCTTCGCGCGGAGCGGAGTCATGCTCAAGGAGCACTTCCGCTGTGTCGGCCCAATTATTGAGTTTTCGAAGCGCGAGTTCTACAACCATGAATTGCGGCCGCTGCGCCTCCCGCGTATCTCTGAGCGCCTTGACCCGCCTTTAATCGACGTGGTAGTGGAGGACGGATATCGCCGGGGCGATCTGAATCTCGCGGAGGTCCGCTTCATCGTCGATGAGATAATGGCGATCGTCAGCGACCCCGCGATGCAACACCGGAGCATCGGTGTTGTCTCACTGCTTGGCGACAAACAGGCATTTGCCGCGTGGGAGCGGCTTAGGGAAGAACTCGGCCCTGAAATAATGCTGCGCCATCGGATTGAGTGCGGAGACGCCCGCACCTTCCAAGGCAAGGAGCGCGATATCATGTTCCTCACTATGGTATCTGCGCCAAACGATATCGGCGCTCCCTTAGTGAGAGACACGTTCGCCCAGCGCTTCAATGTCGCAGCATCTCGTGCTCGGGACCGCATGTATCTGGTTCGTTCCGTGGAACCAGAGCACTTGAGCCCAGCCGACAAGCTTCGTCGCAGTCTGATTGCCCATTTCAACGCACCCTTTGTTCAGGACGAGACACGGGTTGAAGACCTGCGGCAGCAATGCGAGTCCCCCTTCGAGCGCGAATTGTACGATGAGCTCACCCAGCGCGGATTTTGGGTGGTCCCGCAGGTGAAGGTTGGACAATACCGCATCGACTTGGTCATCGAGGGCCACAACGACGCGCGACTTGCGGTGGAATGCGACGGGGATCGTCATCACGGCCCCGAAAAGTGGACGGATGACATGCAACGGCAGCGCGTGCTTGAGCGCACCGGCTGGCTATTCTGGCGGTGTTTTGCGGCATCATTTATCCGCCGCCGGAACGCTGTTCTGGACGATTTGTTCAGAACGCTGGCGGAGCATGGCATCGAACCTATTGCCGGCGAGGCGGCGCCACGTAGTGTACACACTGAACAACGTCGAGTTAAGACAGAGTTGCCAGTGTTGAGTCCCTGATGGATGGACACCACGAACAAATCCGTGATACGCTTCGACTTGGCCAACTCTCCCTGTGTGGAAATGAGTGCGCCTGTAGCTCAGGTGGATAGAGCAACAGTTTCCTAATCGTGCTCACGATCAGCTTTGCACGTCCCTGCAAATTGGCTAAATGCTTGAGTTTGCAGGGACGTTGCTATTTTGGGGCTTTCGGCTCTTATTTTGGTTATTGTTGGTTAATTCGGGCTGTTTTTGGTATCGGGAAACAAAGTCAAAGACAAAGTCAGGATGCAATATCCTACGGCATTTCTGGCGGACACAATGAGGGAAAACGGGTAATGCTCTGCTAACGTGTTGCTGATTATTGGTAGCGTCCTAATTTCAGTTTTTTAATGATGGCCAGATTAGTTGATTTGAATGTATTTACGGGCGCAATCTCTATCGATTTCGAGAGAACGAATCATTTTCCGAATGTGGCCAAGTTCAATAGTGTCGGCTTTTGGTAAAGTTGGGTAAACTTTGCCGTTAAATTTCACCATTCGGAAGTGGTTCGAGAATCGCCAACTTGATCCCTTGGCGCAATCGTCCAGCATATCCTGGACCCGCTTGAACGGCATTGAGGCGGACATGCTCAAGCAACCGAAGCAACAGCATACGTATCTGGTACGTTGTCACTGGCTGTGAATCGCTGAGCAATGTCTAATCGCATCACAGCAATACTTGATGGACGATTTTCGGGAGGCTCTTTGGGGAGGCTCTCAAAAGGCGGTTCTGGAACAAGCGAACCGGAGCGTAATGTTTCAACAGCCAATGTCCAACATAGCTCTTCCTCACCGTCAGGTTGGCTGTAGAAACGCTCTACTTCCGCCTTGAAAGCCTCATAGTCCGCCGATTCGGAGGCAATATCAAATAAGACATTCTTATATGTATTTCGGAAACGGAGGTAGGCTTCCTGCGGCGTTTCTCCGGTCTCTGCGATGGCACCTGGACGAACGCCGTAGATCCACCATTTTTGATCTTCTTCTGGGATCATCAGAGCGCGACCGGAAAGCGTTATGCCGGCCAGAAAACCATTACCCGATACAGCGTCCCGAAACGTGAACATGAGTGGGTAGGCGGGCATTTCTCTCCTCAGTTTAAAACGCCGAAGGACACGTCGTCCTCATCGGCATACCTTTCTCTTTTTGTTAGCATAGAGGAGATGTGGCTTAAGTTGCAAGAATTTCTTGCAGCGTCCACACATGATCGGCAATCCCCGCTTCCATTGCCGGGGTGACTCTCGGGCTTCTATGAACCCTGCAAAAATTGTAATGCGCGCTGAAAAGCCAAGAAGGATCGGAAACCGGCAACACTAAAACAGAGCGCTACCGAAAAACGCTGGTGCTCTTTCGGCGATAATTCCCCTCCCTATTCACTACATTGCGGAACCTTCTTTCTGCCGAGTCAGACGCTTCGCTTTTGCTTTCTGGCACGCCGCTTCTCGGCTTTCCAATAGTCGGATCCTACCTCCGTGCGCCATGATTCAAAGCGGCACTTCGGAAAACAGCAGGCTTGATTGGATCGCCGCTTGAGGAATAGAGCAGCGCAATTCGGGCATAGGCCAATGGGCATGTGTTTGAGGAGCCGGCTGTCGGCCGAGAAACAACCGAGGTATCGGATAAGCTTTTCCGCCGCAAAGCGGGCCGGATGCGCATAGACGATAAAATCCGCACGACCAGCCGAACGTCCCGCCTGGATGTCTCGAACTCGATAATTCATCACCGCCCCGTGCCTGAGGCTGCGCGGTTCCGTGATGGACACTATGTTTACACTGCGAACAGATCCGTGGTAGGCTTCGACTCGCCGACTCTCCCTGTGCGGCAAAGAGTGCGCCTGTAGCTCAGGTGGATAGAGCAACAGTTTCCTAATCGTACTTCCGATCGTCTTTGCACGTCCCTGCAAATTGGCTAAATGCTTGAGTTTGCAGGGACGTTGCTATTTTGGGGCCTTCGGCTCTTACTTTGGTTATTGTTGGTTAATGCGGTTTGTTTTTGGTATCGGGAGACAAGGTCAAAGACAAAGTCAGAATTAAATTAAAGTTCCCCACCTTTGCACACCGACTTAAGATAATCGGGGGCGTGAGGCGGTGATGAATAAAAGGCATATTTCGCGGATTCTGGGATTGTCCGCTGAATTTCGCGCCGCGATAGAAGTGACCCCGCGCTCGAACCTACCGATCACGTTCGAAAACTTTCCGCGAGGTTCCTGTGGGGATGCAATCCTGCTGCTGGCGAAGTTCTTGGAGGAGAATGAGTGCGGCTCCTTCCACTGTGTTCTCGGGGAACGGGAAGAACGTTCGCACGCCTGGCTAGAGCAATGCGACCTGATCGTTGATATTACGGGTGACCAATTTGCAGACATGCCCCACCCCGTTTTCGTCAAGCGCAGATCGCGGTGGCATGCTTCTTTCAATGGCAAAAGGCAGTATGTTGCGGATTTTGACATTTTTGATGAGTACACTCGGGTTAGGCTTCGTGCGGCCTATAACGTTGTGTTGCATAACCTGAACGCACTACGTGCTCACCTCGGCCCGCGCTTGGATTGCAGTTTACCTTTTTGAGTGCCGGCTATTTTCTCTCTCCGTTTCTTAGCTGCGTCAATCCAGCGTTCAAGTACTGCCCAGCTCACGGGGCGCGCGGGTTTGTTGAATCGTAGAATGAGCGCTTTTCTGATGGATTTTGGCTCTGTTCTTTTTGCTACGCCAGCCTCGTACAGCTCGAGCGCCTTGTCTTCCTTCTTATGCTGCCGGCTCTCTCTCATTTTGCGGGCGAAGTGACCTTCCTTCTGCTTCCTATCCTGCCATTTGTTCCTATAGCATTTTGAGTTGCAGTATTCCTGATCGCTTTTCGCCTTTACAAACATGCTGTCGCAGCCGGGACATAAGGCCAGCGCTTCATGCTTGAGAAGGCGACTGTCACCTGCAAAATAGGCCAGGTATCGAAGAAGCTCTTCCGCGGCGAAACGAGTGGGGTGCGCAGATACCGTGACCTGGTTGCGGCCGGCTGATCCGCCTGCCTGAATGCTTTCAATCGGGGAATTCAGCGATTCGGCGAGCGAGATCAAATCGGCTTTCTCGAACGATTCTCGCCGAAGGTGCTTCTTCAGAATCCGGCAAATCGCCTGAATCTCATCGGTTGACTTCTCGGCATTTATGACGGGACAAGGTAATCGTTGACGAGATCCCGGTGCGGGACCCACAACGCCCTCAAGGGAAAGGATGACAGGGCCTGTGGGCTTCTGGAAGCAGTCTGCCATCGGAATTACATAGGTCTTCTCAGCAAGATATTGCTGGCGCCCAATTGATTCGGCGGCAGTCCGAAACCTCCCACTCTTCTCTCGCTGTTCCCAATCGACAGCATTCCTGAGTGCACCCAGGAGCGATCGTGCAGCATTTTTCTGTTCAACAACTCTTCCCTGGAAAAGATTCATCGTTACTCCACGTTTCCTTTGCTAATAGCAAAAGCAGTTATAACGCAAATTGTAGGTTATGAATAGACACGCGTCAAGCTTCCTGTTTCAATGAAGCTATGACAACCGAAAACGAGATTAGAGAGCTTTTGACGACAACGGGCGCGGCTAAACGGGCCAATGTTTCCGCGGCAACCATTCTCCACTGGGCGCGGACCGGGCGCCTTGCGTGCTTGCGTCTTGCCGGCGGAGGACCGCGGTTGTTTTCTCCAGAGCAGGTTGATTGCGCGGCAGCCGAGGCGCGAAATCGGCGCGAGCAGAAGCGCGGAAAGAACGGCAGCGGAAAGGCGCAATGACCGTCGATACTGCGATCCTGCCCAATTTCCCGGAGGGAGAACGGCTGATCCTCGGTGCCAGGCTGATCGGTGCCGCGGCGATTCCTGAAGGGCTTCAGGCCGTCCATTTCTACGATGAACGGCACCGCTTGATTCTGCGGCGAATTCAGGAGCTCGAGGCCGAGAAAAAACCCGTCGACTTTGTCACCGTGATTGATCGCCTCCGTGGTTATGGCGAACTGGAAAAAGCCGGCGGGCCGGAATATATCATGACACTCACAGATGGGCTGCCGCGCGCGATGAGCGTCGCATTTTACGCCGAGGAAGTGAAAGAAAGATTCAAACTGCGCGAGATCATAAGAGTGTCCGACCAGGCGCTGAGGGAGGCCTGGCAAACGGGCGCCAAGTCAGACCAACTCGTCGCGGCGATCCAAAGGCGTCTGCCTGCTATCGCATCAAATAATGGTTCCCAGCCAACCTTCACGCGGCCGGATCATTGGTTAACGCTAGATGGCGGACTTCCTGAATCATGGGACTGCGCACCGATTCGCTGGGCGGCTGCTGGACTTTTTGCAAGGGGATCGCTTGTCGTGCTGGCCGCCGAATCGCAAGCGGGAAAAACACTCCTAACACTCCATACCTGCCGCCGTTTGTTGATCGGAGGAAAGCTCTATGGATATTTCGATATCGACCCGCTCAATCGCATTCTTTTTCTAGTTCTCGAAGATCCACCGCGCAGATGTAAATCACGCCTGATTGATTCGGCACGCGAGGGCGAGCCCACCATTGCACCTGGCCGCCTGGACATGGCTTTCTGGCCGGGGTTTTCGTTGTCCGAGGAGGGGCATTTCGGCCTGCTCGAAGCGACGATCGAGCGCGAGCATTACGACATGGTGGTGCTCGATACTTTTGGGCGCGCCACTCCGGGAATCCTGTCCTATGACGATGAGAAGTTGTCCATCATTCTCCACCGGCTCTTGGCCATAACTCGCAAGTACGACGTGATCCTCTGGATCAACGACCACCTCCGGAAGGCTCCCGACAAAGGCCGAGCTAAGCGCGAGCTCAGCCAGGCGGATGTGAAGGGAACGGGCGCAAAAATTCAGAACTCTGATGCTTACTACCTGCTCTCTCGGGACGGGTCTCGATTGCAGATCACCGGGAGCTGCAAGGATCGGGATAGCAAGGTTGGGTTTTTGCTGGATGTTGCCAGGGAGGGCGATCGATCAGTACCGAAATTTTCCTATGCCGGCGACCTGCAACAGATGGCTGGAGATATGGCGCAGCTCGGGGAAGCGAACCGCAGAAAGGTTCTGGAAATGATACCGGCCGCCGGAACGATTTCCCGCGCCGAGATTGTCGCGGCTACGGGCCTGAAAGATCCAACGGTTAAAAAACACTTATCGGCGCTGCTAGAGGTCGGTCAGATTGGAACGAATGGCCGAAAAGGCAAGGCGATCAGATACCAATCGGCTACGGGAATCGGATATAGCCAAACGTCTCTTTATCCGAACGCCGCAAGCGACATAGACACTGAGAGTTAATCGGCTATGACGGAATCGGATATGAGAAATGAGCGGTCGAATCAGAGTCGAGGCCGGTTGGGCAAGCTTCGAAAGAGCCCAATCGGCTATGACGACTGTCTCTATATAAGAGTAGCCGATTGCGTAGCCGATTCGCAGAGGGCGGAAAATGAGCGAAAAACCGGGGCTGCGATTGTGGGCTTCTGGGCTTCCGATACTTGAAAAACGGAAACCAGCAATAAACAACAACAGCCAAAAAGCGGACAAAGTACAGACAAAGTCGAAATGAGCACACCAACGATAACCAGCATTGACGCGGTTGCGGGAGGGAACGGAAAGCGCCCAACAGAGCAGAGAACTGTGGGCCAGGGCCGCTTGCTGAGTTTGAAGCAAGCCGCGGCGTATGTTGGCGTGAGCTACTGGTTGCTCCGGGACTACGTGATTGACGGCACGTTAAGGCCCGTGAGGCTGCCCGGGAGCCGCATCAAGAAAGATGGGCGCGTGACTATGAACTCGAAGGATCACCACATGCGCAAGATCATGCTGGATCGGGAAGACTTGGACAAATTGATTGAGGAGAGCAAGGGATAAGCCGCGATGCCAAGGCAAACACCGATGCGAATCATCAAGAAGAATCCTACCGCCGGCGGGGCGCCTGGTGCGCTATGCGGCAATGACAATGCGCTGAAAGCGGGTGTATACGCCGACCTTAGCCGCCGAAACGTGGATCAGCGATCGAAACTTGCGAAGGCACTGCGGGCAATCGAGGGGGAGTTGGTCGCGGCAATCGGTGGAGATCCGAGTCCGCAAGAGAAGGTCCTGATTGATCGGGCCGTCTACAAGATTGCGCGCTGCACGATGTTTGAAGCGGCGCATCTCACCGGGCAGGGAGACGGGGCGGATGAGCATTACCTTGCATGGTCAAATTCGCTACGGCTCGACCTGCAGGCGCTCGGGCTGCATCGGCGGGAAAAGAAAATTATGGACATCGCGGCCGCGTTCGCGGAGATGAATCATGCAGATAACTCCTAAGATGCTGAAGCACTGGAAAGCGGACCCGGTTGCATTCGTCCGGGAAGTTCTGCGAGACCCCGAGACTGGGCAACCCTTTGAGCTGTACGAGGCCGAGGAGCGATTTATCCGAGAGGCCCTTACCCTTCACCCGATGGGCGCCTGCCCTTCCCTGAACTGGTCTACAGCGCTCCAAAGAAGTCCGGTAAGACGGCACTCGCGGCAATCATCGCGATTTACATTATCGTTGTTCTGGGCGGGAAATATGCCGAGGCCTACTGTTTGGCAAACGATGAGGATCAATCGGTAGGCCGCGTGTTCAGGGCGATCTCTCGTATCATCTCGGCCAGCCCGTTGCTTGTAGACTCTGCCGACATCTTATCGAAGGAGATTGAACTCCCGAGCACAGGCGCGACGATTCAGGCGCTCGCCTCCGATGCCCCTGGATCGGCAGGCGCAAATCCCAATTGCATAGTTTTTGATGAACTTTGGGGTTACACCTCGGAGCGCTCGCATCGGCTCTGGGATGAAATGATTCCACCTCCAACCCGAAAGGTTGCTTGCCGGCTCACTGTCACCTATGCGGGCTTCGAAGGCGAAAGCGATCTGCTCGAAAAGCTCTACAAGCGCGGCCTGAAGGGTGAAGAGATTGCGCCGGATCTTTACCGGCAACCCGGCATGCTGATGTATTGGACGCATGAATGCGTGGCGCCCTGGCAGACACCGGAATGGAAAGCGCAAATGCGCGAGCAGCTCAGGCCGAATGCTTACCTTCGCATGATTGAAAACCGCTGGGTTTCGACTGAGAGCGAATTTGTTGATCCGGCATGGTGGGACGCCTGCGTGATTCCTTCGCTTTCCCCCGCGGTTTGTAACCCTGATCTGTTGATTTGGGTTGGCGTGGATGCTTCCGTAAAAAAAGATTCCACCGCAATCGTTGGCTGCGGGTGGAACGAGTCTGAGAAGCGCGTCCGGCTTGTCTGGCATCGAATCTTTCAGCCAACGAAAGAGGCACCGCTCGATTTCGAGGCCACTATCGAGGAAACCCTTCTGGATCTCAATCGACGGTTCAATCTCCGCGAAGTCCGCTATGACCCCTACCAAATGGTGGGTTCGGCACAGCGCTTGCAAAAGGCGGGCCTGCCGATGGTCGAATTCCCGCAGACCGTTGGAAACCTCACCGAAGCATCGAGCAACCTGTACGACCTCATCAAAGGGAAAAACCTACTCGTTTATCCCGACGATGCAATGCGGCTCGCGGTCAACCGGGCCGTGGCCCTGGAGACTTCACGCGGCTGGAGGATTGCAAAAGAAAAAGCGAGCCACAAAATTGATGTGGTAGTTGCCTTGGCACAAGCGGCGCTCGGGGCCGTCAAGAGAGCGGGAGCGGGCAGACCCGCAATCAATAGCCAGGCAATCAAGGCCGTTGTGGTGCAGCATCGGACAGAACTTCCCTTCGTTTGGAATAGGGACTATCCGCGCGAATATCGAGCCCATTGCGTGTTCTCCGGGCGAGACGGCGACCCTGTTCCCGTGGCAATCGGTCACCTACAAACGCAGGACGATGGTTCAACCAAACAGACTCTTGATGTGATTCGGGAGATACGCTGTCAGTCATCACAGGACAGCATCAAGGCGCTTGTGGGCCTGCTGAGGGCATACAGGATAGATGCTATTCGCGGCGATGAGCAAACGGAGAAACGACTGCGGAATGAACTTCACGGGTATTCCGTCAAATTCTGGAAAGAGACCGAACCGCGCGCAGAACTCTATGAGCGTTTCGTGTCTCTAGTGAATGCGGGACAGGTTGAAATACTCGATCATCCGCGGCTGATCCGGCAGTTGAGCGACCTGGAGCAAGTCACTTTGCATGAAAAGGAAAGTATTCAGGTTGGACTAAGCGGTGATGACCTGCTTCATGTTGCCGCGTCTGTGTTGGTGGGACCGAAGTACGTGTGCAGGATGATCCCAATTGTGGGTTGGTGAACATTTAATCAATCAATTCAAAAAGGAGCAAACACAATGGATAAACCAGAGGACGTTGTGGGAAACATTAAATTTTATTTAGACCAAACGCTCGGGAGCCTGCCAGAAAGCCTGCCGGAGGGAATGGTCAAAGAGGCGGGCGCGAATATAAGACCCCTGGTCGATATCGCAAAAAAGTTTGCGGACGGTGTTCTCAGGATATCGGCGAGCGGTCGTTACACTGACGAAGGACTAAGTGAGAGGAGGCAGGAACTGGCAGCCGAAGCAGACGCGTCTTTACGCGATTTCGAGGAGAACGCCGTCCGAAAAGTCGCGGAGCAGATCGAGGAAACCGAGAAAGAGATGACAATGCCGGTTGATGCGGCTGCTCTTATCGAGGAGCGGGTGGACCCCTGGAGCTACAAGGCTTTGTTGAGACACGCGAAGGAGGCTGAAATTCGGGCATACTTGCGAACGCTGGATGAGATAAAACGTATGGCCGTGTACTCCTCCGCGTGCGCCGACAACGACAGTTTCACCATAGGCGCGATCGAGAGCGCCCCCGCCTGCATGAGACTGTTCCCGGAAGATGAAATCAAAAAGCGGCAAGCGACCCGGCGGGCACGACAGCACCCCGAGGCGGCGAAGCGTCTGGAGCAGTTAGAAACCCTCCGAACTTTCTACACCCGCTCATTCGGCTATGCGCGGGGGAAGATGGGCGTTTCGGCTGCGAGAGAACCGCAAATCTTTTCGCCGAAGTGACGGCTTGAAATTGAAACGGGGGTTGCGTGCCGCTAAATGGCCATGGATGGCGCGCGTGAAACGCTCAGACTCCGGCGTTTCCCTTACACCGGGAGGCGGGGGCTCCCGTGGGGCCCCGCTTCCCTTCCGCGATCACGAAACGGGGCGTGTCTTGATAAGGGGGCGCGGGGGATCGCGTCTCCTGGGGCAACCTGGCGAATCTTTTTCGAGGGAATATGAGCGAAACGCAAAAGCCTCCCAAACGCGAACCACACTGGCGCCCGTTCGATTGTGAAGGATGTAATGCCGTTTTCGATGAGAAGACCTGGGAAGCGCATTGGAGTCTCTCAGGTGAATTGACCTGGAGCTGCCCGCGGTGCAAACATCCAAACTATCCGCGGCTGGATTGACGCGGCCGCCACAATAGGGCGCGCGGCTTGCGCTGCCTGGGGCCGTCCTTTGATCTCAAACCGGGACGGCCAAGGAATACTGGAGGGCAGGAGAAAATCGATTGTAGGGCAACGTCGAACAATGTGTGCAAAACGACGAACTATTAGAAAGCGGATCGGAGCAATGCATGAAGGCGAAACGCAAGGGCAATAGAAACGAGCACAAGGCGATCGCAATTCTCGAGGCGGCCGGGTATTCCTGCACCCGGGCCGCGGGAAGCCTCGGCATGTTCGATATCGTCGCGATCAGCCGGCAAGGTCTGCGCCTGGTCCAGGTGAAGAGTAACCGAGACGCGGCGCCGGCTGAGCGCGAGGCAATCGAACTCTTTGACGGCATACCTCCGGGAGCATCAAAAGAGATCTGGATTTTTCGGGACTATGCGCGGGCGCCGATTATCAAGGCGATTGCCTGATGTAACTGAAACGGTATTCTTTCGTGCGATTGTCTATGCCGAGAGCGGGGGAAACAAATCACTTTGAGAGTGGCAGATTGCACCCTAGAATCGGCTCATGCAACCCTCTACCTATTACGGAAATCTGTTTAAACGAGCAATGATCGATACGAAGAACTTCTTGGGATTCAACGTTAGAACAGCAGTCGCATCGGTGGCGATCTTGGGGATCGGATTCCTGATTCACTCAAGGCTCTTCGGATACAACGCTGCTTTGGATGAAATCAGGTCATGGGTATCCTTTGTGCTAATTGGGACGGGCGCATTTTCTATTGCACTGTTTTTCTACAACGTAATCCGGGCCCCATATCGGCTTGCCGTTGAAACTGAGCACCGAACATCCGAGAGAGAAAAGAAAGCCGCCGAAATTGAAGCGTATCTGGAATCGCTGAAAAAGGGACGCCCGCTTCTAAAGATTGCGCCTGCTGGTTGCTGCGTCG
>Ga0315277_10005057_pt1 | contig 17450 bp, 16 predicted proteins | sample YL17G05_15_MG_FD_203695 | JGI IMG/M metagenome (GOLD analysis project Ga0315277, IMG submission 203695) | Sediment microbial communities from Yellowstone Lake, YNP, Wyoming, USA - YL17G05_15 | ecosystem: Environmental > Aquatic > Freshwater > Lake > Sediment | place: USA: Wyoming | collected... | reverse complement strand
TGCGGGCGACGCCGCGATCTACGTGCCGCCCGATGATCCGGAGCAGATCGCCCGCGCGCTTAAACAGGTCGCGGGTTCCCTGGAGCTTCAGGTGGAAACGCGCCGCAAAGGTCTGGAACGCGCCCGGGGCTTCTCCTGGCGCGAAACCGCCCGAAAAACCCTCGCGGTTTACGAAAGGGTCCACGGGCAACAACGCGCAGCGAGCGACACCCCGACTCAGCGAATGAACGTGAACGACACGGGGTACTGAAAGGACTCGCCTTCGTTGGCCTTGATCGCGGCGATTATCGTCAAGATCAGGTCGGAGATCACCACGGCCAGGAAAAGGACTATCCCGATTCCGAGCGACCCGCACGCCAGCGCCAGCAAAATCGCAAAAGCCCCGTAAATGAGCATGGATATCTGGAAATTGATGGCCGCCTTCCCCTGCGTGTTCACAAACGGGTATTCATCTTTCTTGACCAGCCAGACCACCAAGGGGCCGGCCACGGCCAGGAAGGGCATCATCGGGAGGAACCCCGCCAATGCCGCGAGATGACACAGCATCCCCCACGTCCTCTCTTCTTTGGAAGTATGTCTCACCATGGCTTCCCTCCGTCCGCCTGGCATAAGAACGCGCCCTGGCGCAGCGGCCGGCCTCCATTACAGCGCGCCCGCGCCCGGAACTCAAGCAAAACCTCATGCCCGCGAAAGCGCCAACACCTCCACCGACGCGGCCCCTGCCCCCGCCAGCACCCGCGCGCACTCATTCACCGTGCTCCCGCTCGTGAACACGTCGTCCACCAAAGCCACTCGCAGCCCCCGCACCACGTCCGGATAAGGCGCCTCAAACGCCCCGAAGACGCTCCGGGCGCGCCGCTCCGGAGGCAGAAGGGCCTGCCGCGGAGTATGGCGCGAGCGGACCAGCAGGCCCGGCTCCGCCGGCAGGCCCGACAGCTCCGCCAGATCCCGCGCGAGTTCCTCGGCGTGGTTGTAGCCCCGCCACGTCCGCCGCAGGAAATGCATCGGCACGGCAACCAGCACTTCGGGCTTCTCCGAGGCGAGGCGGAACTCGGCCAGGTTCATGAACATGGCCCGCGCCAGGGGCCGCCGCAGCTCCATCCGCCGCTTGTACTTGAAAGCATGAATGGCGTCGCGCAGGGCGCCCTGATATAGGTAGGCGGCGCGGGCGGACACAAAATATACCGGCTCCCGGGGACAGCGCGGACAGCGCCGCTTCACGCTCCGCACCACCGCCGCCCCGCACAGCGGACACACCGCCCGCCCCACCGCCCGGAAAGCCCCGCGGCAGGAGTCGCAGATCGCTTCGTGGCGCTCGCGCACCGGGTCGCCGCACACCGAGCAGATCGGCGGCAGCATCGCGTCGTAAATGTCCCGGCAGATGTCTGCAAACGCGCGGGCAAGCATAGGATCCGGCCTTAGTAGCAGTGCTGAGGACTAAGGACTGAGTGCTGAGTGCTGCGCTGAGTCCTGGGCTATGAGATCGTAATCCCCAAACCGAAATCTCCAATCCGCAATCCCCAATCCTCAGCACTCAGTCCTCAGCACTCAGTCCTTTCTTCTCTCATAGATATCCCGCAACGCCTCCCGCAAACGTTCCAGGTTGACGGACGCCTTCAGGCACGGCCCGAACGGCCGGTCGTTGGCCAACACCAGGATCGGCAACTTGTGCCCGAAGTCATACAGCCCGCTCACCAGGTCGCGTTCGCAAGCCACCGCCACGATGGCGGTCGGGCGGAACTCGCGCACCTTGTCCCGCGCCTGCTTGTTGGCCCCGACCACGACGACCGGGCAATCCCACCCCGCGGCGATTTCCTTGATGGAGCGAATCGTCTCCGGCGTGAGGCAGCGCGGCAGAAGCACGAGGGGCCGCACGGCGGAAATAGCGCGCAGCTGCAGCCGGGCCAGCGTGTTGGTGATGGCGACGCAGGACGAGCCGATCCGGTCGCGGCTCAGACCGAACGGCCTCGCGCACCAGGCCAGGAAGGGAACCTGGAGCGTGAGCCACCTCGAAAACCAGGGGAAAGCGAGGTAGCGGCTGCGCGCCGCCACGGCCAGGACGCAGAAGAACCACGCATGCCACCAGCTGGCCAGGGGAGCGCCGATCACCACGATAACGATGACGGTTGCAACGGGGACGGCGCGGGAAGCGGCAATGGAGACGGAGCGGAAAACAACTTGGGTGAGAAACCACGCGTCCACAACGAGAATGAGGGTGACCACGACGAGTTCGGCCAGCAGCAGAAGGAAGTAGAGGCGAGGGCCTTCGTTGAGGCTGGCTTCATGGCGCTCGACGTCGCCGTCCCAGTCATACCAGCTGGCGCCGAGCTTGCGGTCGGGGAATTTTCTCGCGCGTGGATCCTGTTCGGCCAAGGAGCGACCCTTCTTCCGAGCAACACTGTCCATTCGGGTCTATAGAAAGGCAGGCGGAAAAAGGCAAGAAGAATCGGCGTCATTTCCCCGGATTCTTCCGGTAAACGTCCAACTCATAGATTGACCAATGGTACGTGGCATTCGTTCCGGTCTGCGTTATCCTTATGTAGCGCGCGGTCTGCGCCGGAAAGGTAATGGTGGTAATTCCCAATTGTCCGGAACCGGTTGCGATCGGGTTCCCCCAGTTCGTGCCATCTTTTGATACCGATACGGAATACTTGTCCGGTGAATCCCATAAGGCCCAGGTATTATCGAGCACTATTCTGTAGAACGTCTGCTCTTGCTTCATATCAACCTGGAACCATTGTCCGGCATATTGGGTTTTCGTCATATCGCGCCATCCCGTCCAATGGTCGCCATCAATCGCATTTGCGGCGGACACATCGAACGGAACACGGTTGAAAACAAACACGCCGTCCACCACCGACGCCGAAGCGGTCCATGACTTCTTGTCGAGCGGCGAATCATCCGGCGGAGGCGGCGGCAACGGTTTGGGTGAAGTGATCGGCAATACACCCAGCCCGGCAAATTTCCATGTGCCAGGCTCCGCGCTGAATTTGACGTAACCGGCGTCCTCCCCGTTCCATGCAATACCGGTTACTCCGCCGCGATAGGTCCCGTTCCAGATGGTGGCGCCATTTACCTTGATGGAATCCAGCTTTGAGAATGAGCCTTTGGGTATACCCACTATGGCCTTGGTGTTTGAGGGCGAAATCAGGCCCAAGGAGTATTCAGATGTGGTTTTTTTCATATCCACTGTGATATCGCCCTTAATGGAGGGAACAACCACTTTAATGGCGGTCAGAAATGCTTCCTTTGGCAACACATGATACGTGCTCCAGCCCGGCGCCTCCGGGGAAACCCCTGCTATGGTTTGAGAAAGAATAAGGACCGGAGGATTCCACCCATGATTAAGCGATGATCCGGCATCAAAGGCATCTATGTGTGATGCCCACCACCGGTCATAATGTTCCCAAAGTGTTGTAAAACTGCATGGTATCATGGTCTTGTAACGATTATACATTCTGAGCAGGGCATACTCCTGTTTTCCCATGGCGCAAAGGGCTTCCAAGACCCATCGGTCAAAGAAACAACTCGCATAGGTCTTTGTTGTCAGGACATTGTCATAGATCGCGTCCCACTTCGAGCTGTCCGCAAGGCCGGCATTGACCGCCATCGCGTTTGCCCTGTCGTCCGGAGTGGTGACTTGCGAAGACATGTAATAACTCCCCTTCCAGTACTTGCTGTCAAAGGTGCTTCTTATGCCGTCGAGCTTTGCGTCAATGGCCGCAATATCCGCGTCATGTCCGGTCACCTGCGCCATCTTCTTCAGTGTTTTCAAGTCAATATACCAGAAACACGTCTCGATGACGGCGGTATCTTTCACTTCTTTTCCCCAATCGAACCATGTCCGCCGGTTTCCAAATTTGTAGGTCTCCAGAAGAAAGGTTTTCGTCTGGTCATACACGGAACGGATGGATTCCAGATCGCCGGTCTGTAGATAATAGAACCATAGGCCATACTCGCCGAGGAACTCCAGATGTTGACCCGGATAAAAACCAGGTTCGAGTTTCCTCAACACCAGATCCTTGCACAACCGATGGGATGCAGAGTCAAACACGTAAAAGCACTGGTTCAACTCAGGGGTTCCATCGCCCCAAAACCCGACCCTCTCACGGTCGGGGCAATCATAAAACCATTCTCTCATGCAGATATACGCGGTCCTGGCCGCCTTTTTCCAGAGAATGTTATAGTCGTTATCGTTGCACTCAAACGAACCGGCAAACGTCGTATCGTATCCCGTCTCACGATACTTTACGGCTTTCACGGTTACGCCCGCGGGGATGGTATAAATGGCGCCTTCCCCGCTCACCCAATTCTTGGCCTCGTAGTCCTGGAGGCCGGATTTTGTCGTGTATGTTTCCGTTGGGGTCAGGTAGAGGACGAGTGGATTGCTGGAGTTGAGGCTGATCACCTTGTCCGCCGGGGCCTCGACTTCGATCCAGGGTTGAAAATGGCAGTTATAGGGCATCGTGCAAACCAGTTTCCATGGCTTACTCTCCGAGTGGGGCAGATCTTTGGACACACGGACATAGTCTTTCAACCCATAATCTTTCATTGGCTTGACGCCCCCCGCGGGACTTTCGCCCGCCTTCTCCGAGGTGTTGCTTTGGTCTGTTTGCTGGGCAAGGACCGGACGTGTTGGCACTGCGGCGGCCGTGAGAACGATTATTGCTGCGATGTAATTCCTCATGTTTACTCCTTGTGCCGCATCGAGTCCAGCGCCTTCCTGTCCTGCGGCAGTTTCAAGATATCCACAAAATCCCGCGCATAGTCCAGAAAGAAGAAAGCTCAGAGAACTGAAAACGCGAAAAAACCACCGAAGAGGCGGACCCCGCAAAATACGAGGAGATCCTGCTTTCTCCGTGTTGTCCATACTTTCCGCGGCGAAAAGCTTGGTCTCTCCTATGATCCGGGTGATCCGCGGAACTATCTATCGTCTCACCGGCCCTCCTCACCAAAGGAGAAGGGAACCGTGACGGTAATGAACTGATCCTTGATTGTGCCGGGCAAGGGAAGAAGAGCCTGGGTCTGGATGAGCGCCTGCTTGGCAAAGTCATCCAGGCGGGACTGACCCGTGCTCTGGAGCACCTCAATGGTGTCAATCGTGCCGTTACGCTGGATGCGGAACCGCAGGACACAGATAGTATTGGCTCTGCCCTTCAGACTGCTGGGATAGCTGAAATTGGCCTGGATCCGGCCCTGTGCGTCCGAACCGTAGCCATAGGGCAGAAAAACGTTGCCCTCGGTTGTCAGCGCGCCTGTGGGGCCGTCCAAAGAGCCGTTCGGATCGCCCTTGCGGAGCGGAGCCGGGCCGGCGCCGCCATAATCCCCCACGGAAGGCCAGGGGGGAAGGGGCCGGCTTGGTCCCGCGTCCGCGACCCTCGTGTCCTTCCCCGAACTCCTGTCCAGAGGGGAGGGAATGGCTGGAAGCGGGGGGTCCTTCTTCGCGATCGGCTTGTTGATCTTGGGCGCCGTAGAGATGATTCTCTTGACCTCCTCGGGCATCTTACGCGCGGATTTCGGCGCTTCCTTGGGAGGGAGAACGATCCTGTTCTTAGGCGTTTCAGGCTTGGGCGCGGGCGCGGGCGCAGGTGGCGGTGTCGGCTTGGGCTTGGGAAGCTGGGCGTTTTCGACGGGAATGGCGCGCTCCACTCCGAGGGGTTTCTCCGACGTCCCTTTGATGGGCGGTCCTACAGGTCGGATAATGATAGTCCCGGGGTCCAGCCACGTGTACCGGGTGTGCGGCCGGACGGGAATAAGCCCCAGAACAAGCAGAGCGACCACAAGGAAGACGTGGCCGCCCGCCGAGCAGAAGAGCGTGATCGCGAAGGGGAACGGGTAGTGCTTGGAGAAATGGGACATGGCGGTTGCCTCCGCGCGGGATCATCTGGCCGGGGAGGAAGGCGTTTCAGAACTCTCCGGTTTGGTTGCAATGCCGATATTCGTAACGCCGGCCTGTTGTATGGCGCTGATTACCTGGACGCCAACGCCAAAGCGGCTGTTCATGTCTCCCTCGATCACGACGGCGAACTTGTCATCGTTGCCCTTTTCGGTCCGGATGGTGGAAATGAACTCCTCACGGCCTTTCGGGTCCGAAAGGTCCAGACGATGCTCAGCCTTGCGGCGATCCAGCAGGTACACCTTTTCCTTGGTTTCGCCGGTCTCGGGTTTCTGGATCACGACCGTGAGGATCTTGGACTGATCCACGTCCGTGGAACCTGTGCGCTCGACGGGAGGAAGGTCCACCTTCAGGCCGTGTTGCGAGAGCCGCGGCGCCACGAGCATGAAAGTGATCAGCAGAATGAACGCGGTATCCAACAGGTTTGTCACGTTGATCGTGGCGTTCACTTCCAGAAGTTGGCGATGGCGTCTCTGACGCATTTGGAGAATCCCCCCGCACGCCTGCGCGTGCCATTATAACTCAGACGATGGTTCTGTGTAAAGGTTCCACAATCAAGTCTCTCAGATCTCGTGTTTGAGCAACTGCTTCTGGATGACGTTGGAGAGCTCCAGGGCGAAAGAGTCCATCCGGCTGATCAGAAGCTGAACCTTGGATGTAAAGTAGTTGTACATGACAGACGCGGGGATGGCCGCAGCCAGACCCCCGACCGTAACCATCAGGGCGGTAGCAATGCCTGGCGCCAGGGTGCTCAGGGACGCAGCCCCCTGGCTTCCAAGCCCCTGAAAGGTGACCATGATCCCCCACACCGTCCCAAAGAGTCCGATGAAAGGGCAGACGTTCGAGGTGAGGGCAAGGAAGATCAGGTGGCTCTCGAGATGAGCGATCTCGTTGGAGATGGTCCGCTCGAACACGCGCTCGATGCCAGCCTTGGCCACGTCGATCCGTTGCTCGTCGCTCAGCTTGTAACCCAATTTGTACCAGTCTTCTATCTCGAGCTCCAGGTATCCCTCCCGCAGAATCTGGGCCAGAGGGCTGTCCGGGTAAGCCGCCGTGTTGCGGTAGGCGTCCTGGAGGCTCCCGCTACCCGCCATGCATTCGTTCACAAAACGGTTGGTCTGCCGCACTGCCGCATTGATATGAATGAACTTATACACGATGACGGCCCACGTGCCCACAGAGAAGAAGAGGATCCCCACCATGCAGACCTTGCCTATGAAGTCGGCTTGGACGATCATCTTGATGATGTCGACCCCGAGCCACTGGGTGAGGCCGCTCGACGAGAAACTGGTGGCGCAACCGGATGCCAGCATCAGGGCGGCAAGGAGAAGCGCAACCGGCAGAAGAATGGCCGTGCCTGGCCTGAGCAGGGGCCGCGAGGCCCTGGAATCATTCTGATTTCGCTGAGAGAATAGTGGTTTCATGATGGCTCGATCCCGAAGAAGTCTGTGATTATCTCAAAATCGTCCAGATTGTGATACTGAATCTCAACCTTGCCGGCGCTGTCGGTCACCGGGCGGATGAAGACCGGAAGACCGATTTTCAGTGAAAACGCTTCCTGAAGGGTGCGCATTTGGGCCTCGACCGTGACGGCCCGCGGCGGCCGGGTCTTCTTCTGCGCTCCGAGGCGGCGGGCAAGCACCTCCGACTCGCGGACGGAGAGACCCTTCGCGAGAATGAGGTTTCGGAGGTGACGCTGCTTGGGCGCGTCGGGCAACGAAAGGATCGCGCGGGCGTGGCCCGCTGTGAGGCGGTTCTCATGGATATCGTCCTGGATATCCAGGGGAAGGTTCAGGAGGCGGAGGCTGTTGGCGATCGTGGGGCGTTTCTTCCCGACCCGGTCGGCGACCTGTTCCTGGCTGAGGTGAAATTGCTCCATCAGGGATTTGAAAGCACCGGCCTCTTCCATCGGGTTCAGATCCTCGCGCTGCAGGTTCTCGATGAGCGCCATCTCGAGGGAACCCTCGTCGGACACGTCCACGAGGATACACGGCACCGTCTCAAGCCCAAGCAATTGCGCCGCGCGGAACCGGCGCTCGCCCGCCACCATCTCGTAGCCGTTGACCGTGTGCCGGACCAGGAGCGGCTGCAGAATCCCCTTCTCGCGGATCGAGTCCGCAAGCTCCGTGATATGGTCCTCGTGGAAGACGGAACGGGGCTGATTGAGGTTCGGGCGGAGATCCGCGACCGAAATGTCCACAACCCGTCTGCCGTCATGCGTTTGCGGCGGAATCGGGGAAGAATGAGGCGGGATCTGGGGTTCGCCGATCAGCGAATCAAGTCCGCGCCCCAGCGCTCGTTTTTTCGCAGGCATGCACAACCTCCTGGCAGAGCTCGATGTAGTTGAGGGCTCCGCGAGACCGAAAATCATACAGAATAATGGGCTTGCCGAAACTAGTGGCCTCGCTCAGCTTCACGGAGCGATGAACCACCGTTTTGAAAACGCGACTGCCAAACACCCGCCGCACCTCATCCTGGACCTGGACGGACAGGTTCGTGCGGGAGTCGAACATCGTGATGACCAGACCAAGGAGGGAAAGAGCGGGGTTGTAGGACTGCCGCACGCGATCAATGGTCTGAGTCAGAGCACTGAGACCCTCGAGGGCGAAATACTCGCTCTGGACAGGGACAAGAACAGACTTCGCGAAGGTCAGGACGTTCAGCGTGAGGAGGCCGAGCGAAGGGGGCGAGTCTATCAGAACATAATCATATTCGGGGAGAATTCGGTCCAGGGAAAGCGCCAACCGACGAGCGCGGTCGGGAAGATCAATCAACTCCATCTCCGCGCCGACGAGGTCAATGGTGGAGGGCAGGATATCAAGCCGTTCCACGGAAGTGGGGATCAAAACGTCGTGCGGCTCGACGGAATCAATGAGGATCTGGTAGATAGTTTGTTTGAGCGACGGCTTGTCAATGTTCAGGGCGCTTGTCGCGTTTGCCTGGGGATCCATGTCAACCAGAAGGGTTTTTCGTCCCGCGGCGGCAAGGCAGGCTGCCAGATTAACGGCTGTAGTAGTCTTGCCGACGCCGCCTTTCTGGTTGGTAATAGCGATGACGTGAGTCATGGGAGATACCGAAAAGGGGGCTTGCGGCGGTCGTGTTTCACGTGAAACATGGGAGAGGACTGTTTCCTGGGTGTTTCACGTGAAACGGATCCCGATTTCGCAGCACCCCAAATGCTTATAGGTTTTTCCCGCCAAGGAATCAAGGGTTTTTTGTGCGTTCTGGATCGAAGTCCGCCATTTCGCCCTCGCAGTGCCCTATTCGTGCATCTTGAGCGCCTCGGGCATGTGCCGCAGAATATCCCCGGCGGTCATTCCCCGCGCCCCTGATTCCTCCCGCGCCAGGTCCCCCGCAAGCCCGTGGAGAAACACGCCCGCGCAAGCCGCGCTCAGCGCCGAACACCCCTGCGCCAGCAACCCCCCGATCAGGCCGGTCAGGACGTCGCCCGATCCTCCCTTGGCCATCCCATTGTTCCCCGTGGAATTGACGAACGCCCTGCCGTCCGGAGCCGCAACAATGCTCCTTGAACCCTTCAGGACCACCACGACCCGCGCGTCTTGGGCCAGCTTCAGCGCCGTTTCGATGCGACGTTCCTGAACTTCGTCCGCCGAAATCCCCAGAAGCCGCCCCATTTCCCCGGGATGAGGCGTCAAAACCGTGGGCGCCGGTCTCTTGCTCAGGTAATCAATCCTGGTTCCCAGGCAATTCAGTGCATCTGCGTCAAGGACCATGGGGATATCCAGGCAAACCAGTTCGTCCACCAGCCGGGCGGTTTCCGGCCGGGTGCCGATTCCCGGCCCCAGTGCGATGGCGTCTGCCTTACCGAGATACGGCTCAAAAGAATCCCAGGAGTCGTGCGTCAGGTAGCGTCCGCCTCCGCCGGGGATGGGGATCTTCACCGCTTCCACCAGCCAGCCGGCCAGAACGTGGGATACTTCCGAGGGGAAAGCGGCATAGACCATCCCACACCCGGACCGCAGCGCCGAGGCAGTCGTCAGGTAAGCGGCCCCGCTCATCCCGTCCTGGCCCGCGATCACCAGGAGGGAGCCGAAAGTCCCCTTGTGTCCATCAAAGGGCCGCGTTGGCAAGGCGTCTGAAACATCGCTCTCGTCAATGGCGTGGAGTTTGAGTTCGGGATTTTGCAGGAGATCCTCAGGGAAACCAATATCCGCCACCACGACTTCGCCGCAGAACTCCGGCCCCTGCCCAAGAACCAGCCCCCGCTTCGGGAGGCCCATCGTAACTGTAAGATCGGCAATAACACACGAACCCTCCGCCAAACCCGTATCCGGATCGAGTCCGGAGGGGATATCAATCGCCACCACGGGGGTTTCGAGGCTGTTCATTACGGCGATGGCTTCCCCAAACGCGCCCCGAACCGGCCCGGTGGCGCCCGTGCCCAGGATCGCGTCCACGATCACGTCGCACTCCTCGAACGCGGAGGCCATGAGGGGGACGCTGTGCCGGTCCAGGATTTCCACCCCCTCGGGCAACCTCTCGAAGTTGGCCCGCCCGGCGTCGCTCAGGTTCTGGCTCTCGATCAGCATGATCACCCGCACCCGCACCTGGTTTTGCGCCAGGATGCGGGCCGCGACCAGCCCGTCGCCGGCGTTGTTGCCCTTGCCGGTGACGATCCCGGCGCAGCGTGGCTGGTATTCGGCGAGGATCGTCTCGGCCACGGCCTCCCCGGCCCGCTCCATCAATTCCAAACCGGTTATGTTCCGCTCCTGGATCGTGACGGCGTCTATCCGCCGCATTTCCTCCGCGGTCACCAGCTTCATGGCCATGTCTATCCCTCCTTGTCCCTTCCCCCGGCGGCCGGAACCCATGAGGCGCAACCCCCCACCATACAACCGATTGCTATCCCTCCTTGTCGGTTCCCTCGGCCTTGTTCGTTCCCCCGGCGGCCGGAACCGCTCTCATGATCGTCCCGTCGTAGGCCGCGGCCACGCGCGCCCCCGGCGGCACCACCAGGAAATCGCTATCGTCCCAGGGGCCGTCCACCAGCCGCCGCAGCCATCCCAGGTCGCCCTTCTGGAGGTCGAAGGCCAGGCCGGTTTTCCGGGCGGCTTGCACGGTCTCCTCTTGATACGGCAGCGGGCACAGCCCCGGAACGTCCACATAAGTCATGCGGCTGTAGTTGTGCAGGCCCGTCAGGGTCTCCATGAGATAGCGGGCGTTTTCCTCGCCGTACTTCTCCACGTATTGCTCGAAGGTTCGCAGCGCGCCGAAAGGAGACGCGCTCTCGGCCGGCAGTTCCTCGAGGTTTTCGTGGTCGCGCTCGATCCAGCCCGACGTCTTGTAGAACGTGCCGGGGTTCTCGCCGAAATACCGGTCATAGGCCGCCCGCGAACCCAGGAAAAGCGCGATGCAGTCGTGCGAGCGCGGGATCACGAGGGGCAGCGCGGGATGTCCCAGCCCCACGATGCCGTTGTTGCAGAGCGCGAAGCCGAGCAGGACGGCGGCGTAGCGTTGCGGGTCCACCGCGGCGATCTCCTGCTGCAACCGCTCGGCCATTTTCTCCGAGCGGAGGTCGTGCAGGCCCTGGGTCAGGAAGTGCAGGTCAATGATGTTGCGGGACTGCGCCGCGCACAGGCAGATCTCGCGGTAGAAGATCTCGCAGGCGATCAGCCTCAACCGGAGCGGTTTATACGGTTCGCGCGGCGGTTGTGGGGTATCCAGAGGGAACATGAGACTATCCTTGGCGGGCGGTGGGCGGACCACAGGGTCCAGGAACCTATCTCAGAGCCGGGGGGCGGGATTGTCAAGGCAAAAGGAGGCGGGAACTACAGGCTGGAGGCTGGAGACTGGAGGCTTGAGGCTTGAGATTAGAGACTCCGGACTCCAGACTCCGGACTGAAACGCCCTCGTTTCCAAAAAAAACTCTCGCTTCTTCCATGCCAAGCGGTTATGAATAATCCGTATTGAACGTTGATGTCCGCGGCAGAGAACCCAGGAGAAGGAGCGGCGGGGAATTTGACGATGAGAGGGAGGCGACAATGAACTATAACCTGCTGGAGGAAAAATGGATTCCCGTCCTTTATCACGATGGACGATGGGAGCGCGTTGGAATTCGCAGGGCGCTGGAGGATGCCGGCAATATCCGGCAGATCGCCGCGAGCAATCCCATGGACCGCGTTGCGATTCTGCGGTTCCTGCTCGCTATCTTGTATTGGTGTAAGGGAAACCCGCCGGATCAGGCCGACGCGATTCCGTCCGACTCGTTTCCCTTGGATTGGTTCAAGAAACTCGACGACAACAAAGAGCGCTTCAATTTATTGGGCGACGGGAAGCGGTTCTATCAAAATGATGCGTACAAACGGAAAACGCCGGAGCACACAACGAATTACCTCATTCATGAGGTGCCTAGTGGCACGAACAAATGGCATTTCCGGCACTCGACCGACGGAGTGGACGGATTGTGCCCGGCATGTTGCGCGATGGGCCTAATACGATTGCCTATGTTCGCCACATCGGCGGGAAAGGGAATGACGGCAAAAAGCGGCAAGTCACCAGGGATCAATGCAAAACCCCCAATCTACCTTCTGCAGGTTGGAAGATCACTGGCGTCAACTCTCCGGCTCTCCTGGCACAGAACTGACAAAGAAATGGGAATACCGGCATGGGAAAAGGCGGATGTGGAGCTCCCAAAACAAGGCGAGGTGCCCCTGCTGACCGGGATGACATGGCTCCCCCGGAGCGTGTGGTTGGGCGCCCCCGAGGAATCTCAATCGGCCTGCATTTCATGTGGGCGCCCGGGGCGGCTGATTCGGTGTTGCGTGTTCGACGGAAAGGGGAGTTCGAAGGCAGAGGGGCGAATGTGGCGAGATCCGCATGTTACCTATGCCACTACCAGCAAAGGCGAGATTACATCACTACATGCTAGTGATGCCCTTGGAGCATCCGACGCCGCTGCGGGGCAATGGACGAAGTTCCTGGCAGGCTCTTTGCCGAGCCAAGGATCGGGCGGGGCAAGAAGTGTATGGATCATAGGTTTCTCAACGGTGCAAAACGACAAATACCTAGAGGCGATGGAAGCACTATTGTCTTGTTCCTGTTCAACAGATCAACTTCAGGAGTCTATCGCCGGAATCGAGCGATGGCAGAAAGAAGGATCAAACCTTGTGCGCAAGGTTCGTCCAGCTAATGAGAAAAAACCGTCACGAAAGCATCTTGAAATCCCACCAATGGTTGCTGCCATTCGCCCCCATGTCGAAGAGAGAGTTTCCGCGAAGGCGGGCGAGATAATCGGTGGTGGTGATGAAGCATGGGAGCGAGCGGCGCAAGAATACAGGCCAATGATGGAGGTGATCGCAAACTCTCTTTCCCCCGGCTTCACCACGGTGGCGGTCCAACGGCGGCGGAAGATTGCCGGCGTCACGCCGGACATGCGGCCAAAAACAGAATCGGCGAAGAAGTCCAAGAGCAAGAAAGGAGGCGGCAAGTGACAGCCACGGAGCAGTTCATTGACGTTTTGACAAAGCTGAAAACCGGCGAACTCGGCCTGCTGCGCCAACACGCCGGACAAGGGCTCGATGAAACGGTTGACGGGTTCGACCTGTTCTCGGGCCTGTGGTGGCCATTGCGGCAGAAGAACGAGCGAGCGCCCCGGCGCGAGGTTGCCTGGCTGATCGCCAAACTCTACGCCTTTTGCCCAATCCCCCAATCGCCCGGCGGCACGCTCGCCCGTCAACTGCACCGCTGCCAGCCAAACAAGGACCCGGCGAAAAAACGGTTTCAGCAGAGGTTTGACCGGATGCTGGTCCTGCCGGTCGGCCGGATCGAGCCCGCGCTGCAATGGGCGCTCGGCCTCATCGCCTCAAACAACCTGCAACTCGACTGGGTGAAACTGACGGATCATCTTTCCCAATGGGAACGCGAAACGACCCGCTTGGGGTGGGCCGAGGAATTCCTAGAAGTGAGCCAAAGGAGATAGCCATGTTGATCGAGATTCATGCGATTCAAAACCACAGCCCGGCCAATCTGAACCGGGACGACTTGGGCGCGCCCAAGACCTGCTACTTCGGCGGGGTCCTGCGCTCGCGCATTTCCAGCCAGTGCATCAAGCGCAGCATCCGGATGGGTGCTGAGTTTAGGCAGTTGCTCGGCGGCATTCGCACACGGCAGTTAGCGACTAAGATTGCGGAGAAAGTCACTGGCAAATCCGACGTCCAGAAGGGTGCGGAGAGAATCCTCGAAGTTTGTGGCTTCAAGCCCAAGAAGGCGAAAAAACAGGACGTAGAAGGGAACGATTCCGACGATTCTGAGAAGAGCAAGATGCTTGTCTATACGAGCCGCGAAGCGATTGAGGAAATGGCCAAGCTTCTGCAAAACGATGGTGGGAAGACTGAGAAACAGCTGGCGCTTGATTTCGGTAAATTGATCAGTGAACGTGTGGCTGTGCCGGATATGGCACTGTCCGGGAGAATGTTGGAGCCCGACAAGGCCTCCAAGGAGATATGGAAAGGACACGACACCACTGTCGAAGCTGCCCTTCAGGTGGCCCACGCGATCTCGACGCATGAAGCTCGCCCGGAAGTGGATTACTACGTCGCCGCCGATGACGTTCCCGGCGACGATGCCGGGGCGGGCTATCTGGACGAAGCGATGTTCTCCTCGGCCTGTTTCTACAAGTACTTTTCGATCCATTGGGAAACGCTGGTCGGGAATCTGAAGGGCAACGAGAAATTGGCCGCGCACACGGTCGGCGCGTTCATTCGCGGGGCGGCGATGACCAATCCGACGGGCAAGCAGAACAGCTTCGCCGCGCATAATCCGCCCGATGGAATGCTGATCGAGATCAAGAATACCCCGATCAGCTATGCCAATGCCTTCGCCAAGCCGGCGGTCCAAGGGGAACGCGACATCATCTCGCAGAGCATCGCGCAATTGGGCCAGTACATTCACGATCTGGATACCGGATACGGCAAGCCGAAAGAGCGTTTCTGGTTCTCGCCCAATCTCCAATACCCTTTGGTAGCTCAGATAAGGGAGGAGAACGGGAAAAAGACTCCGCAGGAAATCCCTCTTGCGCTTGCGAAGAACAACATCAAGTCGCTGGACGAACTGATCGCCGCCGTGATCGCCGCCGAACCCATCAAGTGTGATTGGGAAAAGGTGCAAAAGGAGAAGGTGCAAAAGGAGATCGTGAACCCCGAGGTGACACCATGAGCGCCAACACTCTCTTTCTGCGCCTCGAAGGCCCCCTGCAGGCGTGGGGCGATCAGGAGTCGAAGTTCGTCATCCGGCGGACGGCGGAAGCCCCGACAAAATCCGGCGTGATCGGGTTGCTCTGCGCGGCGCGGGGCATTTCCCGACCCGCCGCCGCCGACTGGCTCCCGAAGCTCAGCGCCCTGCGCGTGGGCGTCCGTATTGACGAGCCCGGCGTGCGCTGGTGGGACTATCACACGGTTGGCGCCGGGATGGAAATGCGCATTGCCGAAGGTGAGGGAAAGACCAAGCCCGGCGCGATGCTCACGCGGCGCGAATACCTTTGCGACGCCTCTTTTCTAGTGGCCTTGCAGGGGGATCCGGCGTTTATTGGCGAGCTGCACGCGGCCATGCAAAACCCCAAGTGGACGCTTTACCTCGGAAGAAAATGCTGCCCGCCAGCGGCGCCGCTGCTAGCGCGACCGCGTGACGGCGAGGTGTGGGCGAACCCCATGCAGCATGACAGCCTTCTGTCCGCGCTCGCATCCGTTCCCTGGCGCCCGCGTCTGGAAAAGGATCGCAAACCGGAAATATTGGATTGCCTGCTCGACTGGATTCCGACGCCTGCACAGTCCGAAGCGCCGGACGACGCGCTCGTCTGGTACGATGTGCCCTTGACGTTCGAGCCGCCGGCGCATCGCCCCCGGTTCGTCATCCGCGCCACATTGCGGGTGGGCGAGGGCGGCCAGGTGTGCGCCGGTCCCCCCGCGCAGAATCGAACTCCGCCGCCTCCCCGCCCGCGAGCCAACTACGGCAACACCGAATACAAGAAGGTTCGACTGGAACGGCTCGACCACGACCATCACCTCTGCGTCTTCTGCAAGTCGCCCGCGACCACCGTTCAACACATCACTTATCGCCGCGCCGGGGGAGACGAGAAGCGCGATGACTTGCGCTCGCTTTGTCGCTTGTGCCACGACGCCGTGACCATGATCGAATACGGCTTAGGCATGGGGTTGGATCGAATCAATCCCGAAGAGGAGCGCTGGCGGGACAAAATCATTGAGAAGCGCCGCGAGATCATCGAGTTCCGGTCGCTGGAAACGCGCCGGCGCAAGCTCGCCGCCGAGGAGGTGGAATGATGTATCTATCGCATCTCATGATTGAGGTGGGGAGCAACCCGGACCGGCCCCGCCCCGGCCGGTTGTGGCTGAGGAATATGTATCATGTGCACCAGCGGCTCTGCATGGCGTTTCCGAAATGCGAGCGGCCGCGCGAGGATCCGGCTTTCTTGCAGCCGTTCAAAGAGAAGGACTTCCCGCTGCTGCGCAATCCGAACGCTGTGCCGAAAGACCCACGCCACAGTTTCCTCTTCCGCATTGACAACAGCATCCAGGAGAACAGCCCGCGCGCCATCATCCTTGTGCAGTCCGTGCTAAAGCCGGATTGGGACTATGCCTTCCAGAACGCCCGCATGTTCCTCGCGGCGGAGCCTGAGAGTCGCGAATGGCAGCCCGCATTCACGGTAGGCGAAGAACTCCGCTTCCGTATCCTCATCAACCTGAGCAAGAAGACCGCGGAGAGCAGAGACGGGACCGATCTTCGTAAGGTGCGAGAGTGGACCGATACCCAGGGCCGCCCGAAATCACAAGGAAAGCGCGTTGCGCTGACTTGGGAAGAGGGCCAGAGACCGGAGGACATGATCCTTCCGTGGTTTGCGCGCAAAGCAGCGCAGAGCGGGTTTGAGTTGCGCGACTGCCGCGTTCTGCGCCTGGGGTGGGTCGCAGGCTATCTGCCGGAAAGGAAAACGCCTGGGAAGGAAGGGAAGGAAGGGGAGGGCGGGCATCCTGGCCGCCAGATGAAATTCCGATCTGCCTTGCTGGAGGGAACGCTTGCGGTTGCCGATGCGCCGCTCTTTGCCCAGGCTATAGCATCGGGCATAGGTTCGGCCAAGGCGTTTGGTTTCGGCCTCCTGAGCGTCGCTCCCGCCTGAGTGGATATGCCGGGAGGGTATCCCGCGAAGGAGCCGGCTTTGAATCTGACAGGCGGGACGCCCGTCCTACTTTGGGCAGCCCTGTGTTTCGTGGACACAAGAGAGTGGGACAGGCGTCTCGCCTGTCAGCAGGGTGGGACAGGCGTCTCGCCTGTCAGCAGGGTGGGACAGGCGTCTCGCCTGTCATCTGATTCGCGCATCTGTTTGGCGCGACACACCGCTTGTCCCTCTCCCGCTGTCCCGCTCCCGTTGCGCCGCTGCCGCTGTGCCACCCCCGCCCCGGAAAGCCTGAGCCATGGACCGCAAGACCATCAACCCCCAAGACCTCCCCCGTTTCAGCGACAAGCTCTCGTACCTCTACGTCGAGCGCGCCGTTGTGGATCAGGAGGAGCACGCCATCGCGATCTG
>Ga0315277_10005056_pt1 | contig 17451 bp, 11 predicted proteins | sample YL17G05_15_MG_FD_203695 | JGI IMG/M metagenome (GOLD analysis project Ga0315277, IMG submission 203695) | Sediment microbial communities from Yellowstone Lake, YNP, Wyoming, USA - YL17G05_15 | ecosystem: Environmental > Aquatic > Freshwater > Lake > Sediment | place: USA: Wyoming | collected... | reverse complement strand
GGTTGAGCATCGGCTTCCGCCTCTGCTACATGCGTGAACTGGGCGCGCACTTCCGGGAGGCCTTCGACTGGGTCGTCTCCTGTTTCGCGCTGTATGAGATTACCACGGACGAAGGGATCCAGCAGGCCCTCGGAGGGATGCTCGGCGCGCTCCGGCCAGGAGGGAAGTGCTACCTCCGGCTCAGGGACATGGACTTCCTGATTGACGAAGACAGACCACGCTACGTGTTCCACGGGGAGACGCGCACGCCGCACGGGCGGGTCCTCTGTGTGGAGGACTGGGGGTACGAGAGCGACACGCATGTCATCGACACCGAGGCCTTCCTCATCGAGGACGAGCGCTACGACGACTACGGGCGCTGGCAGACGGACGTGCTGAGCTACCGGAGGCGGGCCCTGCGCAGGACGGAACTGGAGCAGTTCCTGGCGGCGGCCGGGTTCGCCGATGTGGAGTTCCTGCCCCCGGGGGGCCCTTGGGAACCGCACCAGGTCGTCGCGACGAAGGCGTAAGGTGGCTACGGGGATCATGGAGAGCGGCTTCTCACAGCGTGTGCCGGCCGTCGCGCCAGCCCCCACAGTCGAGATGGTGCGGGGCCTCGTGCGCGCGCAGTTCCCGCTGGAGGCGACCTGCGTGCAGCACCTGGCCGAAGGTGGCCAGCATTGGATGTTCCTCCTCGATCATGAGTGGGTGTTCCGGTTCCCCAAGGTCCGCAGTGACGAACTGCCCCTCCTCCATGAGGTAGGCTTCCTCGCCGACGTCGCGCGATCGCTCGCCGTCGGCCTCCCTGAGTACCACTTGCTCGGTGTCCCGGGCGGCGGGTATCCCTACCGGTTCGCCGCCTACCGGTGGCTCCCGGGAGTGCCCGCCTGGGAGGCCCAGGTGGCGCCCGCCGCGTGCGGTACCATGGCGGCCCAACTGGGCCGGACACTTGGCATCCTTCACGCCTACGACCCCGACCGCGCGGGAGAGTTCAGCCTCTGGTGCGATATGGAACGGAGAGCCCCGGCGCATACTCGCCTCCGCGCCCTGAAGGATCTGGCCGCCATCCCAGTCAGCCTTGATGAGCAACTCTACCAGCGGTGCCTGAGCTTCCTTCAGGATGAGTCACGCGTGCCTGATGCCTACGCCGGCGCGCCCTGTGTGGTCCACGGGGACCTCCAGCCGGGGCATGTGCTGGTGGCTCCCGACACGGGCGCGGTGACAGGGGTGATCGACTGGGGCTGTTTGCAGCTGGCCGATCCCGCCATGGACTTCGCCCTGCTCTGGGTGTGGGGTGGAGATGGGTTCGTCGAAGCGATGCTGGAGGCCTATACCCTCTCCCCGGCCCCCGGACTGTGGGACCGCCTCCGCTACCGCGGCACCTGCGCAGCCATCGAGTGGGTGCGCTTCGGCTGCTCCGGGGAGGCATCCAGCTCTCACCTCTACCGCGAGGCCGGCCTCACCGCCCTGCGGCGCATCCTCGCCTGACCATCGTGGCTCGTCGCGCCGCTTGAGTGCCTGTGAGACTCCACCACGGAGAGTGGTTCGCGAACGTATCTCCTCAAGCACACGGAATCTCAGACCTCTCTGTGGATGCGGACGGATTCGACAAGTCCGCATCAGACTGGGAAAGAGAGAGCGACAGGGCCGTCTCCAGGGCGGAATCGGGGGTGAAGAGCGGGCGTTCGTCCGCATCCCGGCCGGGGTGCCGAAGCGCCAGGATTGCGCCACAGGCGCCACGACACGCGAGAAGACGCCCTCGGCTGAGAGCGCCTGGAAACGCAGAGAGAGAGTTCCACCTGAGGACAATGGTGGAGGAGACTGGAGCCACGAGCAAACACGCTCCAAGTGCGCACGAGGAGACACGCCCGCTCCCTGGACAGGGGTCCGGCCCCCCGCCGTCTGAACGCCCCTCCTCACCTGCCGCAACCGGACCGGGCACCTCCGCTACCCGTGCGGGACCACTTCCACCTTCATGCACGCCTCCGGGTCCGCCACGATTCCCATGTCCCGCACGAGTTCTTCCAGCCCCATCCGGTGCGAGATCAGGGAGGCGAAGGGGTACCGAGCCGCGTGCTTCTCCATCATCTCAAGCACCGGTCCCCAGTCGGTGCCACAGTGGAAGACGGAGTGAATGTGGAGGTTCTTCGAGGCCACGTGCCTCATGACGTTGAGCGGGACGGTCTGCTCCGTGTCCACCCAGTTCCCGACCTCGATGACAGTGCCGCCCTTCCTCACCATCTCGAGCGCCTCGAGGAACACCCAGGGGTCGCCCGACGACTCGATCACGAGGTCCGGCCCCACCCCCTCGGTCAGTTCCCGCGCCTGCTGAACTCGGTCCTCTCGGGAGGTCTGCGCGGCATTGATCGTCACGTCCGCGTGGAGTTCCTTCGCCTTCGCCAGCCTCCGCTCCGACAGGTCGGTCGCGATGCTGAGCCCTGCCCCGTGGAGGGCCGCCATGATCCCGTGCAGTACTCCCAGAGGTCCGTTCCCGAGCACGGCCACGGAGTCCCCAGGCCCGAAGCCCTCCCTGACGGCCGCGAAGGGCCCCGCGGCCCTCGCCAGCGAGTGATAGGCGACGGCCATCTCTTCCACGAAGACGGCGACCTCCGTCGGCATCGCGTCCGGGATCTTGAACAACGATGTGTTGGGAGCGATGTACATGTACTCGGCGAACCCGCCCCTCAGGTGCGGCGGCACATCGGCCGCAGGATGGATGCCATAGGCCTGGACCTGATTCTCGCAGGTGGTGTTGTTGTACTGGTTACGGCAGTACCAGCAGGCGCCGCAGTTGATCTCAACCGCGACCGCGACGCGGTCGCCCACCTTCAGGGCACGGCGGCCGTACTCCATCGTCCTCGCGGCCTGGTCGCCGATCTCGACGATGGTCCCGATCACCTCGTGCCCGCCGAGGTACGGGAAGAGGGACTTCCCGCGGATCTGCGTCGCGTCGCCCTTGAAGATGTGCTTGTCCGTTCCGCATACCCCGCACATGTCCACCTTCAGCACCGCCGAGTCATCGTCCATCGGAGGATACGGGTACTGCCGCAGCTCCATGGCTCCCGGCGCCGTCATTGTCACCGCCCTGACCGTATCTGGTCTGGCCTGCCTCATCGGCATCCTCCTCTGGCTGCAGTCGTCCGCCGTCAGCCCTCCGCCTTGATCAACCGTACCGCGAGCCCTGGCTTCGCTGGCAGGTCGAGCGTGATCGGCGCGGCGTGTAGGCCCGGCACGGGGGTGATCGTCATCTCCCAGGTGTCGATGATCTCCACCCGGTACTTCGCGCCCTTGGGCGGGGTGAACGTGTGCCGGCCCGGGGACTGCTTGCCGAAGTAGAACAGCGCATAGGCGTCGCCCTTGGCCGCGCCTTCGACGGTCCCGCCCCACTGCACCGGCTCGAGCCCGCGGGGCGGGCCCTCCTCCAGCAGCCGGCGCAGGAAGGCGATGCGCGCCGGGCTCTGCCCGTGCAGCACGCCGCCTTTCGACCACCACAGGATGTCCTCGGGATGCAGGTAAGTCTCGCCGTGGGTGACGTAGCAGCCGGCGACCGTGCCCACCCAGAAGCTGTGCACCAGCTCCCGTGCGGACAGGTGGCCCCAGAATTCCGGGATATCGCCCTCGTACCCCACCTCGTCGAAGACCACCGGCTTCCGGTACTGCTCCCGGGGCAACTTCGCCCTCCCGAAGTCCTCCAGGTGCCACGGCGTCGCCACGCTCGCGTGAGTCACCCAGGGCTTGCTGTGGTCGTACCACACCCGGCCATTGTGGATGGAGCGCAGGTGCCCGTACGGATCCTGGTCGCGGACGATCTGGAAGAAGCGATCCCAGTCCTCCATCCGCTTGTTCGCGGACTTCTCCATCGCGCCCTCGTCGTAGCCGGCCACGAAGTCGAACTCGTTCGCGAGAGACCACCACACGTTGCGGTAGGCGGCGAGGCGGGCGACGACATAGCGCAAGTACCGGTCGTCGCTCTCCGAATCCATGGTGGCGAAGCCCCAGCGGCCGTAGTCGTAGGGATGGAACAGGATGGTGTCGGCCTCGATTCCGAGCGCCATCAGGTCGCCGACCCGCTTCTCCAGGTGCCGGAAGAAGTCCGGGTTGAACCGCGCGAAGTCCCACCCGCCGTCCGCCTTCTTCTCGAAGGGGTAGCGCGGAGGCTCGTTGCTGTTGTATAGGAAGGCCTTCGGGAAGACGCACATCCGCACTTTGCTAAAGGGGGCCGAGCGCAGCGTCTTCAGCGTCTGCTCTTCGAGCGCGTCTCCCTGGTGGACCCACGCGTACAAGGTGGTGCCGACCGGGTAATAGGGAGTGCCATCGGCGTAGCGGAAGTGGTAGGTGTCCGCAACGTGCACCGGCCCGTGGTTGCCCGGCGACGGTTCGGTACAGACGAACGTGCCGGTCTTGCCATCGAGCGCGGGCCGGTTGCTCTTCGTGACATAATGCCACTCGCCGAGTGCATCCGGCATGAACCGCACCCGGTAGGTGCCATCGCCGTCGTAGAACCCGTTCGCCTCCACCGCGCGGCCCTGGTGCTCGAACCGGGCGAAGACCGTGACCTCGACGAATGGATTCCCCTCCGCCGGCCCCGGCAGCGCCACCTCGAACAGGCCCCAACGCTCGACGCTCTGCGTGCTCACCGCGCCACTCCTTTTCGCGCGATCTGCGGCGGAGGCGCCGACACCGGCCGGAGCCAGGGTCAGTGCGGCCGCCGCCAGCGCCACTGCCAACCGTCGCACGTCTGCCACCTCCCCATCACGGGCGGCCCGCCGCGCGAGGCGTGATCCGGAACTTGGCGCCCGCCTGCCGGGGCTCGCCGTGTCGTCCCCTCTGGGTACGGCACACCGTTCGACGCCCGGTGCCCACACCCCCGTTTTCGAACCGATTTCACCCCTCCGACCTCGCCCCTCTCAGAGGCATCCTCGCACGTCTCTCTTCATCGGACTGATTGCACAAGTCTCATGAGAACAGAGAAAGAGACGCGGGAAGGGGCGATCTGTGCTTACTCCTCAGGCGAGGGATTACGGTGCTCGTCCGATGGCACGCAAAGACGAGAACGCCCAGAACGGCGCCAGAGACGCCAGGATGGGCAGGGAGAGATGTGAGGCTTCAGGCGCGCAAACGCGGAGAGAGACAGTTCCACCTGGCAACAATGGTGGAGGCGGTGGGAATTGAACCCACGTCCGATGGACAGTCCCCGCAAGCCACTACGAGCGTATCCTGCGTTTTGCTTTCGCCCCACGGACGCCCACAGGCGGGCTTACCGCAAGGCTAGTTCGTTAGTGTTCTCCCCTCACCCCTACGAACCTCAGGGTTCCGGGCAAGCTAGCAACCGTTACGCCCAAGCCGACCGTGCTAGCCCGGTCGGGAGGACGTCGCCGCACTAGGCGGCGAGTGCCACGCAGTTTGTGCTGTTGGCAGTTATGGGTTTGCGCGTTTTGACGAGATCACGCGACTCGGCTCGCGTCTCGCGGCTCCCGGTCCACCGTCGAGCCCTTTCGCCCCCACGGTGACACTACCATTCTACCCCGCCGCTCCGCCTAGGTCAACGGAGGCGAGGCGGCAAGTGTGCCGCTCTCCGACCCGCTTCCGGCCTCCCCGGCGAGAGAGACCGAAGGCCGGCGCCCCCCCACAGTGTCTCTATTCCACCCCTGCGCCTTCGTCCAGCCTCACCATCGCGACCGTGTCGGCCGGAAGGTAGAGGGAGCAGCGGAACTCCTCCGAGGCGTACACCTCTCTGCGCTCGACGGGGATGAGTTCGAGGTCCTCTGGCGACCAGCGGCGGGCCGAGTCGATGCGGTGGACTGTAAGCAGCCTCGGGCCTGGCCGCAGGCCGGCGAAGCGGACTGTGACCACGGTGTCCCGTCGCTCCTGGGGCTGGTAGTTGGCGATCAGCGCCGCGGCGGAGCGCTCGGCCCGCCCGGCCAGCACGCGCACGCTGGGGTGGTCGGAGTCGGCGGCCGCGCGCTCATCGCCCAGCCGGCCGAGCATCTGGTAGACGAAATACTGCGGCCGCACCTCTCCCTCTACGCCGAACAGCCCGAAGCGATGCGGTGCTTCGTTCCAGTGGACCTCCATGTTGCGGACGCCCTTCCCGGAGAAGAAGGGCCGGAACGGATCGGGGTAGAACACCTGGTCCCAGATGTGATAGTAGAACGACCAGTCGAGGCCCGCGTCGAGCATAGCGATCACGGCGGCCGCGACGGAGGCAGCGCGGCGGGGGACGAAGGCCAGGTCCTCGGCGGACACGGGATCGAACGACTTGTTCCACTCGGTGACCATCATCTCCGGGCGAGGAGGGGGGAAGTCGGAGAGCAGCCTCTGGGCGATCCCGACTCCCGCGGCGTGGCGGCCGGCGTCGTCGTGGTAGAGGTGCCAGGAGATGAAGTCGAGCCGCGCGCCGCTGGCCCGGCAGGCGCTCACGAACCCCGGCAAGGGCTCGTTCTCCACCCAGCACGCGGCCGGGCCTCCGACCTTCGCGGAGGAACAGGCGGCGAGTATGGGCCTGGTGGTCACCTCGTAGAACCGCGCGTAGTCGCGCGGATCGGGGATGAGGTAAGGCGAGCCTCCGTCCTCTCCGATGTCGGTCTCGTTCCCGACCTCCCAGTGAGTGACGACAGGCTTCTCGACGGAGTAGCGCCTGACGAGCTGGTGGATGACGTGCTGCCACTCCGCCACATCGGCCGGCTCCCAGATGCCGTGGTCCACCTTCGGGAAGAGGGCGGGCGGCTTGATCGTGATGGCCGCGACGACCTTGGCGCCGGTCTCGGCGAGCGCGTCCATGAACCGGTCGATCTTGCGCCAGTCGAAGCGGCCATGGTCCGGGTAGAGGTCGAAGTGCTCCTGGATGAAAACGCGGATGAGCCGAGGCCGCAGCCTGGCGACGCCGGCCCTGACGCGCGGTGGCAGCGGCAGGGAGTTGATGCCACCCTGGCCCAGAGAGTGGCGCCACCACTCCAGGGGCCCCTTTGACTCGTGCGCGTTCACGACTACCTCGGTGCGAGGGAGGGAGACGAGGTCGAGCATCGAGCGCTCCTTCGCGGGCGCGCTTCGCGCCCTGCCGCGTCCGTCTTCGGGGCGGCCGACCTGCCCCCTGCTGCCGAAGGCGGGCGCGCGGCCCGGCCCCAGCCGCGCCCGGTCGCATAGCCCCCGCCCGGATGGCATGAGGAGAACGCGGCCCGGCCTGCGTACCCGCAGGGAACGCCGGGGCCGACCGAGAAGACGCGAGGCCTGGCGACAACGCGAGGAGCCTGGAGGCTTGCTGATGCCGATTGACCTGTGGGTGACGCACAACCTCGACAAGCTCTTCCCCGAGAGCAGGAAACCGGCCGGAGCGGCCGAGAGCATCGCGCTGAAGGCGGCGCGGAACGAGACCGAGGACGCGCAGGTCGCGCTCCACGTCCCCCGCGGCCTGGAGATCAGAGCGGCGAGCTTCTCCTTCTCCGACCTGGTAGGACGCCAGGGGCAGAGGATCCCGAAGCGCAACCTGGCGGCATGGTGGGAGTGGTATGTCTACGTCCTCAACAACCCCCCGCAGAACAGGGAGCCGTCCAGCTATCTGCGCAAGGCCCCGGCCTTCTTCGCGGACGCGTTCCTGGAGGAGAAGACGATCGCAATCCGGGACGAGTGGACCCAGCCGCTGTGGGTCTCGGTGACGGTGCCCAAAGGCATGCCCCCAGGTGAGTACAGCGGCGCGCTGACGATAGACCTGGTGGACCGGAACGGAGAGAGGCATCACTTCGAGGTGCCGATCGCGCTGTCGGTGTGGCCGTTCACGCTCCCGGATCAGCCCCAGCTTCACCACACCGAGTGGTTCTGGCCGGTGAAGCTGGCCCGGTACTATCACCTCGAGCCGTGGTCCGAGCCGGTCTGGAGGTGGATCGAGAAGGCGGCGGCGGACATGGCCCGCCACAGGGCCGACATGATCCTGACGCCGTTCAGCCAGCTGGTGCAGATCACGAAGGGGGCGCGCGGGTTCAAGTACGACTTCTCCCGTCTCGACCGGTGGGTGAGGACTTTCCGGAAGGCCGGCGTGGAGTGGATCGAGGGCGCGCACGTGGCGGGGCGCGGCGGAGGCTGGGAGAGCGACTTCGTCTGGCGGCGGCTGCCGGTGATGGAGCCGGACGGAAGACGGCTGGACACCTCGCGCGGGAAGATGTCGGAGGAGCAGTTCGAGCCGTACGTGGAGCACTTCCTGAGGGCGATCCATGCCCACCTTAGGCAGAAGGGATGGGCGAAGCGGTATGTGCAGCACGTCGCCGACGAGCCCATCCCGGTGAACGAGGAGAGCTGGCGCTACCGGGCGGCGAAGGTGCGGCAGTGGCTGCCCGGGGTGCCGACGATCGACGCGATCGAGACCGAGGGCCTGCACGGATACGTGGACTGGCCCGTCCCGCAAATCCAGGAGGTGGGGCCGGAGCGGAGGCGGCACGCCGACGAGGACCTGTGGACGTACACGTGCCTGGTGCCGCAAGGGCAGTACCCGAACCGGTTCCTCGACTACGAGTCCATCCGCAACCGGATCATCTTCTGGCTCTGCTGGAGCCTCGGGCTGAAGGGCTTCCTCCACTGGGGCTACAACTCCTGGCAGGCCTGGCAAGGGGTGCCGGTGGACATAGACATCTCGCCGTGGACGGACGCGAGCGCGGGCAGCATCTACTGCGCGGACCGCAACCCGCTCCCCGCGGGGGACCCGCATATCGTCTACCCCGGCAAGGAGGACTTCTGCTCGAGCGTGCGGTGGGAGGTGGTGAGGAAGGGATGCGAGGACTTTGAGTATCTGCACCTGCTGGAGCAGGCGGCGGAGAGCAGCAAGAAGGGGGACGCTCGGGCCCGGTCGGCGGCGAAGAGGCTGCTGGCGCGGGTGAGGAAAGACATCGCAGCGACGCCGCTGCTGCACACGCGGGATGACCTGCTCCTGCTCTCTGTGCGAGAGCAGGCCGGGGAGCTGCTGGCGAAGCTGGCACCCGGAGAGTAGGCCGACCCCAAGCACGGAGAGAGGAGGCCCACCTTGCCGGCCAGCCCGATCCGCCGCTTCTCACCGGCGCCGTTCACACAGGTCGCGGTCGAGGACGGCTTCTGGGCGCCGCGGATCAGGACCAACCGCGAGCGCACCATTCCGCATGCCTATCGGCAGCTCGAAGAGACCGGTCGCATCGGCGCGTTCCGGCTCGACTGGAAGCCGGGCCGAGAGCCGGTCCCCCACATCTTCTGGGACTCCGATGTGGCGAAGTGGCTGGAGGGCGCGAGCTGCGATCTGGCCCTCCACCCCGATCCCGAGCGGGAGCGACTGGTCAGCGAGGTGGCCTCACTGATCGCCTCCGCCCAGCAGCCCGACGGCTATCTGAACGTGCACTTCACCGTGGTCGAGCCCGACAGGCGGTGGACGAATCTTCGCGACTGCCACGAGCTCTACTGCGCCGGGCACCTGGTCGAGGCGGCCGTTGCTCACCACCGCGCTACGGGCAGCCGGGTCCTGCTCGACGCGCTGATCCGCTATGTGGACTACATCGCCTCGGTCTTCGGCCGGGAGCCTGGCAAGAAGCGGGGATACCCCGGGCACGAGGAGATCGAGTTGGCGCTCGTCAAGCTCTACCGCCTGACCGGCGAGGAGCGCTTCCTGCGGCTCTCCCAGTACTTCGTGGACGAGCGCGGGCAGGAGCCCAGCTACTTCGCGGCCGAGGCGGCGGCGCGGGGTGAACCTCCCTCTCGCCACTTCTCGCCCTCCTACTACCAGGCGCACCGGCCGGTTCGCGAGCAGGCCGAGGCCGTCGGCCACTCCGTCCGCGCCATGTACCTGTACTCGGCGATGGCCGACCTGGCGGCCGAGCTGGGCGATCAGGGGCTGCGGGAGGTGTGCGAGCGCCTGTGGGAGAGCGCGACCCAGAGGAGGATGTACATCACCGGCGGGGTGGGCTCGACCAGCGAGGGCGAGCGGTTCACGGACGACTACGACCTCCCGAACGAGACCGCGTACGCCGAGACCTGCGCGGCCATCGGCCTCATCTTCTTCGCCCAGCGCATGCTCCAGTTCGACTGCGACGGCCGCTACGCCGACGCGATGGAGCGCGCGCTCTACAACGGCGCGATCAGCGGCGTATCCCTGGACGGCGAGCGCTTCTTCTACGTCAACCCCCTCGCCAGCCGGGGCGCGCATCACCGGGAGGACTGGTTCGGCTGCGCCTGTTGTCCGCCCAATGTCATCCGGTTGGTGCCCACGATCGGCGCGTGCGCCTACTCCACCGCCGCCGACGAGGTCGCCGTCCACCTCTACCTTCAGGGCCGAGCGCGCTTGGTGCTGGACAACGGGGCCGAGGTGCGCGTCCGCCAGAAGACCGAGTACCCGTGGCAAGGGAAGGTGCGGCTGACGGTGGAGGTGGAGAGGCCGGCCGAGTTCACCCTCCGCCTGCGGCTCCCCGGGTGGTGCCGGCAGTACGAGCTGGCCGTGGACGGGGCGGCCGCGGCGCCGCTGGTCGAGCGCGGATACGCCTGCCTCCGGCGAACCTGGCACGGCGGCGAGGTCGTGGAGCTCGACCTGGCGATGCCGGTGGAGAAGATGGAAGCCCACCCGCAAGTGGTCTCCGACTTCGGGCGGGTCGCCCTTCAGCGAGGACCCATCGTCTACTGCCTCGAGGGAGTCGATCACGCGGAGAGCGTGCGCACCATCGTCCTGCCGAAGGACGGCGAGCTGACCCCGCGCTTCGAGCCGGGCCTGCTCGGCGGCGTCGCCGTGCTGGAGGGTGAGGCCGCGATCAGGGACATCAGCCAGTGGGAGGGACCCCTCTACCAGCCGGCCGCTCCCGCCCGACTGCGGCCGACTCGGCTTCGCGCCATCCCCTACTGCGTCTGGGACAACCGCGCCCCCGGCGAGATGACGGTGTGGATCCCCAAAGCCTGACCTCCCCGCAGGCAGGTGCCCGGCCCGCCAGCCGCGTCAGTCTGCTGTGACCGGGTCGAACAGGCCGGCGGGAAGCTTGACCCAACTCGTGACGGCCGAGTCTATCAGCCGGTCGTTGACGCTCCCCCAGCAGGTGACGTAGAGGCTCCCCTGGGCCAGGCTGTCCTCGGGGAGCGGCAGCCGCGTGATCCCCAGCTCCCCCGGGGTGCGAGCTTCAGCGGCGACGGCCACGGGGCTGGGCTCCCCATCCATCCGGGCGGCCTCGACCTCGCCGCGGGCGCGCAGGTACAGGGTCGTGATGGTGGGGATGTAGTGCTGGTCCCAGGTGCGCAGGTCAAGGCAGATGTAGCTGCGCTCGGGCATCCGCCGCGGCGCGCTCACCAGTAGGGCCCGCGCGCCCCCGTCGTCTCCCAGCTCCAGGCGCAGCTCCCTCACCTGCACCGCCGCCACCTTGCGGCGGGAGGCGTTGTTCATGTGCCATTCGGCGAGGCCCCGCGGGCCCACCTCCGTGGGGGAGAGCCGCTCGAACACCTCGTTGCCCCGCGCGAAGGCCAGCAGCAGCCGGTCGAAGCTGGGGGCCTGGGTGCGGTAGGACCGGATGTCGGCCAGCTTCCGCTTCGCCTGCTCGGGGGTGAGGGGGAGGAGGTGCCACTGCGCGTGCTCACCCGACAGCTCGGGCGGCGGCAGCACCTCCATGCTCAGCCTGCTGCGCCTCGGCGCGGGAAAGCGAGGCCAGTGGATGAGGTAGCCCCACAGCTCGGCCGTCTCCGCCCAGTCCGACCCCCGCACCGCCGCCGTCGCCAGCGCGTAGCCAACGAACGAGCTGGTGGCCCAGTGGTCCGGGTGGATGTCCCGGGGATGGGTCACGTAGATGTGGGTGGGCCGCACCTGGTGCATGATCCCCAGCAGGTCCGACAGCACCTGCTGGCCGCAGTAGGGCGCGTGGGGGGTGTATGCGCGCTCGTAGGGGGAGAAGACCGCCTCCGTGTAGGGCGAGCGGTAGAGGTCGCTGTGCCGCCAGTGCTCGGGTCGCCAGAGCGCGACCAGCCCGTTGTTGGGGAAGCCCAGGAAGTGAATCCTCCCGGGCTCGAGCCCCAGGCCCTCCAGCGCCCGCAGGCTCTCCTCCTGGCGCCGGCGGCCGAGGGCGATCATGTTGGCGGGCTTCCAGGACGCCTCCCGCTCCTCGAGGATCACGGACAGCTCGGAGGCGTCCCCGTTGGTCATGAGCACGACGTGGACCTCCGCGCCGTTGGCGACGGCCTGCTGGATCAGCCCGCCGCAGCCCAGGATCTCATCGTCGGGGTGGGGGGCCACGATCAGCACGCGGTCGCCTCGGGCCGGTGCGCGCATCTCGTCCACGAAGCCGGCCGTGCGGAGGGTCTTCCTCCAGGTGAGGTAGTTGATCACCCACGTGTAGGCGAGGAGGATCGCGGTCACGCTCACCAGGGCGATCAGCACGCGGCTGCGGAGGAGCCTACGCATGGTCGGCCCTGGGCTCGCGCACCTGAAGGGTCATCACCTCCCACCTCCCGCGGCTGTCCCGGAATGCCCCCACCCTCCGGTGTTCGACGCTTGCCGTCGTGCCATCCGCCGGATCGGCTGGCACCGATGATACCACAGCCGCCTCCGAGGCCACCAGGCCGGCGCGCTCGCGGGACAGCTCGTTCGCCAAACGCGGCCCGAGGACAGCAGGAGACAGGTCGCCGGAGTGGGAACCTGCGGGGCAAGGAGGCGTTGCCACATGCCAAGCGCCAATCGCCGCGAGCTGCTCTTCTCAGGTTACCGGTGGGACCCCAAGTCCAGCCGCGAGCCGGTCGGGCCTGGGCCCAACTACTTCGCCGGGGATAACGTCTGGGTGGACGAAGCGGGCCGCCTCCACCTCCGGATCACGCGCCGGGGGGAGCGATGGCACTGCGCCGAAGCGATCTGTCGGGAGAGCTTCGGGCATGGGAAGTACGTCTTCTTCCTCGAGCCCGGTGTGGAGCGGCTGAACGAGAACATCGTGCTCGGTCTGTTCACCTGGGACACGCAGCCCGGGCACCACAACCGCGAGATAGACATCGAGTTCGCGCGCTGGCGCGACAAGGCTAACGCCGACGCGCAGTATGTGGTCCAGCCCCACGACCGGCCCGGCAACATCCACCGCTTCGGCAGCGACCTTCAGGGCCAGCGCTCGGCCCACTGGTTCGAGTGGCGGGCCGACGCGGTCCTCTTTGGGAGTGTTCGCGGCGATCAGCTCGAGCCCGGCTCCGGCGCCGACCTGATACAGTCCTGGGTCTACACCGGGGAGGACATCCCCCCTCCGGGCCGGGAGAACGTCCGCATCAACCTCTGGCTGTGCTCCCCAGACGGGCCCTCCGACGATGAGGAGGCCGAGGTCGTGGTGCGGCGGTTCCTCTATCTCCCGCCAGCGAAGTAAGGGACGCGCCGCGCCGCCACACCGACGGCCCGGAGGTCAGGCTAGCCCGCGCCGACCTGGCGAACCCGCACGAACTGCCCTGTCCCGACCGACTGCTTGGCGGCCAGGCAGGCGTACACGCTCTGGATGCCTGCCCAGATGGGCGTGCGCGAGGCGGCTTTCCCCCTGATCACGTCGATGAAGTTCCACGAGAGCACCAGGTCGCCCCCGAAATGGCTGAGGCCCTCCCCGCCGGTGACGCGATCCGAGAACGGGAAGTGGTGCCGGACGCGCTTCAGCTCGTTCGTGTACCAGTCGAAGCCAAGCGTGCCGTGGTAGCCGCTCACCGTCGCGCCCCGGGCGGCCGCGTCGCGCCGGGAGTAGAAGACCTGGGTGTAGATCCCGTGTGCGCCCGACGAGAACTCCACCAGCGCGCTCGATGAGTCCTCGTTCATGCCCGTCTCAGGCGAGCCGATGTCCCCGCTGAAGACACAGGGATGATCTTCGGTGGTCCCGCCGGACAGGTTCCGCGTTCGGTTCTGCGGGCTCTCCAGACAGGTGTAGGCGTCCTCGCACTCCGAGCAGACGAGGCCGGCCCGCTTGCTGCCCCCGAAGATCCGCCCCTGGGTTGCCGTCGCCGCGACCCGGGTGATGCTCGCGTCCATCAGGTACATCATGTAGTCGAAGTCGTGCGTACCCTTCTGGATGAAGAGCCCCTGCGTGATGTCGTACTCGCGGTACTGCCCGTCGAAGTAGCACGTCCCATAGGGGACGTAGTTCAAGGCCATGATGTGCTCGGGGCTGCCGACCGCGCCGTCCGCGATGTGGCTCCGCGCGAGCTCGCACAGTGGCGACACCCGGAGGGGGAAGCTCACCACCACCTGGCACTTCGAGCCCGCAAAGGCCTTCTCCAGCTCTACGGCCTGCTCCATCGCGTTCGAGACCGGCTTCTCCAGAAAGAGCGGGAGGTCGTACCTGGCGGCCTGGATCGCGTATGGGGTGTGCAGGTGACACCTGGTGCCGATCGCCAGCGCGTCCGGCTTCGCCTTGCGCACGAGGTCATCCAGGCTGTCGTAGAACACCGCACCCCTATCGCATTCGGCGAGCCGCGCGCGCGCGCCCTCCTGGTCCGGGTCCACGATGCCCACCACGCGCAGCTCTGGCTCCGCCTCGCGCATGGGGTAGTTGATCATGTAGCTGATGCGTGAGCCGAATCCGATGACACCCAGTTTGACCATGTTCACCTTCCTTGTCGGCCCATTCACTTATCCCAGTTCCCGCGCAATCCTCTGCGCCTGTTTCCCGAGTCGCCGCCGCTTGGTTGCTTGACGCTCCTCCCCCCTTCTGGTACAAGCCCCGCTGCCACTCCGGGCGGAGCCTGCGCTGGGATCCGCTCTCAGGCGGGGCCGCCAAACGCTCCGCGTCAGCCCGGCGCCGCCTCCAGCTCTGAGGTGCAGTAGGCGCAGCGCGTGGCCTTCAGCGGGATGGCCGAAAGGCAGCGCGGGCAGCTCTTCGTCGTGGGCTCGGCCGGCGGCGCTTCCTGCTGCCTCCTCGCTCTGTTGATACTGCGGATGAGCAGGAAGACCGCGAACGCCACGATCAGGAAGCTGATCACGGTGTTGGCGAACACGCCGTAGTTGAGGCTGACTGCGCCTGCCGCCTTCGCCGCTGCGGGCGTCGCATAGGGCCCCGGAGTTGCTCCAGCCCTCAAAACCAGGAATAGACTGGAGAAGTCCATCTTGCCCAGGAGCAGGCCGACGGGCGGCATGATGATGTCGGCGACGAGAGACTGGACGATGCCGCCAAAGGCCGCGCCGATCACGATGCCGACGGCCATGTCAACGACATTCCCGCGCAGGGCGAACTCGCGGAACTCCTTCAGCATCGGCGTCCTCCTTGGCGAGCCTTGCCGGGGAGGCAGCGGCTCTCTTGTCGGCGGCGCCTGGGGGCTATCTGAGCCCCGGTGTGGCCGCCGTCGGGGCAGGTGTTAGCCCTGCGAGTGGGTCTGACCTGTGACGGCGGCGCCACAACAAGGACTGCGCCCCGCCGCGGCCCTGATCCCTGTGGACGGGTCCCGCTCCGTGGGAACGCCTTGTGTCGGAGCGGGAACAGGGGGCCAGCCGAGAGGTGTGTCGGCGGCCGAGCCGCGCGGGTAGCATATGGGCGAACTGGGAGGGACGAGCGGGGATGAGTGTCATGCAGCCGAAGCGCGTACTGGTGGTCGAGGATAACCCCGAGGTGCTGGCCGTCCTGCGAGAGGTCCTCGCTCGGCATGGCTATGAGGTGGAGGAGGCCCGGCACGGTGCCGCGGCCCTCGTCGCGCTGACCCGCCCGGCCGCCAGCCTGCCCGATGTAGTCATCCTCGATATCGGCCTCCCTGTCCAGAGCGGCGTGTCCATCCTCGACTTCGTGCGCAACGTGCGGCGCAGCGATGTTCCGGTGGTGGTGCTGACGGGCAGCGCCACCCACGAACAGGAGGCGGAGCTCCAGCACCTCGGCATCAGCGAGTACCTGCGCAAGCCGGCCTCCTCCCAGGCGGTGCTGGCGGCCGTGGCCCGGGCCCTGGGGTCGGACCCCCAGGCGGACTGACCCCAGCGCGCGAGCCCGCGGCCCTACCCAGTCTACTGCCTCCCCCCGCCGTCGCAGGGCAGCACACCTCCCCGGGCGAATAGACGGCCGTGCCCGAGACCGGGCCTCCGTGCTTCTGCGGTCGGCCCGGCCCGGCTCCGGGCACGAGGAGGTCGTGTGTGAAGGCCGAGGTCCTGGCCGCGCTGGCCGCGGCAGCCCTGCTCTGCTCCGCTCCGGCGCAGCCTGCTCTCTCCCCCTCCCCGGGCGATTCTCCTTTGTGCCTCCCCCGCCCGCCAGACCCCAAGGAGGTGCCCCGCATGCAGCTTGCGCGCTCCGACGTTCCCTTCATGTACGCCAACTCACCCGAGGTCTACCTCCAGTATGGCGCGACGGTCGTCATCTGGGGCGGCTCGCCCTGGGTGGACAAGCCGGAGGCCATCGCCTCCTGGCAGCAGCGAGTCCATGAAGCCCACGACCTGGGGATGCGCTACTGGGCGAACACCTGCCAGCAGACGCGCTTCCGCGACTTCATGGAGTCCGACCCCGACTACCTGGACTCGGTCTGCCGCACGGTCGAGGGCGAGGCCATCATCGTCCCCTGGCTGCGGGACCTCGGCACTGAGGACAGGCCCGCCTACTGGTTCTGCACCAACTCCCCCCGGTACCGCGCCTTCCTGAAGCACCAGGTGCGTCTCGCCATGTCCACCCCTGTGGAAGGTCTGCACATAGACGGCCCGAGCGGGACGGCCAACTCCGACATGGAGGGTGGATGCTACTGCCAGCGGTGCATGACCGCCTTCCGCGACTATCTGAAGGAGCACGTTGACCCCGGAAGGCTCCGGGCTCTCGGCCTCGAGTCGCTCGACGGCTTCGACTACGCGGCTTTCCTGCGAGCCCGCGGCGTGTCGCGGGAGCAATGCGTCCGGTCCAGAGGAGTCTACAGCTCGGAGATCCCGCTGAGTTGGGAGTTCCGAACGTTCCAGTACACGCGCGCGGCCGAGTGGGTGGGAGAGTTGCACGCCTATGCCGAGCAGCTCGCGGGGCGGCGGCTGCCCCTCAGCGTCAACTCCTTCGGCGTCTCCGACCCCACCTACCTCGTCCTCCCACCTGCGGTCACCGTCCTGAGCGCCGAGGTCCCCCATGACCCGGCGGAGCTTCGCGTGCCGGCCGGCCCCATCTTCAGCTTCAAGATGGGCGACGCTCTCGGGCGCAGCGTGGCCTGCACCGCGGCCGGATGGGACTGGGCCTACGTGGTCGATAAGAACGTGACCGGCCTCGTCCGCACGTGGATCGCGCAGGCCTATGCCTTCGGCCATCAGCTCATGGCCCCCGCCCTCCAGTGGTGTCACACGGTGGAGAAGGGCTCGCACTGGTACCGGAGCCGGCCGGAGGACTACGCTTACCTCTATCGCTTCGTCCGGGAGCACGCGCGGCTCTTCGACGGCTATGAGGCGGTGGCCCACGTCGGCGTGCTCTGCAGCAACGCCGCCCTCCGGCGGCACGTGTGGGAGACCTGGCCGGCCCGCGAGGCCTGCCAGGACCTGGCCCTGCGCAACGTCCCCGTCCGGCTCGTCCTGGCCGGAGATGACTGGATGCCGAACCGCCTCCGCGC
>Ga0315277_10005055_pt1 | contig 17456 bp, 13 predicted proteins | sample YL17G05_15_MG_FD_203695 | JGI IMG/M metagenome (GOLD analysis project Ga0315277, IMG submission 203695) | Sediment microbial communities from Yellowstone Lake, YNP, Wyoming, USA - YL17G05_15 | ecosystem: Environmental > Aquatic > Freshwater > Lake > Sediment | place: USA: Wyoming | collected... | reverse complement strand
TCGAAACCTTCGACTACACAAGGGGCAATCGCTTCAGCACGTACGCCGGCTGGGCGATAATCCGCCGTTTCGCGCGCACGGTCCCCGAGGAAAACTACCGCGTCATGAACGTCGACGAGGAGATGCTTGAGGCCGCGGCGAAAGTCGAGGTGGATTACGCGGCGCCGAAAACCGCCGAGGTCGCCGCCGGGATCTCGCGGGCGCTCGCGGCGCTTCCCGAGCGGGAGCGCGCGGTGCTCGAAAGCCGCTTCGGCATCGGGCGCCGCGCCAAACCGGCGACATTGGCCGAGCTCGGCGACGTTTTCGGCGTCACCAAGGAGCGCGTGCGCCAGATAGAAGCCCAGGCCCTCGCCCGCCTGAGGAGGCTCGTCGAGGCGACCGCTCCCGAACTCATCCCCACGTAAGCGCCCCGCTGGGCAGACACGCCGGGCATTACCGCGACCTGTTCAAGCGGCTATCCCGTCGAGCACAGTTGAACGGCACGGCGCCCCATGCATAATACTCCTTTCCTCCCGTCGCTCGGCCGTATGGCGTCTTCACGCCGCTGGAAAGTCGGCCGGGCGAGCGTTCGGTTGGTGGCCAGAGGCAGGACATGAGAGGCAATGAAGGCCGGAAGCCGGCCGGTTCCAGCCGGTTGGAAACCGCCGTTGGGGCGTTCGCCGCGGCGGCAGTGGCAAACCTGGCCGTAGTGGTTTTCCTTGGCGGGTACAATATCGACGTTCACGGCGTGGCGATCGAGGCGCACCGTGTCGGCGCGCCCCTTCTGACGGTCGTGACTCTGCTCGGATTACGCTGGCTGTTGAGCCTCGAACGGCACGGCCTCAAGACATCTTTGAGGAGTTTGTTTCCATGGGGAGCCGTCGGGGCCGTCTCGGGACTTGCGCTCTTTGTGCTGGTTTCGCTGCGACAGCAGATTGTAGCTCCACTGGAGCCCTTGGTGACGGTTGGGGGGCTGGCAACCGCTGGATATGTCCTGGCGTGGCTTTCATACGGTCCGCCGCTGCCAAGGCACGCGCGGGCTATCGTTCTTGTGCTTTTTCTCGTGCTGTCGGCGGGACTTGCCGACAGCCTCCTGCGCCGCGAGCTCTGGAGCCCAACCGCCTGGCTGCCGCGGTCGACGGGCGCCGACGACGCGATGGTGCCGGTCGATCGAGTGGGGCTTCTCACCGGCCAGGGCAGTGACGTCTCTTTCGGAAAGGTCGCGGCAGGCAACGACTGGCGAAACGCCGCGGTAGTGAAGCCGGGCGGTTTCTTTGCGTCCAAAGCCACTTTCGCTGCCGGCAGCAGCCTCGCCTTTTCCGTCGCATGTCAGGCCTCCGCGGCCGGCGCAAAGGCATTAGTTACCGTCGTCCAGGGTTCCCGGCACGAAATCGCTTGGGAAGAGGACGCTTCGTCCGCGATACCGAGGACGTGGACCGACGTGGACGTCACCGCTCCCTTCGAAGGGAAGGCGGACGTGGTTTTCGAGGTGACCGGCAGCGCGACGCTCCCCCCGATCCTGTTCGCAAACCCCCGCGTGCGAATGAAACCGAGCGGCGGCGCCGGAAGGCCCAACGTGATTCTGATGCTCGTCGACGCGCTCAGGGCCGACAGGCTCTCCCTTTACGGCTACGCGCGGCCGACCTCTCGCGAGATCGACCGTCTGGCTTCTAACGCCACCGTCTTCGAAAACTGCATCGCCCAGGCGTCGTGGACCCTGCCCTCGGTAGCAACTATTTTCACGTCGCTCTACCCGACCGCCCACGGCGTCGTTCGGCGCGTCGTGCCGGGTTCCTCCGGGGGGTTGAGCCCGTCGGTCGAAACCTTGGCCGAATGCTTCCAGAAAGCCGGTTACCGGACGTACGGCATTACCGCGAACAAGATTGCCGTTCCCAACTTCGGGATTTGCAAGGGTTTCGATGAGTTCTACGCGTACCCGCCCCTGGAAGTGACGGCCGCCAATAAGCGGCTTTACCACAACGCGGCCGAGATAAACGAAAGGGCCCTCGGCTGGCTGGCGTCGCACCGGGAGGAGCCGTTCTTTCTTTACCTGCACTACATGGACGTCCACGGTCCCTACGAGCCGCCGGACGAGTTCCGGACCTTCGGTACGTCTAAAAGCGACCTCTACGACGCGCAGATACCGTATTTCAGCCGCGAGTTCGGTCTGTTCTTCGAAAAACTCGAGAAAGCGGGGATCGCACAGAACACGATTCTCGTTCTAATCTCCGATCACGGCGAACAGCTCCTGGAGCACGCGGGATTGGAGCACGGCTCCAGCCTCTACTTGGAGGAAACGCACGTGCCGCTGGTCATCTGGATGCCGGGCGGAAACCGGGGGCGCCGGGTGGCCGAGCAAGTGGGCCTTATCGACGTGCCCGTGACGCTCTTGGCCGCGGCGGGCTTGCCGGCGCTGCAAAACGCCAGCGGGCGCTCGCTTCTACCGGCCCTTACCGGGCGAACCATTGACCAGGCTCCGGCGTTCTCCGAACTCGATACCCTGAGAGGGCCTTTAGGTCCGGACCAGCATCTCGTGGCGCTTACCGCAGGACGTTATCGCCTGATAGTGCAGAATCCGGCATCCGAGGGATACCATCTCATGATAGCTCAGGACCAGACGTCCAGTCGCCCGGCCACGCGCGTGGAGCTCTACGATCTTTCAAAGGACCCCGCAGAGCAGAATAACCTGGCGGATGTTGACCCGGATGTGGCCGCGGCCATGCTCGGGGAAATCAGGCAGTTCCTGGCCGCTCAGACCGCCCTCCACTTGAAGGTCGCGCGCCAGCCGTTCAAGGTGAAACTCAACAAGACCGAGCTCGACCAGTTGAGGGCGGTAGGATACCTGGGGCAGTAGGCCGACCATGACCCCGGCAAGTAACGCTGCAGCGGTGCGTTCTTCGCACGCCACGGTGCCGGCACGAGGGCGCCGCGTGCGCGTCCGGATCAAAAGCGTGCGACACTCGAAAGCCGGCAATGCCTCGTGCGACTCAGGAAACCGCCAATGCCGGCCAAACCCGGCGACCTCCTCGGCGTCACAAAGGAGCGCGCGCTTGAGACGGCTCGTCGAGGCGACCGCTCCCGAACTCATGCGCACGCAGGGCCGTCCCGGACAGGCCTCCCTTCCGTGCGCAGCCGCCATATAGAGCGACGTGCGTCGGCGACGCCGCCAAAGTCCTAGCCGGGATTGAAGGGCATCATCGGGCCCGTATAATTGCGGGCTGCTTGAGGCGCCCCGCGGCAGGCAGTTGCCTCATCATCTTGCGCCGGCGACGGCGGTTTCTTCCCTTGTCGCGAAAGGCTGTTCATGAAAAGCGATCCCAGCACGAAGGCAACGGGCGCGGGCCGCGGGCTCGAAATCATCTTGGGGGCGCTTGTAGCGGCGGCGCTGGCGAACCTCTGTGTCCTGCTTTTCCTCGGCGGCTACGACGCAAGGTTCCACGGCATGGCGGTGCGGGCACACCGCATCGGCACGCCGCTCCTCATCCTCTTGGGGCTCGTCACCGCGCGGTGGCTTGCGAACGTGAGGCGCGGCGGGCTCAGGGCATCGCTCGGGAGTCTTCTTCCGTGGGGCCTCGTCGGGGCCGCAGCGGGGCTGGCCGTCTTCCTGTTTGTCGCCCTGAGGCAGCCGTTGGCGATCCCGGGGAGGGCCATCGCAATGGTCGTGGCGCTGGCCGTGTCGGGGTACATCCTGTCGTGGCTTGCGTACGGCCCGCCGCTGCCGGGACACGCCCGCGCGATCGTCGTTATCCTCTTTCTGGCGCTGGCGGCCGGGCTTGCCGACAGCCTCGCCCGACGGGATTTGTGGGGCCAGGCTTTCGGGCTGCCCCGGCTCAGGGGGCCCGTCGGCGTGACGGTGAGCGCCGACCGCGTCGGCCTTCTTGCGAGCGGAGGTTCCGACGCCGGCTACGAAAAGGCCGCCGCAGGGTATGACTGGCGAAACGCGGCCGTGGTGAAGCCGGGCGGTTTCTTCTCGTCCGAGGTCGACCTCAAGACCGGCGACACAATCAGGTTCTCCGTCGCGGTGAGGGGCCCGGCGTCCGGCGTCAAGGCCGCGGTGACGGCCGTGCAGGCTTCCATGCACAAGGAGCTCTGGGCAACAGACGCGTCGTCGCTCGAGCCCGGGACTTGGACGGAAGTTAACGTAAACGCTCCTTTCGAGGGGAAGGCGCAGCTGGTATTCGATGCGTCCGGCGGCGAAGGCGCCGCGGCGATGCTCTTCGCCAACCCGCGCGTAGAGGCGGCCACGCCAGGCGCCGCCAGGCCGAACTTGCTCGTCATTCTCGTCGATGCGCTCAGGGCCGACAGGCTGTCGCTTTACGGCTGCAACCGGCAGACTTCGCCGGAGATAGACTCGCTCGCCGCGCGCGCAACGGTCTTCGACAACTGCATCGCCCAGGCCTCGTGGACCATGCCCTCGGTTGCCACGCTCTTCACGTCGGTCTACCCTTCGGCGCACGGGGTCCTCTCAACGGAGACGGCTTTGAGCCCGTCGCTCGAGACGATGGCCGAGGCCTTGCAGAAGGCCGGGTACCGGACGTGCGGCGTCCAGACTAACTCGCTGGTGGTCCCCGAATACGGTTTCTGCAAGGGTTTCGACGAGTACTACGCGTTCCCCTTCGTGCAGGAAACGACTTTCAACAAGAAGCTGTACCACGTCGCCGCGGAAGTCAACGCAAAGGCACTCGACCGGCTCAAGTCGCAATCCGAAAGGCCGTTCTTCCTTTACCTGCACTACATGGACGTCCACGACCCTTACGAGCCGCCTGAGGAATTCCGCGTGTTCGGGGCGTCGAGGAGCGACCTTTACGACGGGGAAATACTCTACTTCAGCAGGGAGTTCGGCCGCTTCTTCGGCGAACTCGACAAAGCGGGCATTCTGAAAAACACCATCGTCGTTCTGGCCGCCGACCACGGCGAGCAGTTCCTGGAACACGGAGGCATCAAGCACGGCGTGAGCCTGTACTCGGAGGAGACGCACGTGCCTCTCGTCGTCTGGATGCCGGGACAGAGCGAAGGTCGGCGGGTGGCCGCGCGGGTCGGTCTTATCGACGTGCCGGTGACGCTATTGGCGGCGGCGGGCGTACCCGCGCCGCGAAGCGCCGCGGGTCGGTCTCTCTTGCCTGCTCTTCGCACAGGGGCTCTCGACGAGGCGGAAGCATTTTCGGAACTGACGACGATCTACACGCCGGGGCGGCACCTCGTGTCGTTGACGAAAGGCGACTATCGCCTGATAGTGCTCAACCCCACCCTCGGCCGCCAGTCGATGTGCCTCGAGCTGTACGACCTCGCAGGCGACGCCGCGGAGCGCGTTAACCTGGCCGGTTCCAAAAGCGAGGTCCTCGAGGCGATGCTCGCCGAGATCAAGGACTACGTGGCCGCGCAGACGACGCTCCACAGGAAGCTCGTCCCCGAGCCGGTCAAGGTGAAACTCGACAAGGCCAGGCGGGACCAACTGCAAGCCATAGGATACTTGATGCCTCAGACCGGGGGGGACGCGGACAAGTAGAGGTCCTGCGCAGCCCATCGTCACTCGACAGCCTGCCGTCGTCACTTCCGGCTTCGGTCCTCTCGGCCGCACCTTAGAGATAATCCCGACCTTTCAGGCGGTCGTAAATGCGCCTACGGCGCCGTCCGGCAGGCAACAGGCCGCGAGTATCGGCACCCTGTCCTCAAGATGCGCCGAGCCCCCGGCTGCGCACGGGCCGAGGGACCTTGCGTGACTCGGTGCCCCGAGGCATAATGTCCGGGTCTTCAACTCCGGGAACGTTTATGTCGCAGACACTCCAGCCGGCGCCGGGCGCACACAACTGGCGCCGCATCGTGCCGGTTTTCGTCCTGGCGGCAACCCTGTACTCCCTCGGCGTGACTTCTCACTGGCGCATAGGCAGCGATTCCGGCCGCTACCTCGTGATGGCGCGCCAGCTGGCGGAAGGCAAAGGGTACCTTTTCGCAGGTAAGCCTCAGTGGGGCATCCCGCCGGGCGTGCCGGGGTACTATGCGCTGGTCTTCAAGCTCACGGGTTTCAAACCTTCGGTCGACGGTCTCACCGAAGGTTTCACTTCGGCGAATGTTGCGGGCGTCGTCTGGGGGTACGCGGGCCTCATCATGGCGTACCTTTTCGTGTCGGAGATATCCGACCCGAGGCGGGCGTTGATCGTGACGGTGTTTGTGGCGACGTCGCGCTTCTTCTACATGGAGAACCTGGCAACTCTCAGCGACGTGCCGTTCTCGGCGGCGTCATGGGGGGCACTGTGGCTGTTGGCGAGGGCCGAGAAACGCGGCGGCGCGGTCCAATACGTTCTTCTTTCGCTCATGCTGGCAATGTCCGCGCTCCTGCGCCTGGCCGGAGCGGCACTCATCATCGCGATAGGATTGTACTGTCTCGGACGTCTCGTCTTCGGCAAACGCGCGCGCTCGGCCGTTTTCGCCCTGGTCGCGGCGATCCCGGCGGCGGCAGTATCGGTTTTTCTCGGCCTCGCAACACTGAGCGACAGGCGAACTGTCGCCTTCACGTACTACAACCAGTTGTTCGAGGGGCACACGGCCGGCCAGCTGATGCGGAGCGCCCTGCGCCATGTCATGACCCTTCCGGGCTATGTGTTTGAGTCCATCGTAGGGCTTGAGAGCCTTGCCGGGGCCTCGCTGATTCTGTGCGCCGTTATTGCCGCCGGCCTAATCGCTTTCTGGCGGTCAGGGCACCGGTTTGCCCCGCTTTATTTTTTGGTGTATCTTATCTTTGTGGGAGCGGGAGTAGGGGTGATACCTCGTCTTCTGATGCCTCTCTATCCCATACTGTATCTCTTTCTCATAGAAGGAGTTACGCTCGCAGGCGACGGCGCCAGGCGGCTTTTCGAGCAAAGAGGGTGGAGGGTTGTGAGCCGCAGGGGCGCGATTGCCGGGGGTTTTGCGTTCTTTGTGATACTGATTAATCTTTTCTACGTGGGCAAGACCGTCTCGACGAATTTCGCCCATGATTTCTACGCCGCGCACGCGCACGGCAAATGGGTCGACTACCTGCCGTTGGCGCGGGCCGTGGCCGAGGAGCCGGGCAAAGGCCGGCTGATGCTGAGCGAATTCGCCGTCGTATCGGCCTTGTCAGGGGCAGAGGCCGTCACCACGCCGTATTGGCTTGCGAACGCCGATGACCCGGACGATCTCCTGGCCAGGTACGTCAGGGAGAACGGCATCACCGGCGCAGTGTACGAGCCGACGTGGAAAAACAGCCGGCTGCTGGCGCGCTTTCTGGAAGAAGGCCCGATTGCCTGGAAAGAAAAAGGGCGATTCGGCAAACTGATTTTTTACACGCCGGCCGATGCGGGCGTGAAGCAGGACCCCGGCGGATAGCCGCCGGAAGATTCCACTCGCGGAATGAGTAAACGCGCGCCGCAAGGCGCTCGGGAGGGAGAGGGCGCGAGATGGAAGTCAGGTACGGCGGCCGCCTCCCGGAATGGCGCTACCGAGCGATGTTCCGGAAAGAAGCGGCCAGGGAAACTGGCGCGGACGGTTTGGAGGCGGAGGCCGAGCGGCGCCTCGCCGAGGCCAGGCTCCCGTGGTGCTTCGGCGAGATGGACTATCCCCACTGGCGGCGCATTCCCGTTTCGCACGACAGTGACGCAAGCGTCTGCTACTACGCGGGCGACGACCCCGCCGCGCGGGAAGCCGCCCTCAACCGCCTCGTCCTCTGCGGCCGCTGCCCCGTGTACGAACGCTGCCACAAGGTGACGATGGCCAAGAAGGCCGTGAGCCTCGCCCCGGCCGGCGCGAGGAAAAAGCAGGACCTCCTCGCCGCGCTCGGCCGCATGTAGGCCTTCACGCGACGGCCGGCGGCCGCCGGCGCCCAAACGTTTTTCGCCTTCCGCCCCTCATTGGCTTTTTCCAACCGCGTGCGCTTGCCGAAATAACCATGGCCCTTCGTGCGAAAGGCAACTGCCGGGAGACCGGGCGAATGCTCGTGAGCGTGAAGCGACGCGTCTTCGAGATCCTGCACGTCGCGTCAGACACGGACGCGGCGGCGCGGGCCGTCAACGTCTTCATCATGGCCCTCATCATCGTGAGCGTCGTGTCGGTGGTTCTCGAGACCGTAAAGCCGATCGCCTCGGCCCACACGCTCTTTTTCAAAACCGTCGAGGCGGTGACCGTGGCGGTGTTCACGGTCGAGTACGTCCTCAGGCTCTGGACGGCGCCGATGGACCCGCGCTTTGCCGGGGCGCTTCTCGGAAGGGTGAGGTTCGCTCTAACGCCGCTTGCGCTTGTCGACCTCGCGGCGGTGGCGCCGTTTTACATACCGATGGTATTCGTGCTCGACCTGAGGTTCCTGCGGGCGGTGCGGCTGTTCAGGCTCTTTCGCCTGTTCAAGCTCGGCCGCTATTCGCGCTCGCTTCAGACCTTCGGCCGTGTGATGGCCGATAAAAAGGAAGACATGGTCGTCACGCTCTTCATCGTTTTTCTCCTGATTATCCTTACGTCGAGCGTCATGTACTTCGTGGAAAGCGCGGCGCAGCCGGACAAGTTCTCGAGCATCCCGGCCGCCATGTGGTGGGCCGTTGCGACGCTGACCACCGTGGGGTACGGCGACATCTACCCGATTACCCCCGTCGGAAAACTCCTCGGCACAGTGGTGGCCATTCTCGGGATAGGCGTTTTCGCGCTGCCGACGGGGATACTCGGCTCGGCGTTCGTCGAGGAACTCCAGAAACGCCGCGCCGGCGGGATCGTCTGCCCCCATTGCGGGAAGAAGATAGGCGGCGAGCCGGAAGAGCGTCCATAGGACACGGCCCACGGCCGGCCGGCGAGCGCCCCGCGCGCCGGCTTTCCGCCTCCAGGGGAGTTACATTTAGCGCCGCCGCGTGTTAAACCTCTCGGTGTCGGTGATTGACTCACAGAGAGCGAAAGGAGTTCGAAATGAAAAAGTACGGCATGACGGCAATCGCGGCGGTCCTGGTACTGTCGTTCGCGGCCGCGGCCTTCTCGCAGGTGGGCCCCGGCCCGGCAGCGCAGGGCGCCCAAAAAGCGACCCCCGCCGGCGAGCCGAGAAGCATGGCGCGCTCCGACAAGAACGGCGACGGCCTCATCTCGAAGGACGAGTGGCCCGGCAGGCCGGAGATCTTTCAGAGGCTCGACGCCAACGGCGACGGGTACCTTGACTCGGTCGAAATCGCCGCCGCCAGGGAAAAGGCCCGCGAGCGCGTAGGCGAGCGTCGGGAGGGCGAGGGAAAAGAGGGCCAGAGGCCCCCGATGAGCGAGGACGAGCGGATGCACCGCGTGCTTCGCACGGTAAGCATGTTCGCCGCCGCGCTCTTCCGGATACTCGACGAGGACAACGACGGCAAGATAACCAAGAAGGAGCTCGACGACTTCACCAAGAAGATCGAGGCCGCCGACGCCGACCACGACGGCAACGTCACCCGCGATGAGGCGCGCATCTACTTCCGGACCGAGGTCGCCCAGAAGATCGGCGAGCGGTTCATGGAGAAGTTCGACGCCAACAAGGACGGCAAGGTCACGCGCGACGAATGGTCCAAGGCCACCGACGAGCAGTTCAAACGCCTCGACGCCAACGGCGACGGCGTCATATCGATGGACGATTTTCTCCAGCGCGCCAAGGAACTGCCCAAAGAGGACGAGATGAGGCCCTCCGCCGGCAACGAACGGCAGGGTCCGCCCCGCGGGACGAGGGGTCCGGGCGGCGTGCGCCGCGGCAGGCCCGCGCCTTCTGAGGCTCCCGCTCCTGCGGCTCCCGCTCCGGCAGCGCCCGCGACGGGAGAGAAAAAGAGTTAGAACGCCCGACGCACCCGTATGAGTGCGTTTGCACGAGGAGGCGGCGACGAGCCGCCTCCTCTGTTTTGGGGCGCGCCGCCTGCTGCAAACGGCGTTTACGAGGCCGCGCCCGCGGCTGAGGCCGCTCGCGGGTGTTGAAAAACGCGCGTTTTCGGGTATAGTGAGTTGCTTGACGCCGGGACGAAATCCGAGGAGCGCCGATGTTCGACGTGGTATGCGTGGGAAGCGCCACGCAGGACGTTTTCATAAAGAGCGACCTCTCCAAGCTCATCCGCATCAGCGACGTCCTCACCGAGCGGGAATACCTCTCTTACGACTACGGCGCCAAGGTGAACGTCGACCATATCGAGTTTCTTACCGGCGGAGGGGGGACGAACACAGCCGTCTCGTTCGCGCGCCTGGGGATGTCGGCGGCGTTCGTGGGCAAGGTCTCGAAGTCCGACGACGCCGGCGCCAAGGTGATTTCGGAGCTTAGGGAAGAGGGCGTCGACGCGCGCTGGGCCGCTTACTCGAACTCCCAGGCGACGGGGTTTTCGGTCATCCTCGTCTCCTACGAGGGCGACCGCACGGCGCTGACTTTCCGCGGCGCCAATGACACGCTCGACGAAACCGATTTCAACTGGAGCCTCCTGGGCGAGACTCGGTGGCTTTACATGTCGGGCCTTTCGGGCCGGAGCGCCCAGATGGCCCAGGCGGTCGCCCGCCGCGCCGCCGAGAAAAACGTCAAGATCGCCTTTAACCCCGGGTCCACGCAGTTGAAGACGCGCCTCAAGGGCCTCGAGCCGATCCTCAAGGTCACGGACGTCCTCATCCTCAACAAGGAGGAGGCCGAGCTCGTCACGGGCCTCGAGGCGACGAGACGCTATGTCGATACCAAGTCCTGCGACCTCTGCGGCAAGTGCATCGAAGCATGTGCTGAAGGGATTTTCAGCGAGGCCGACGGCCGCATCGCCGTGAGGACGCCGGAGACGTGCAGGCGATGCGGCGAGTGCCTGAAGGCCTGCCCCCTCGAGGCGCTGCTCATCGAGCCGTGGAACTTCAACCTCTTCGAGATATTCCAGGCGCTGTTCGACGCGGGCGCGAAGGCTGCCGTCGTCACCGACGGCAAGGCCGGCGCCCAATGCTCGGACGGCAGGAGCGTGTACGCCTTCCCGGCCTACGCGGTGCCCACGATCGATACGCTGGGCGCGGGCGACGCCTTCGGCAGCGCCTTCGTCGCGAGCTACATCCGGGAGGGCGACCTCGGCAAGGCGCTCGAACTCGGCACCGCCAACGCTTCGAGCGTCGTGCGCTACTTCGGCGCCAAGCCGGGCCTTCTCACCCTCGAGGAGGCCGAGGACCTCATCCGCGAAAAGTCGAGCGAAGGGCCTTACTTCGTCCGGAAGGTCCCGTTCGGCCAGCCGGTGCAGAAGTGAAACGCTACTCGTTCTTCATCGCCGGGATAATCCAGGGGTCCATCCCGCGCCAGGCCGTGCACCCGCAGGACTACAGGGCCGAGATAAGGCGGATACTGCACGAGCATTTCCCGGCCTGCGAGGTCTACTGCCCGTTTGAGAACCACCCGGCGAGCCTTTCGTACGACGACGCAAAGGCGAGCTCGGTGTTCTTCGACCACATCCGGATGGTCGAGAAGACCGACTGCCTCGTGACGTTTCTGCCAGAGGCGAGCATGGGGACGGCGGTCGAGATGTACGCCGCGCGCGAGGCCGGCCGCGCGGTCGTCACCATAAGCCCGCTTTCGTCAAACTGGACCGTGAAGTTCCTCTCGGACAGGCTTTTCGCGGGGACGCCCGAGTTCGAGGAGTTCGCCGCCTCCGGCCGGCTGCGGTCGTTCCTCGACGAGTTCTACGCGAAAAAGGCGTGACATGCACCCTGACTCTCAAAAGACGCCGCTTGCGGCGCATACGCCCGAATCGGCCAGGAGCGTGTTCGCAAACGCCGGGCTTGCGCCCTACCGCGCCGACCAGGTCTTCGACTGGTTCTACAGGAAGGGCGCTCGCGATTTTCGCGCGATGAAAAACGTCGGCGCGCCCGTCGTCCGCTTTCTCGAAGAGTACTTCACGCCGCTTTCGTCCGCGCTCGTCGCGCGGCACGACGCCGGCGACGGGGCGGTGAAACTCGATATCGAACTCGCCGACGGCGCCGGCGTCGAGGCCGTGGTGATAAAGACGCCGCGCCGCGTGACGCTCTGCCTTTCGAGCCAGTCGGGCTGCCCGCTTTCATGCGCCTTCTGTGCCACGGGCGCCGGCGGCTTCGAGAGAAACCTCGCGCCGCACGAGATCGTCGAACAGGCCCTCCACGCCTCGGACGTCCTCGGCGCGCCCCGGCGCATCTCGCACGCGGTGTTCATGGGAATGGGCGAGCCGTGCCTAAACCTCGACGCGGTGCTCGACGCCGTCGACGTACTGAACGCCCCATGGGCTTTCGGCATCGGGGCGCGCCGCATCACGATAAGCACGCTCGGCTTTCCGGGCTGCCTCGAACGTCTCGCCGCCTTTCCGTTGGAGATCGGCGTCGCGATAAGCCTTCACGCGGCGACCGACGCCCTTCGAAAGAAGCTCGCGCCGCTCGCGCCCGCCGCCGTAAGCGAAACCGTCGAGGCCGCTTGGCGCTACTTCGAGAAAACCGGCCGCGAGGTCACCTACGAGTATGTGCTCCTCGCGGGCGTTAACGACGGCATCGGCGAAGCCGCGGCCCTGGCCGCGGCGCTTTCCGGCAAACGCGCATACGTGAACCTCATACCGTATAACGAGGTCGAGGGGCTGCCGTTTCGCCGCCCGACGCCCGCGAGGGTCATCGGTTTCAGGAGGGCGCTCCAGACGCGGGGGATAAAGGTGCACGTGCGCGACAGCCGCGGAAGCGGGGCGAAGGCCGCCTGCGGGCAATTGAGGTTCGAGGGGACAAGGGGCGCGCCGCGGTGACTGACGACTTCACATATCCTCCGGCAGATTTCACGGCCGACCCCGATACGCGGCTCATGATGGCGTTTGCCGCCGGGGAAGACGCCGCGTTCGAGCTGATAGTCAAGCGCTTCGAGCGGCAGGTCTTCGGCATCGTCTGTCGCTACATGGGCAATCGCCCCCTGGCCGAGGACACGGCGCAGGAGGTGTTTTTGCGGGTATACAGGCTGCGGAAGTCGTACCGCCCGACCGCGCGCATTTCAACGCTTATCTATAGAATTACCGCGAACTTATGTCTCAATGTCATCCGCGACGAGTCCCGCAGGCGAATGGTTTCGCTCGACGCCGTGGCAAGCGACGATGAGTTGTCGCTTGGCGCGTCAATCGGGAGCACTGCCGCGCCTGCTGAAGACGCCGTCGAGGCGCGCGAAAGGGCCGAAATCGTCCGCCGCGCCCTCGCGAAAATCCCCGAAAGGCAGCGAATCGCCCTCATTTTGCACAGATTTGAGGGGCTTTCCTATGCGGAAATCGCCGAATCTATGGAAACGAACATCGACGCCGTAAAATCGCTGTTGAGCCGCGCCCGGGCGTCCCTTGCGGAGGCGCTCCGGCCGGATATTGAGGCGGGCAATCTCTGAGAAAAGCAGCGTAACACCCGTATCCTTCACGTGTTTATAAGTGTGGAGGCTGACATGGGCTGCAAAGTAAAAGAGAGCCTGGTATCCTATCTCGACGGCGAGCTCGACCCCGCCGAGGCGAGCGCCGTTCGCGTCCACATCGAATCGTGCGGCGAGTGCCGGGACTATGCGCGGCTGCTCATGCTCTCTTATACGGCCCTCGAGGCCATAGAAGAGGTCGAGGCTCCTGCGGGCTTTGCCGCTCGTGTCAAGGCCCGCGTGCACAGGCGCTTTGCGAGAGTTGTTTACGGGCTCGGCACCGTCGTTGCGGCGGCCGCAGCCGTCCTAATTGTTTTCTCCATCACCGCTCGGACGCGCGACAGCATATCCTTTACCCCAACGGAAATGGCGGTGCTGACCGAAATGACCGCCGGCCAGACCGACGCGACGAGCACCTACCTCGATGATGTTGCCGACGAAGTCGACATGTTCCACCAATTCGGCATTCTCACGGATTTTGACGTCCTCGCGGATCTCGACTCCCCCGTCGGCGTGGACGATTTCGCCACTGTGGGGTCAATCTGACCAAGAGGTGCCCGATGAAGACACGAGTCGTCGTTTGGATCGTCGCGGCGTTGTTTGTCGTTTGGTCGGCGGACGCGGCCGTGGCCTCAAGCCGTAAGGCTCCCGAGAAGGCCGCGACCACGCTGGAACCGGCGGCAGAGCCCGCGTCGCCCCAGAGCAACACGTCGCAGACTGTTGAGGCTCCTCAGGAGCCCGCAGTGAAGGCCGTTCAGCCGCGCGCCAAAGTTCCACCCGCCAAAACCGCGGTGAAAAAGAAACCATCGGGCGCCGCCCCGCGCGTCGCGGTTCAAAGGCCAGGCGCGCCCGCGTGGCAGGGTCAGGGCGTGCGTCGCGGTCCCGGCGGCCCGGGCGCGGCGGCAGTGCGAAGGCCGGCTGGCCCCGGCGAGGGCCGGATGCAGGCAAACCGGCCGCTTCCCGAAGCCCAACGGCGGATGCTCCAGGAGCGCCTGCGGAATATGCCCGAGGCGAGAAGGCGCACCCTTCGCGAACGACTCATGCGCATGCCCGGGCCCGATCGCCAGAGGATGATGGAGAGGTTTACCCGCGCGCCTGCGGCCGAAAGGCAGAGGATGCTCGAGCGGCGCAGGGACCAGCTCAGGATGCGCGGGAAGTTGGCCCCTGATGCCGGGCGCGCGGCGATGATGCGCCGAGGCGAACTCGGCCGCACCCAAGCGCGCGGGCGCATGATGGAACGCCGACAGACGGCCGAGAGGGAATTCCTCCGGAGCCCCGAGGTTCGCAGGGAGATCCGGCGCGAAGTACAGCGAGAGTTGGCAAGGCAGCGAAGGGCCATCAGCCTCGAAGGTGCGCCTGCAAGAGAAGCGCAGCGCGAGAGGCTCCTCCAGAGAGAAAGCCGCATGCAGGAAAGGGCGCGTGCCGGAGCCCAGGGCCGCGCCGTGCAGCCCGGCCGAGGAGGTCGGGGCGCTGCCGGCGTGGCTGGTCGCCTTGAGGCGCCCGCCGGGCGCGGCGGGGAAGCTCCCGCCCGCGGCCAGGAGGCCCGTCCAGGCCCTGAGATGAGGCGTGAACGTCCACCGGCGAGCGGCGCACAGACAAAAAACACTCCCGCAACTAAAACGGAATAGAGAAATCCCGGGAGGCAGCGGCTTGGCGGGCGCGAGGAAACCGGACTCGCGCCGGCCTTTTTTCACTTCGAGTAGCGGACGGTCCCTCGAATAAGGAAATCGCGTCCGGACCGGCTCGTCCGCGCGCCTTCGACTGAGATGGCGTCTTTCATGCGCGGCGCGCCCCAGCCCGCGACGGCGCCGACGCCTTCGCCCACGATCTTCGGCGCAAGGAAAACCATCACTTCGTCCACGAGATGCGCCGCCAGGAAACTCCCAAGGACGCGCGCCCCTCCCTCGACGAGGACGTTCGTCACTTCGCGGCGGCCGAGTTGGCCGGCAAGCGCCGCGACGTCGACATTTGGGCGGCCGGGAAGAATAAGTACGGTTGCGCCGCGTGCCTCGAGGGCCTTTATCCGCTGTGCGGGCGCGGCTTTCGTGACCGCGACGACAAGCGGCGCCTTATCCGCCGTGCGAACAAGCCTCGATCGAAGCGGCAGCCGCGCGAACGCGTCAAGGACGATTCTCGCCGGGACGCGGCGCGCCGCGAGCCGCGCCGTGAGGAGCGGATCGTCCCTTATTGCCGTCCCGAGGCCGATGACCACGGCGTCAACGCGGCCGCGAAGCCGCTGCACGACGCGCCGCGATTCTTCCGACGACACCCAGTGGGAATCTCCCGAAGCCGCCGCTATCCGCCCGTCGGCCGTCATTGCGTATTTCGCGACTACGTACGGCAGGCCCTTCGTGCGCAGCTTGATGAAAGGGGCGTTGAGCGCCCGCGCCTCGTCCGCAAGAAGCCCGACGTCGACGCGCACGCCGGCGCGACGCAGGCGCGCAATTCCCCGGCCGTCGACGACCTTGTGAGGGTCCTTCATCGAGACTACTACGCGCGAAACGCCCGCCGCGATAAGCGCATCGGCGCAAGGCGGGGTCCTGCCGAAGTGGCTGCAGGGCTCGAGATTGACGAACATCTCCGCGCCGCGCGCGCGCCGGCCCGCCTTGCGGAGCGCCTCGACCTCGGCGTGCGGGCCGCCGAAGCGGCGGTGGAAACCTTCGGCGATTATCCGTCGGTTCTTCACGACGACGGCGGCCACCATCGGGTTCGGCTCGACGGCGCCGCGCCCGCGAGCCGCCAGTGCGAGCGCGCGGCGCATCGCCGCTACTTCATAGTCCTTCCATCTCATGCGGGCCTCCATCGGGCATGGTAACTGCGCGGCGGCGGTATGTCAACGCGGCGCGCCGCCGTACCGCGCCGCTGGTTCACTCCCGCGCTGACGGCGCGCGCCCAGAGCGGCCGCCGGGGCCGCGGATGCGGGCGCGGGCACCCAAGCGTTTTTCCCGGATCCGCGCCGTTTTTCGGGACTTCGCTGCATTGCCCGGTGTCTACGAAAGGGAGGCTGTTTTCGCCGGCTGCGGTTATGCCGCTCGTGCGACATGTGAAAGGGAGGTTCGCCCAGATGTTCGGCAAAAGCATCACACTTTTCAAGATGTTCGGCTTTTCGGTACGCGTGGACTTGAGTTGGCTCGTCATATTCGTCCTCATCGTCTGGTCGCTGGCCGGCGGCGTCTTCCCGCAGGAGCTGAAGGGGCTTGCCTCGCCCGTTTACCTTGTCATGGGCGTCGCGGGGGCGATAGGGCTCTTTCTTTCCATCGTCCTTCACGAGCTGTCGCACTCGCTCGTGGCGAGAAGGCTCGGCCTGCCCATAAGGGGCATCACGCTCTTCATCTTCGGCGGGGTCTCCGAGATGACCGACGAGCCGGCAAGCCCGATGGTCGAACTGCCGATGGCGATAGTCGGCCCGCTGTCGAGCATAGCGATGGCGTTCGTCTCGTACGGCATAGCTGCGGGCGCGCGCGCGGCGGGGCTCTCGGCGGCGGCGGCCGTGTTCGCATGGCTCGGCTTCATTAACGGCATGCTCGCGATCTTCAACCTCGTCCCCGGGTTTCCGCTGGACGGCGGCCGGGTGCTGCGCGCGATATTGTGGCGTTGGAAAAACAACTTCCGTTGGGCGACGCGCATCGCGGCCTACGTCGGCGAGGCAATCGGAACGGCGCTCATGATCCTCGGGTTCGTGAGCCTCCTTCTCCTCAATCCCATAGGCGGCCTGTGGTGGATACTGATAGGGCTGTTTCTCCGCTCCGCGGCCGTTCAGAGCTACAGGCAGGCCGTCATGCGCGAGGCGCTCCAGGGCGAGCCGGTGAGCCGTTTCATGAATGCGGATCCCATTTCGGTCCCGCCTAATCTCACCGTCGCCGACCTCGTGGACGACTACATCTACAGGTATCACTTCGAGATGTTCCCGGTGGTCGAGAACGACCGGCTCGTCGGGTGCGTGACCGCCCGCCAGGTGAGAGACGTCGCGCGCCAGGACTGGCCTCAGCGCACCGTCGCCCAGATCGCGACGCAGTGTTCCGCGGATACCACCGTCGCCCCGGACGCCGATACCGTCAAGGCCCTCTCGATGATGACGCGAAACCAGACCAGCCGCCTCATAGTCGTCGACAACGGCCGCCTTGTCGGCGTCGTCACGCTCAAG
>Ga0315277_10005054_pt1 | contig 17458 bp, 14 predicted proteins | sample YL17G05_15_MG_FD_203695 | JGI IMG/M metagenome (GOLD analysis project Ga0315277, IMG submission 203695) | Sediment microbial communities from Yellowstone Lake, YNP, Wyoming, USA - YL17G05_15 | ecosystem: Environmental > Aquatic > Freshwater > Lake > Sediment | place: USA: Wyoming | collected... | reverse complement strand
AGGACAGATTCTTTGAAAAGATGGATTTTCATCTGGTCGACAAAGATTCCTTTCCGCGCAAACTCATGTGGGAATGTTTAGAATGCCCAAAACTGGATCACTGTGATGAACGGGCTTACTTGAAGGATTTGAACAGAAAGAAAGCCTCATGAAACGTAATTTCTTATGTGTTACCGATTGATCCTCCCCATTTTTTCACCGTACTAACATCCTGCCCTGGCTGAATTTTTCCCTTGACAAGACATTTTGATCATGCTATTAACTATCCATATTTTGTTAACTTAATCACAAAAATTTAGGTATTTTTTGTGGATTATGTAAGAATAGCTTTATTTGTTTTGTATAACATAAGATCTTGCTGTGAGCTTTATACTCCTTTTGGGCAGTGAATTGAAAATGGACGAGGTCGTGACGGATGGAAACAAAGAAGAACCGCGCTGGAAAGTCGAAACAGGGAGGAAACACACGAGATATCGATGACCTCGACCGAAAGATTATCCGTGAACTTCAGGGTGACGCCAGAGCCCCGTTCAAGGATATTGGCAAGAGGCTTGGGATCTCGGAGGGAACGGCGCGTAATCGGGTCATTAGGCTGATTGATCGGGGTGTGCTTAAACTGGAAGCAAGGGTCAATCCGTTTGCGCTCCCCCACAAGATACCCGCTCTTGTTGGGGTTAGTCTGAGAGAGAAGGATCCTGAAGAGAAAATGAGGGAGATCGAGAAAATTCCGGGGGTAACGAGTGTCTGGAATACCACGGGCCCATACGATTTGTTTTTTGAAGTCATGGTGGATTCACTGCAAGAATTGAACAGGATTCTTTTCGGGATAGATCGGAACTATGTAAAGGGTGTATCGCGAACAGAAACATTTGTCATCCTTTCATCGGGTACTAAATTTTTCAAACTGCCGTAGATCAAAAAGTGTAAGTGTTTTATTTGCTCACTTAGGGAGAAAGGAGTCAACAATGGTCGAAAAAGTGATAATTATGGGAGCCGCTGGGCGAGATTTTCACAATTTTAATGTCTATTTCAGAGATAACCCTCGATACAACGTTGTTGCCTTTACGGCGACACAGATTCCAAACATTGAGGGACGCCAATATCCAAAGGAGCTATCCGGGAAGCAATATCCAAAAGGGATACCCATTTATGCTGAGGAACAACTCGCAGAGCTCATTCGAGAGCATAAGATTGATTTGGTTGCTTTTTCCTACAGCGACATCCCTCATGTTGAGGTGATGAGAAAGGCTGCCATTGTGACGGCGGCTGGAGCAGATTTCGTCCTGATCGGTGCCACCTATACGATGATTAAATCCAAGAAACCGGTCATTTCGGTTTGTGCGGTGAGAACCGGTTGCGGTAAATCACAGACGACCCGTCACATATGTAATATCATGAAAGAGATTGGGAAAAAAGTTGTGGCCGTCCGTCACCCCATGCCTTATGGCGATCTGAGGGCCCAAATCGTTCAGCGTTTCGCCAAGTACGAGGATTTTGAGAAGCACAATTGCACGATCGAGGAGAGAGAAGAGTATGAGCCGTTGGTAGCTCAAGGAACAGTGGTCTATGCGGGAGTAGATTACGGGCAAATTCTCAAGGAGGCGGAGAAGGAGGCAGATGTCATTGTGTGGGATGGGGGAAACAATGACACGCCATTCTATTATCCAGATGTGCAGGTCGTGATTTTTGATCCCCATCGTCCAGGACATGAACTGCTCTACCATCCTGGCAATACGAACCTTCTTATGGCAGATATTGCAGTGATCAATAAAGTAGATAGCGCAGATTCGAAGAACGTAGAGCAGGTAAGAAAGAACATTCAGGAACACAACCCTAAGGCGCAGATTGTTTTGGCAGATTCGGCAGTTTCTGTGGAAGGGGCGGATCAGATTCGGGGGAAACGCGTGCTGGTCGTTGAAGATGGCCCCACGCTCACACACGGAGAGATGACCTATGGCGCAGGGGTTGTCGCTGCCAAAAGATATGGTGCGGCTGTGATTGTTGATCCGAGACCTTTCATTACAGGGACCATTAAGAAAACGTTTGAAAAGTATCCCAACATTGGTGCCATTCTTCCAGCTATGGGATACAGCAAGGAACAGATACATGATCTGGAAGAGACAATCAATCGGACGGACTGTGATCTCGTCCTCTTCGCTACCCCGATCGACCTTCCCAAATTGATCACGATTAACAAACCTAAGCTTCGGGTACGATATGAATACCAAGATCACGGTCAGCCCACGCTTAGAGAGCTTCTGTTGAAGCGTTTCGAAAAAATAAACAAATGAGGCGGAGTGTATGCAGTCAGAAGAAATCGGAGAGAAACTCTGTTGATAGTTTTCGACGGAAGAGCCCTAATCCAAGGGGGACAACAAGATATTGCGGAGGAGCAGCTGGAAGAATTGAAGGTTGGGACGAAACCTGGGTTGAATGTGATGATAAGTTGGACAGACAGACCCTAAAGCTGGTTATTTACGAAACCACTTCATGCTTTGCATCTGGAAAACATTCTTGATTTTTTGATACAATTTCATATTATTGTATCGGGTGACTTATTTTTTCTCACTCTTTCCTCAGATCCGATTGAGAAAGCGCGCCGATTCAGATAACATCATGATACCATTTTTAATTGCCTCGCGGCGGCCTGTTGTGCTACTCAGACCGTTGCGTATGAGCAACTGCTTTCGACCTTTAGTTGATAACGCTCGCAATTGATCAAAGAAAGGAGAGCACCAAAATGCCAAAGATAGTAAACTCTTGGAATGAGTGGGACCCATTGAAGCGAGTAATTTTAGGAAGACCAGAGGGAACGAACCTTCCTGCTCCGGAGCCGGCTTGGTGTTATGATGAACCGGAAGGTGGCTATCCGCTGGGAACGTGGGGGCCGTTCCCGCAAGAGATGGTGGATGCGGCCAACGACCAAATGGACTATTTTGCGAAACAACTTGAGAATCGGGGTGTGCAGGTCGACCGAGTAGTAGTTCACCCTTGCATGCTCAATAAGCCAGTTTCGACGCCGGATTGGACGCAGCTAAACGTATACGGGGTGAACAACCCGCGTGACGTGTTTCTGTGTCATGGCAAGTACGTCATAGAGTGTGCGGCGTGTCAGCGCTCTCGGTATTATGAATATCTGAACTTGCGACCACTCTTCGAGGAGTATTTCAAGGAGGATCCTGAGTTTGTTCATATTTCGGCACCGAAGCCGCGGTTGAAGGAGGAATCTTATGTTAAGAACTATTACTACTACCTTTACAACATATGGACAAATGAAGAAAAGAGGCAACGGTTTTACAATTCAGAGTTCCATTTGACCGAGAAAGAACCTCTTTGGGACGCTGCCGATGTCGCACGTTACGGGAAAGATCTTTTTATTCACCGCTCAAGCGTGACGAACAAGAGTGGCGCAGACTGGGTGAAGCGGATTTTTGCTGAGTTCAGCATCCGGGTTCATCCTGTAGTGTTTGAGACCATAGATACCTCCAACAAGCTGGGTTGCCATCATCCACGGCACATTGACGCTATCCTCGTCCCGCTGCGCCCAGGATTGGCGATGTACTGTCCGGAAGAAGCTCCGCGCTCTCCCGAGATGTTGGAGCTTTTCAAGAAAAACGACTGGGAGTTGGTTCCTGCGGCGGAGCCAGTCGTAGAGCACAGAAACAATCTCTCTTTGATAACTCTGCCACAGGGCCCTTCTTATATTTCCATGAACACTTTATCAATCGATTTGAAGACAGTCTGTGTGCAAGCAGGTGAGACAGCGTATTGTGAGCAGTTGGATAAGCTCGGATTTACGGTGATCCCGATTCCTTATGAAAAGGTGAATCCGTTTGGTGGTGGCCTACACTGCACCACGCTGGATATATGTAGAGAGGGTGAATTGGAAGATTACTTCCCGAAGCAAATTGACGGCTATTAATGGATTAACACGCGTGGCCAATAGGGTTACACTCCCATGGGATAGCTGACCGCATTTGGGCACTCATTGCACGACCGTAAGAAAGGTGGCTAAATGACGGGGCCCGGGCACCAATAGTTCAGGACTCCAAGCTTCCCTGCAAGCTCTTTCGCCGATCAATTTCCCTAAAGCGACAACAGCATCCATTTGCTCTCAATATCTAGAATTGCTTAAGAATCTCAAATCATCTTAGGTATCAAAACTCGGTTTCGTGTGAATGATCGCGGTGATTAACTCGTCACTGACACTTCGACCAGTTACTATAAGGTGCTAATCTCTGTAGAATGAGCGTCAAATCTTGCTCACGTCATGGCGACGTGACCCGAATCCATAGGAAGGGTTAGACTTTTGTTTTTGATCAATCTTGCCAGAACCATCCTATCTCTATTATCTTCATTTTCTGATAATTTGATCCAAATCTGTGAGGGTCTCGTCTATAATAGAGATCCCTTGCATGAGATCTTTTGTTGGTATGTTCAGCGGAGGTGCAGCGAATAACAAATTCCATCTAAAAAAAGTGGATAAACCTCTTTTCCACAAGAGATCTTTAATGTACGAAGAAGTCATTCCTGTATCCTTAGAATTCCAGGGAATAAACGGCTCTCGTGTCTCCTTGTTTGTCACTAGTTCCAAAGCATGAAAGAGACCTGTCCCCCGGATTTCCCCTACACATTGATGCTTTTCCTGAAGTTTTTCAAGTTCTGTCTTTAACTGATACCCAAGTTTCTTGGACCGCTCTACCAAGTTTTCTTCCTTCAAGACTTCAATTGTGGCGAGTGCAGCCGTACACGATAGGGGGTGGCCGCTCAACGTGAGGCCACACCATAATATTTCATCACTGAAAAAATCGGCGATTTCCTCCGAAACAATTACCCCACCAAGGGGAATATATCCTGCGGATACGCCTTTCGCGAATGTTAGCATATCTGGCCTGACATCTTTCCAGTGATCAATAGCAAACCATTCTCCTGTACGTCCAAATCCGGTCATGATCTCGTCAACAATTAATAAGATCCGGTACCTATCGCATAGCTTCCTAATTCCTTCCATATATCCCTTAGGAGGAACGAGGCAACAACTGCTCCCAACAATTGGTTCAATGAAAAAGGCTGCAAAATTGTCAGGTCCCTCATATAGTATTATCTCTTCAATATGGGAGACACATTCTAGACTGCAGTTTTCAGGAGCTTTGTTGAAAGAGCACCGATAACAATAAGGATCAAATACTCTAACTACTCCTGGTACATCTCCTGGTTCAAAGGGCCATCTTCTATTATCTCCTCCGAGGCTCATAGCACCATAGGTTGCACCATGGTATGAGCGAAAACGAGTAATTACTTTATGTTTTCCGGTATATAATCTCGCGATTTTTAAAGCGTTTTCATTTGCCTCCGAACCACCCAAGGTAAAAAGAGTTTTCTTGAGATTACGAGGAGTGATACTTGCCAATTCCTTTGCCAGTTCACTACGCGCGTCATTGGCAAAACGCGGCGAAATATCAAATGCTTTATTAAGTTCTGCCGTAATAGCCGAAATTACTCTGGGATGTTTATGCCCTAGCAAACTGTAGACAAGCTGCGATGAAAAGTCGAGTATCCTGCAACCCTTACCATCAATTAACCATGGGCCCTCCGCATCCAAAATAACTTCTGGTTTCATCCGCGATTGAGAGGTCCAAGGGATTAAAACGTACTCCTTAGTATTTTCAATTATCTCTACTTCGGATATCGACAATGGATAGTTTCTCATTTTCTTATCCTCCCTCCTAGTTTCTATACTTAGCCTCTGGGAAACAAGAGTGGATACAAATTTATTCTCTCACCAGATTAATCGCTCTAACATTGATAATTCTTCAATTGTCTTATGGCAAGTTATCAAATGTCCTTGATTGCATGTCCTTGTCGGAGGGTTTACTTCCTCACAAATCTGTCCGATCTTTAAAGGGCAACGCGCTGCGAAAACACAACCCTTCCCTGACACTCGAAAAAATGGAACCCCTATCAGCCGTAGACGTCGTGCTCTTTGCTTCCCGTTATCTTTCTCGATTAAAGGTACGGATGAAAGCAAACAATAGGTATAAGGGTGGTATGGAGGAGCGAATATTTGCTCTGTGGTTCCAACCTCACAGAATACCCCCATATACATTACTGCTATTTTTTTTGATATATGTTTGACCACTGATAGGTCATGTGAAATAAGTAAGTGGGAAATACCCAAATCATTTTGAAATTTTTTTAAAAGATTAAGAATGGATGCTTGTACGGATAAATCCAAAGATGTTACAGGCTCATCGCAAACGATAAATTTGGGTTCACTGGCCAAAGCTCGCGCAATTCCAACTCTTTGTTTTTCACCACCACTAAGCTCATGCGGATAACGAGAATAGTAGTTATTCGGGAGTTCCACCAAGTCAAGAAGTTCATAGATGCGTTGCTCTTTTTTATCTCCCTCGGCTATCTCGAAAATCTCTAATGGCCGGCCAATTATTTGGTGGATTCTCTTTTGAGGATTAAGTGACGAATCAGGATTCTGGAAGATAATTTGCATTTCCTTTCTGAAAGGCCTCATTAATTTTTCACTTAATGCTGTAACAGATCTCCCAGCATAAACAACTTGACCTCCATCAACCGGGAGTAACATTACAATGCATTTTCCTAAGGTTGATTTGCCGCACCCGCTCTCACCAACAAGACCAAAAGTCTCCCCCCGCATCACCGAAAATGTTACTCCATCAACGGCATGGATAATCTTCTTGCTCGAACCAAACAACGTTTCGTGCCTAAAGGATTTCTTTAGATTGTCAACATTCAATAGTACCGTATTTTCTGCCTTTGGGGTTTTCAAACTCGATTGTAGGGTCTCAAGACCCTCTTTTTTACTAGTTTCCAAAAAACAGGGACATGCAGTTTCATGTTCCCATTCTACCAATATGGATTTTGGTCTGTTTGCAGAGCATTCGTGCTTCGCACATTCGCACCTCGGCGAAAACACGCAACCAACCGGAGGACTTCTGAGATCTGGCACTCTTCCTGGAATGTTGCACAGGATTTCAGCTGGGTTTTTAGCATTGATATCAGGTATGCATGCCAGGAGACCCTTTGTATATGGGTGAAGCGGTTTAGTTAGTAAATCTTTGGTACGGGCGCTCTCCAACTTCCTACCTGCATACATTACAACAGTGCGATCACAAATTCGAGAGACAAGTCCAAAATTATGTGTAATAAATAACATTGAAGATCGGAATTCTTCTTTTATGCTCTCCAAAACATCAAGTATACCTGCCTCAATAGTAACATCCAACGCTGTAGTGGGCTCGTCAAGGATAATTAAATCAGGATTGGTCGAAATGGCATTAGCAATCAGAATTCGTTGCTGCATTCCCCCACTCAGTTGATGAGGGTATCTCTTTGCAACAAGACTCGGCTCAGGAATCTCAACGCGTGCAAGAAGAGATAATACGATGTCCCGTACTTCTTTCTTGGAATATTCCTTCCTATGCGTATTAATTGTCTCAGCGATTTGATCACCCACAGTAAGAGAAGGATTCAAGGATGTGGAGGGATCCTGAAACACAATAGATATTCTTTTCCCCCTAATTTTCTGGAGTTCAGAACGTGTTTTCTCTAGGATGTTCTCACCTCGAAACCAAACTTCTCCACCAGTCACGCGTCCGTATTTTCCCAGTAGGCCAAGGATGGCAAGTGCAATGGTAGATTTGCCCGACCCAGATTCTCCTACCAACCCCACTGTTTCTCCTCTCCCTACACTGAAGCTGACATCATCGACAGCTTTGAGAGGTTCCTTCTCTGTGAAGTAAACTACTGCCAGTTTATGAATGTACAAAACGTTTCCATCCGTTCCAAAGCTAATCATGTTTCAGCCCAGTTTTCTCATCCTAACATCGAGCAAATCACGAAGACCATCGCCGAATAAATTAAAGGCGATCACGGCAATGCACATCATCATTCCAGGAGAAATGACAATCCATGGCGCTTCTCCAACGTACATCCTCCCGTCAGCTACCATGAGCCCCCAATCTGCTTGGGGTGGCTGCGTTCCTAGTCCTAGGAAACTCATAGAGCCGGCTAGAAGAATGGCATATGTAACACGAAGACTTCCTTCAACGATGATCGGTCCCCAAATGTTTGGCAATATCTCCTCGAAAATCATAAACCTGGTTGATTCGCTCCGCGCCCGAGCTGCTTCAATAAAGTCCTTTTTTACGATAGAAAGTGAAACAGCACGAGTTACTCGAACAACGTGAGGAGTAAAAATCATCCCTACCACGAAAACGGTTTTTATTGTTCCAGGAGAAGTAACCACCATAATGAGTAATCCAATAATTAAGGAGGGAAAAGATATTATGATATCCATTATACGCATGATGAACTCGTCAATTTTTCGGCCTTTGAACCCAGAGTATAATCCAATCGGAACACCAAACCCAAGACATAATAATGTTGATCCAATACCCATCATCAGAGATATTCTCGTTCCAAAAATTAAACGGCTTAAAACATCCCGTCCGAATTCATCGGTTCCTAAAAGGTGATTACCACTTGGCGCGGCCATTCTTTGGAGGAAATGGAACTCATCATAGGGATATGGGGCAAGATAATCTGCGGAAACTGCAACTAATAACAATAGGACAATTAACGAGCTTCCAATAAGGAAGGGTCTTGGTAACGTTTTCATCCTAAGACGGGCTATTCTTCCAGGCATTCTACTGCTGGATGTCATGCTGGCTTCCCAAACCGAATTCGAGGGTCCACAAAGGAATAAAGCAAGTCAGCAATGAGATTTGCTATACAATAAACAATTGCAATCACCACCATACATGCTTGCATGACGGGAAGATCACGTTGCATTATTCCAAAAACAAGCAATCTACCAAACCCGGGATACGCGAAAACCGTCTCTACTAATGCGATCCCACCGATTAACCACCCAAAATCAAGAGCCAATACCGTTATGGATGGTATGAGTGCGTTCTTCAAAGCATGCTTGAGAATAATATCTTTTCTCGACAAGCCCTTCGCTTCTGCATATTTTACATAATTACTCTGAAGGACTTCTATCATGCTTGATCGACTCATTCGCGTAATATGCGCTATTAAAGTGTAGGTTAAGGTTATAGTAGGTAAAAACAAATGACTTGCCCACTGCCACAAATTCGAGAACATGAAGGGAATATAGCCAGAAGAAGGAAAAATTGGTAGCAAAGTTGAGAACAGAATGACCAGGACGATTCCCAAGAAATATTCCGGTACGGATATCCCCACCAGTGCGAACGTCGAAAGGAATATGTCCAAAGCCTTGTCCTGCTTAATCGCAGCAAATACGCCCAGCAAATTACCGATAACAGCTATCAAAATGAAGGTGATGGTAGCAAGAATTGCGGATCTACCCAAGGCTTGAAGTAATATCGGTGCGACTGGCCTTTCCATGACCAGCGATTTGCCCAAGTCACCTCGCAAGGTGGAAGACAGCCATCTCAAGTATTGTGTAATCAACGGGTCATTAAGGCCCAGTTTTTCTTCCAACGCCTTTAATGTCTCGGGTGTTGCATACTGTCCTAAAATCATCTTTGCAACATTCCCAGGTAAAACCTGTAACACAAGGAAAACCAGGCTCGTAATCACAAAAAGAATCACCAATGTGTAAAACAACCGCTGGAGTATATACATCAATTACCCTTTGAGATAGAATGAGGCAAGATCACCATGAAGTGATCTTGCCTCATTCTGCAAGCCAAAAGCCGTTTTAGAAAAAACATTTTTAATCGGACACTGTATGTAAGTAATCACGAGCAAATCGGTCACTTCTCCAACCAAATATCATCTGCGTAGATTAGCCCGCCAGGGTGGCTAATAAAGTTCTTGACCCGATCACGGTGGGCGTCGGCCCAATTTCTGACGTAGGGAACATAGATCGGCTCGACTGTACCTAAATACTGGGCCAATTCCTCATAGGTTCTCTTCCTGTCTTCTAATTTGGCCTGTCCCCTTGCTTTGTTTAACAGTGCATCTGTCTTTTCGTCCTTCCAATGCCACAAGTTCCAAGAACCCGTCGATGCATAATATGGGTATAACGCAAGGTCGACCGTGGGCGACGCGTAAAATCCGTCCGTGTAAAAGGCGACCTTACCTTCCACATCTGCCACAAATTTATCCCATGGAACACGAATGAGGTTTGCATTGATATTGAGTGGTTTCAGCATTTGTTGCACTGCAACTCCAAGACGGTCTCTCGTTGGTCTGGACGGAGAGACGTATAAGTCCACATCAAATCCCTTCTCAAGGCCTGCCTTGGCTAAGTAGGCTTTAGCTTTCTGATAATCTTGCTCTGGTACTGGAATACTGGATGGGTAATAAGGGTTAGTTGGAGACAGCGGTAGTACGTTCACAATTTGTCCGTGCCCGAAGAGGGCGTATTCAGTAAGTTGAAACTTGTTGAGTGCATACTTGACTGCAAGCCGAACATTGACATCATCGAATGGTTTCATCGTTGGGTCCATGCAGATAGAGTCCCACAACTCTGATGGAATCTCCTGCACTTTCAATCCCTTTACCTTATTAAGCTCCCGAATGGATTCAGGGGGTACCTGCCAGAGAATGTCAATCTCACCACCCTTCAGAGCGGCTAGTTGAACTGGAACTTCTGGAAGAATTCTTTCTACTATTTCATCCAAATATGGTAGCCCTTTTTTCCAATAGTTTTCATTTCGAACGACTGTGAGGTGGTCGCCAAAAACATACTCCTTGAATTTGAACGGGCCGGTTCCAATCGGATTGGTCGAAAGTAAATCTGCTTTGTCTTTTGGGACAATCTTGACCTCTCTTCCAGCTAGAACAGCTGGAAATTCGGCATACGGAATATTCAGATGGAATCGCACTGTATATTTATCGGGTGCTTCAACGCGCTCAACGACCCTCATGGATTCTGTTGCTGGAGACCCTGTTTTAGGGTCCATAATCCGTTGAATGGTGAACACCACATCGTCTGCATCCAACTCTTTCCCATGGTGAAATTTCACTCCCCTTCTGAGATGAAATGTCCAGGTTTTCATATCAGCCGAGGATTGCCAAGATGTCGCTAGGTCCGGCTTGATCGACATGTCCCGATCAAAATAAGTCAAAGCATTGAACATCCAATAATTATTCATATATTCTTCGTAGGACCACTGTTTCGCGGGGTCAAGTTGGCGAGGTGCCGACGGAACACTCACCACTAGCGTCCCGCCGCGCTTAGGTTGATCTGCCCATGCTGAGTTTACAGACACTGTCAGACTACTAAACGCGAACAGGAAAAAGACAATCAGTAATACTGCACTGTCAAATAATCGGGATTTTTTCATTTTCCTTTCCTCCCTCTCGCTGAATGTTTTGCATTACCTCAGGACTCGTTTGAAACAATTAACCTAATTCCAGCAAGCACTAACCCATTTTACCTCGCTTCTTCGATCTCATCTCTCTTGATACTTTTCACCCCCTTTCGTAAATCTTGTTTAGGACTTCCTCCCCTAGTTGAATGATAAGGTACTTCTGGCATTAAGATCTCTATCCCCCAATGGTAACTTCAAAACCTGCACTTTCGGCGATCCTTTTCAATAAAACAAGTCTTTCTGTAGTGCATGGGCCTACAGATTGCAGTCTGTATGTTCTGTCAAGCATCCTATACTTGCTAATTCCAAGATTATGGTATGGCAACAAACAGATTCTTCTGACACTATCAAGTTTTCTCACAAATGCAAGGATTGACTCTATGTTTTCAACGGAATCTGTATAGTTGGCTACAATTGGAATTCTGATCCAAATAGGTACATTTTCCTTGTCTATTTTGATTAGATTCTCAAGGATCAACTTGTTCGAGACTCCCGTAAGTAACTTGTGATTCCTTGCGTCTATGGTCTTCATGTCATAAAGCAAAAGATCTACATACTCCAAAATCGTTCTGATTTCTGAATAGTGTGCATACCCACAGGTATCTAAGGTCGTATTCATTCCAATATTCTTGGATCTTTTCAAGATTTCCAAAGCGAAACTCTTCTGAAAGAGTGGTTCTCCTCCCGACAAAGTTACGCCACCTAAATCACCGAAAAATATTCTATCCTTCAGCACTTCCTTCATGACATCTTCCACCGTCATAATCTTCCCGATAATTTTTTTCGCCCCCGTATAACAAACGTTTACGCATTTCCCGCATTTCTCACAGCGCTTTCTATCAATGCCGCCATGTTGATCTATGGCGGAATGCGGACAAACTTCAAAACAGCGTACACATCTTATACAATTCTTTTGATTAAAAAAGACCTCCAAATCCCTGTCTTGAGATTCCGGATTACAGCACCAAAGACATCTGAGAGGACACCCCTTTAAGAACACCGCGGTCCGTATCCCCGGTCCCTCGTGAATTGCATATTTCTTTATGTCGAACACAACCCCCTTGGAGTTTTCCATAGACTATGTTTCACAGCGATCCATGCTCGGTTCTTTCGATTAGATGATCTTGGGCATCCTTTGAAAGCTCAACAAAGTATGCCGTGTACCCCGCAACACGAATCAAAAGGTCTTTATATTTTTCGGGATGCACTTGAGCATCCAGTAAGGTATCCTTCGAAACAACGTTCACCTGGATATGGGATCCTTCAAGCTGAATTAAGTAGGTTTTGATCAAGCTAGCAAATTTCTTAAGTGAGTCCTTTCCTGCAAGGACTGAGGGGTGAAATTTTTGGTTCAACGTCGTCCCAATTGTCCTGCTATGGTCAAACCTCGCCACAGATTTTAGGACAGAAGTGGGCCCTTTGGTATCTGTGCCAGGGGATGGAGATGTAGCATCCGCCAAAGGGTCACGAGCCTTTCGGCCATCTGGACTGGCAGCACAAGCACGTCCAAATGCTATGTTAAATGTTTGCGAAACCAGAATTGCATTCTTCCAGTTGCCGCCGAGCAGGGTAGGCATCCTTTCAAGAATATCGAACCATATGTTTGTAACTTTAGCCAAAAACGTGTCAACATAGGGATCATCGTTTCCATATTTAGGGGCGTTCAAAAGCTGAAATCGCAGTTCTTCGTATCCTTCAAAATTGGCAGCGAGAGCATTCAAGAGTTGAGACATACTTGCCTTCCCATCATCAAAAACAACCTTTTTTATCGCCGCTAGTGAATTGACGACATTGGCCAGTCCCATGGTCGATGTGCCTGCGAAGTTTCTAATCGCCCCTCCATTGGTCACATCTTTCCCATTCTCTAAACATCCAATGGTGAGAAGAGACTGCCATAAGTGGGGAACATGTTGCTGGTAATCTAGATGGCATGCAAGAGTGTACATTGCTTCATCGTACTTGATCACATGTTCCCATTGTTTCGCAAATGCCAACATTAAATCATCAATAGACGTGAGATTTCGTGCCTCCCCAGTCTGAGGGCCAACTTGCTTGCCGGTAAGAAGATCGATTCCATTGTTTAGGGCCAATTCAAGCACTTTCAACATGTTCGTATCACCGGCTCGCCCATAATTCATGTCGTCTAACCAGCCATGCGAACATGCCATGGGGTCCCAATCACGGGCTCTCCTAACGGGAAGCCCGAGATTCATAAAACCCTTGATAATTGCAGGGTCCCCGAATAGCTGAGGCTTCCCGCCTCCTGTTGAAATTACTTGGCACGTAGACAAGAGGAGGTCATCTGGTGTATCCCCATGAACTCTTAACCCGACATTGGGTTGATCCATATGCGTATGCGCCTCTGCTTTCAGACACATGTAGCTCAGTTCGTTGGTAGCATCTAATCCGTCACTGTTCTGTCCTCCGATGCCTATGGCCTGAAACATCAAATTTCCAATCCGAAATTCTGAATCTTCTGCCCTCATAGCCTTGTTAGGTTCGGCAAACTTAACCCAGAAACAATCCAATAATTCCTGAGCTTCTTCATCTGTAAGTCTTCTTGTCTCCTTATCACTTCTATAGTAAGAATATAATTTTTGATCCAATCGACCAGGAGATAATGCAATTCCATTGTTCTCGAAGTATCCAATTAGTTGATAGAACCATGCAGTTTGCAATGCCTCATGAAATGTCCTTGGAGGGTTTGCAGGAACATGTTCGCATATTTCCGCCATATTCTCGAATTCTTTTTTTCTTCCTAAGTTTTTTTCTAGTTTAGCCAATCGCAGGGCCTCCTTGGCATATCTCCTTGAAAATGTTATTGCAGCGTCGCAGACAATGATAATGGCTTTCCAAAAAAGGATTTTCTCAAGATCTCCTATATTGACCGTGGGTTCGGCCGATTCAATCTTATTTTTCGCAAATTCCTTAACCCAATTCAGCCCTTTATTGAATCTCTTTGGTACGAAGGTTACATAATGCCCCAAAGCTCCAGTTCTCAAAATACCGGAGGTGAATACATGAGCCTCATGCTCTCTATTTCTAGCAAACTCGCTAATCATGCGTAAAACTCTGTCTTCGTGAGACCTACCTTTCCAATAGGGAATAATTCGCTCAATGAAGATCCTTTTATCGTCAGGTGAAATATAGAACGGATTCCATTGTCTAGTTTCAATAGTATCTAGCTCTTCTTCTATCCATGGACTGAATTCTGAATAGTCTTGAGCTCCTCTCGGAGAAGGAGTTAATGCGCCAACTATGAGCTCATCCCCTCTTATGTCAACGCTTATGTTTTCGAGAATGTTTTTTACAGCCTTTGCCTGTCTTATCAGTACCGGATCCCCCTCTGTGGTACGATAGGACTCCGTATACAAAAGGATTCTTTCAGTATAGATGCGTGGAATAGAATCCCTTATGACTCCTCTAAGCCGTCCAATCCTTGTGCTCTCCTTAAGGTCCAGTTCGCTGAACATTTCTATCTCCCTTCTTGCGGTTTAAGGCAGATCCTTGCTTTCTCTACATGGTCCGATTTCTGATAACAAACATTTGACTGCTTTACATAATGCATTCTTTAGAAACGTTGGAGACCAACTTTTAAAAATTCTTCCGAACTCTATGCCATCGGCACTATCGCCAACTAAGATCGGAGCCTAGAAACTCTGAAGTGTTCCCAAATTAGAATCATCGCTGCAGCTTACTCAATGAAAACAAAGATTGAAAGTTCGTCCCAGAGCACAGGTAGAAACCCACTCTTCTATCTCTCTCTTAAAATCTTCACCCGCATCAGTCGGCCTAGAGTCTTGAGATGCGTCCCTGTAATGTGATATTGACCAGCTACATAACAAGTGAGAGAACAGCCTTCTGAATATGCAGCCTGTTTTCTGCTTGGTCGTACACGATAGAATGAGGTCCATCAATGACCTCATCATCCACTTCGTAACCCCTGATTGCAGGTAAAGGATGTATGTAGTATACGTTTTTGCTGCAGATCTTTACGAGATCATTCGTCACCTTCCAGTGCTTGTAGTTGTTTCTGAGTTTCTCATCTTCTTTTAGGCCCACTTCTCCAACATTGATCATCGTCCAATCCAAGGCACAAACCACATCAGCATTCTGAAAAGCATTTTCCATCGAAGTCTCAATAGCGAACCTCCCCCCATTGTTCTTTGCATTCATTTGGGCCGTTCTGATGACTTCAGGATCGATCCCATACCCCTTGGGATGCGCAAGCACAAAATCCATTCCAAACCGTGTCATCAATAAAGCAAGGCTGTTAGCCATGCACATAGGTCTTCGAACACGGGGATTATAGGCCCAGGACATCACAAATCTCCTACCTTTCAAGTCACCTATCCTTTCTCTTATAGTCATCAAATCGGCCAGAACCTGACACGGATGAAATTTGTCACTCGACATGTTGATCACCGGAATATCCGCCCATCTAGCGTATTCCTCAATCAATTCGGTAGCTTTTCCGTACTTGAACTCCACCGATGGTCCGAAAACGCGTATCCCGATTCCAGCTCCATATCTCTCAAGAACTTTTGCGGTATCCTTAATGTTTTCTCCAGCGGATAATTGCATTTCCTCCGGTCTCAAAAAATGTGCATGCCCTCCCAGCTGTGTCATGGCTGCTTCAAAGGAGTTTCTTGTTCGCGTTGAGGTACTATAAAAAATCATGAGGAATGTTTTGTTCTTCAAAAATTCGCTTGTTTTGTTCGCCTTCCATTCCCTCTTCAACCTTTCCGCCAGATCTAGTGTCTGAATAATTTCGTCTTTTGTCCAGTCCTGCGTACAAATCAAGTCTTTGCCTTTCAACGTTGCTGCCATTCAATACCTCCCCACAAAAATTCTGTGAATTGGGCCTAATACCCAACTCCCTGAGACCAATCTTTATGTTTTGTCTGCCGTTTCCTGGCAAACCAACACACTAAATCTTATCTCGTATCAAGGGGCCAACTGCACAGTGGGGACCACCACCTGTCTTGTTGAATTCCCCTACCCCCACCTGAATAACGTCAACTTTGTTCTTTTCGAGTTTCTTGGCCACTTCTTCACAGCCAGAATTGATAATAATTCTCCTGGGTTCCAGAGCGATGATGTTGCAAGCCACTCTCCGCTGATCTTCTGGTGATACCTCAATAAGTTTAATCTTTTTATCACATTCAAGGTACCTTAGAAACTCATATGGAAGAGCCGGGGGATAAACCAATGCCAAATCAAGATCAACCATGCCAAAAACACAATCAAGATGAGGGAATCCTCCCGCGGGCCACTCTATATTCTCGAGATACCCTGGTAGATCAACAATTCTTACTTCCTTAACCTGACCGACTCCCATCATTATTTGAGAAACCTGCCTTAATCCTTCTGTATTTGTTCTAATAGACCGGCCTATACAGACATGCTCAGAATCGAGCCAGACAACATTCCCTCCTTCAAAAGTTCCTGATCCATTCACTGTGTAAATAATGGGGCACCCAATTTCCATGGCTTTTTTAGCCCAAAAAACCTCATCGCCTTTTCTCCATGGGTTAGACATTCTCGAGATAATTGCACCTCCTTCAATGACAACGCCTGGGTCTCGTGTTCCCCATATTCTTGGATTTACCGGTGAGTACGGGCCATGAGCCGGAGATGGTGGATCCAGATAGTATATTTGAATCCCTTCTTTTCCAAGAATACTAATTAAGTTATCAAATTGCTCCCGGGCTTTTTCCAAATCTGGTACCTGGGTAATAGCATACCAGACAGGGTCTTCTGAAAGTGCCGCCTTCCCGTACTCGTCTCCGAATCTGTGTACAAGTACAGACCTCAATTTTCCGACTTCAGACTGAGCGCCCCATTTCTTACCCCACATTAGCTCCAATTCTTCATTGTATGACGCAGTCACAGGAGGTGCAGGTTTTCCTCTTTCTCGAGACGCAAAGAAATCCTTCCTGTTGATCATCTACTTGGGCCTCCTTTGACTATTGGGCATCGCACCCTAATGCATTTTGGAAAGAATATGTTCAATGATATTTAAGGTCTTATCAATATCTTCTGTTGAATGTGCTGTTGAGAGGTAACCCTTTGTCATATAGATTGGAAGGATCCTATTCCTGATCAATTCT
>Ga0315277_10005053_pt1 | contig 17459 bp, 10 predicted proteins | sample YL17G05_15_MG_FD_203695 | JGI IMG/M metagenome (GOLD analysis project Ga0315277, IMG submission 203695) | Sediment microbial communities from Yellowstone Lake, YNP, Wyoming, USA - YL17G05_15 | ecosystem: Environmental > Aquatic > Freshwater > Lake > Sediment | place: USA: Wyoming | collected... | reverse complement strand
TGAGCGCGCTCGCCACAGGCCGTGTCGCCCCGTACCACGCGGCGGCCGTCCCAGAGACAAGAGCTGCTATGACCGCAACCAGCAGAGCATAGGCAAGCACCTGCCAGTCAAGCTCAATGGCTCGAAGGCGTTGCTGCCAGGACGAGAGCAGACGCTCCATGAGGCCGAAGCTCCAGTAGGCTAGAATAACGCCGACTACCGCCCCAGCCAGAGCCGTCAGCAGACTCTCCAACAACAACTGCCACAGCAGCCGCAACCGCCCGGCCCCCAGCGCACCCCGGATGGCTAGTTCGTGCTGTCGAGCCTCGGTCCGAGCTAGGTTTAGATTGGCTACATTCGCACAGGCTATCAGTAAGACGAAGATCATGGCTCCCACAAAGCCCGGCTTGGTCCTGTCGAGTTTGTCGTTAGTCAGCACTTCACGCATGGTTCGCACTTGGAAGGACGTGTAACCACCAAGCGCCTTGCGGTGGTCCTCCTCGTACTGATGCGCCAAGACGGCCAACATGGCCCGCGCTTGCTCCACGGACACGCCAGGAGCAAGTCTGGCGAAGACCAGAAAGGCAGGCCAGAACCGCCGACCCCTCGAATCTTTCTCCGCCGGCATCACTTGTGGATCGTCGGCTGGAACCCAGAACTCAGCACCGTTAGGGAATTGGAAGTGGGGCGGCATCACGCCAATCACCGTGTGTTGCTGATCGCCAAGGCGGATCGCCTTGCCCACCCAGGATGGGTCGCCACCCAATCTATTCTTCCAAAATGCATGGGTGAGGACGACGACAGGGGGACTATCCGGGCGTCCTTCGTCGGGCGCGAAGGTGCGACCCAACATCGGCTTCACGCCCCAAAACGAGAAGAAGCTTGGAGAGACTCTATATCCGTTGATAGTTTCAGTCCATCCGCCATTCTCCCATGGAATTCCAAGAGCGAATCCCACCACTGCGAATTCGCTGAGCAGAGCCCTCTGGCCCCGCAATTCCTGGATGATCACGGGGCTGACACCTTCCATGTAGTCATTCTTCTCTTTGTCGAAGGCACGGATCTGGACGAGTCGCCCCGGCCCCGCTGTCGGCACGGGATTGAACCATAGCGCATTGACTCCGCTAAAGATCGTGGTGCTTGCCCCGATGCCCAGTGCCAGCGTGAGCACGGTCACGGCCGTGAAGCCCGGCGTGTGGGCTAGCATCCGCAGGGCATATCTGAGGTCTTGCCACAGCGTTCCCATAGTTCTCTCCTATTCGTACCTCAGCGCCGTCATCGGATCGATCCTCGCGGCCCGGCGGGCGGGAACGTAGCAGGCCAGCAGGGCCACGGCGAGCAGCAGCAGTGCCACGCCCGCGAACGTCAGCGGGTCGGCGGCGCTGACCTCGTAGAGGAGGCTGCGCATCAGCCGCGTCAGAGCGAGGGAGGCCGCCACTCCGACCGCGCCGCCGATGACCACCAGCCGCATGCCTTGACGCAGAGTCAGGCGAAGCACCTGGGACGACTGGGCGCCGAGCGCCATGCGAATCCCGATCTCGCGTGTCCGCTGCGCGACCGAGTAGGCGATCAAGCCGTACAAACCCGTGACGGCGAGCGCCAGCGCCAGCACGGCGAACGACCCAAGCAGCACGGCAATGAACCTCGTGCGCGACGTCGAATCGGCCATGCGCTGCTCCATCGTCATCACGTTGGAGACGGGCAGGTCGCGCTCCACCGCCGCCATGCTGTGTCGCACCGCCGCAACCAAGGACAACGGATCGCCCCCGGTCCGGACCGTCCAGTAGTAGCAGGGGTAGCCGGACTGGAGGTAAGGCACGTAAATGTCGTTGCCGAACTTCGCCGCCATGTCGTCATACTTGACATCGCCCACGACGCCGACGATCTCGGCCGGGGAGTAGCCCGGTTCTATCGCCATACTCAGATCGAGCTCATGGCCGACCGGATCGGCCCCGGGCCAGTATCGGCGCGCCATCGCCTCGTTGATCACCACCACCCGTTTGGCGCCATGGACATCCTGCTCCGTGAACCAGCGGCCGGCCAGCAACGGGACCTGCAGCGTGCGCAGGTACCCCGGGCTTGCCCTGTGAACGCCGATGGGGACCTCCGTCGGCCCGCTCTCCGATCCCGGTTGTCGCAGCGTGACGAGACTGCGGTCATAGGAACCGGATAGAGGCGTCGCATCGGCTGCGCAGGCCGACTGGACACCAGGAATCGATGCAATCCGCTGCTCGATCTGCTGCACGGCGGAGCTCCAGGCCTCGCCGGACAGTCCCTGCGGCATGCTCACTTGCAGGGTCAGGAGACCCGCGGGCTCGAAGCCGATCTTTGTCGTCATCAAGCGAAGGAAGCTCCGCAGCATGAGGCCGGCCCCGACCAGAAGCATGATCGCCAGAGCCGTCTGTCCCACCACCAGGATGCTGCGGGCCCGGCACGGACGCAGGCTCGACCATGCGCCCGCCGGCGCTGATTCCGTCGTCCCTCGCACCGACGGCGCCAGCGATCGGCGCGTGGTGCGCAGGGCGGGGACAAGACCGAAGACGGCTCCGCAAATCAGTGCGAGAATAAAATTGAAGAGCAGCACAGGCGTGTCGAGTCGCATCTGGCCAAAGTCCGGCAGTCGGGCGTATTGCTGCAGGTGGAAACCCTGACTGTCGGCCGGCCTGAACGCAGCGATCAGGTCGATGCCCTCGCAGGCGACGAACAGCGCCAGCACACCGGCTCCGACGGAAAGAACCAGGCTCTCGATGAGCAACTGGCGAATGATGCGTGCCCGCGTTGCGCCCAATGCCACACGGGTCGCGACTTCCGCCTGGCGAGAGATGCTCCGCGCCAGCAGCAGGCCGGCGACATTGACACAGGTAATCAGCAGCACAACCCCCACGGCCGCCGACAGCACGAGCAGCGAGCGGCGAATGGCCGGGTCCGTGTTCGCTCTTTGCAGGGAGGCCAGTCGGATGCCCCAGGTGCTCGTCTGGTCCGACATGGGGTAGACGGTCTCGATCTCCTTCTCAAGAGATGCAACGGCTGTCTGCGCCGCCGCAAGGCTGATACCCGGGCTCAGACGGGCCAGGACCTGGTGCCACATGGTTGCAGGTCTTGTGAGGCGCTCCGGATTGCTTTGAAGAATCGGCGCCATGGCGATCGGCGTCCAGATGTCCGCAGTGCCCAGTTGTCCCTTGAACCACGGCGGCAGCACACCCACAACGGTCAGATACGTCTTGTTCAGGCACAGGGTCTTCCCGATCACGTCGGCCTGTGATCCGAAGCAACGGCGCCAGAGCCCGTCGCTGATGACCGCCACCGGATGCGCACCCGGCGTTCGGTCTTCCTGCTCCTCGAACACACGTCCAAGCTGCGGCTTGAGGCCAAGGAGAGAGAAGTAGTCCGCGGACACCAATTCCGCTTCCACCCGCTCCGGGTCGCCGCTTTGCGTCAGAGTCAGCGAGCCCTGGGCACAGGCGGCGATCTGTGCGAAAACCCGGCCGTACTCCCGCAGCAGCTCAAAGCGCGGGTAGGACCATACCGTGATGACTTCGGTCGGTTTGCCCGGCGCCGCAATGGTCGATTGCACCTGAACAAGGCGCTCGGGATCAGGGTAAGGCAGCGGCTCGAGAAGCACCTTGTGTATGACACTGAACAGGGCGCTATTGACTCCGATGCCCAGTGCCAGGGTCAATACCACCGTGCCGGCGAAGCCCGGACTCCTCCCAAGCACCCGGAATGCATAGCGCAGGTCTTGCCACATAGTTCTCATCTGTCTCTCCGATCATAATCTTTATGCCGGGGGCTGGTGCAAACACCGTGCCAGCGGACCCTGCTTGTGATCTTGATCTCAGTGCTGTCGGCAAGGATTCTGACGCTCCTGCACGGAGTCGATTAGCGCGAAGTGTCCATTTTTGTAGTTCGCGCGCCCGGATTCGGACACTCTGCAGCGCGGGTGTCTGCGGCCCGGCAGCTCACAGAGAGAGCAGAAATGCTACCAGGTCGTCGAGTTCGGTGGCACTGAGGCGTGAAGTCTTGCCGTGGCGGTCGCCGGGGTTGAAGGTGGTGAGCAGCTCTGCGAGCGTGGCCGCCCGGCCGTCGTGGAGGTAGGGGGCGGTGCGCCAAAGCTCGACCAGCGTGGGTGTATCGAAGGCTTGGCCGGCCTCGCGACCGGTTCCAGTGCCAACATCGTACGCCTTGCGGGCGGTGTAAAGGGGCGGCGTGTGGCACTCCTGACAGCCGGCCTTCTTGTATACACGTTTGCCTCTCTGAATCCTGGCGGCGAGCAGGGGCGAAACATCTTTCGCCCGTATGTCGGCAACGTACGGGCTGGGCAGCGGCTTGAGGGATTTTAGATAGGCGTCGATCGCAGCGGCGTCGGCTTCCGGTCGGACGACGAACTGAATGTGCCGGATGCCCGCTCGCACGGCGGCCTCCGCCGTCTCGCGAACGCCCAGGCTCATCGCCGGCGGCGTGCGGTGCGCCCACAGCAGGCTCCGGGTGTTCTTGGGCGTGCCCAGACCATCGTTGAGCAGGTCCCAGTTCAGGCCGTCCGCGCGGGCATCGGGGTGGCAACTGGTGCAGCTTTGCCACCGCTGGAAGCACAGGTCGGCGTCGTGGAAAAGCATTTCTCCGCGGCGCACCACAGTCGGCTCCGGGCTCGGCCCCAGCGGAATCGATTTGATCATGCCCTTTGCATCTGCGGCCACCTCAACGACCGCCACGGAATCGGAGAAGTACTCGGCCGCGTAGAGGGTCTGCCCTGCGATCGCCACGCCTCGCGTCCCCTTGCCCGCCAATCGGACGCGCCGACGCAAATCGATGAGAAAGGAAAGATCGCTCGACACGTCCTGCGAGTCCGTCCCGAGCTTCCGATGCAGGCCCTGGCGGTCGATGATGCTGATCTCGTGCGTGCCGGCGTGGCTCACGCACAGCCATTGGCCGTCGCCGGTGCAGGCCACGTCCCACGGATTGGCGGCGCCGTGGTCCACGTCGTCGAGCAAGATGGTGCTGATTCGCCGCCAGGTGGCCGTCTCGATGATGCTCAGGGCGCTGGTGTTCATCCAGCCCCGATCCACTTGCGTGGTGGGGAGTTGATAGTGGGCCAGCGTGTGAACGACGTAGGCGTAGCGGCCATCCGGGGACACGCAAATCCCGCGGACGGAGGTGCTGCCGTTGAGCAGGGCGACGCGGGCCGCGACCGTCAGGTCGGCGGTGTTGACGGCGACAACTTCGGCCGCGACAGTCGGGCCGGTGGCCGGTCCGGCGGGCAGGAGATTGGCGACCAGCACGAATCGTCCATCCGGCGTGCGAGCCGCCGCGACAGGCTCGCGCCCGACGGGCAACTCGGCCTTGATTTTCTGTGCCGCCGAATCGATGGCCAGCAGCCGCGAGCGATACCGGTCACAGACGAAGAGCGTGTTTCCGTCCTCACTGAGCACCGGCGCAGTCGGACTGTAGCCGGCAGGAATCCGCGCACGAACATCGCCGGTCTGCGCATCGATAACCAGAACAACTCCCTGCGGCAAGCCCACCGTGACATAGAGATTCTTCCCGTCCGGAGAGATCGTAATACCCGACGGTACTTCGGGCAGCGGGATTCTCCGGGACACGGCGGAAGTCGTCCGGTCGATGATGAGCAGTTGCTGTCCGGTGGCCGCGATGACGTAGAGTCCGTTCCCCGTGCCGCTCGCTGCCAATGCCGTCGGCGAGAGGAAGGTAGGACTCACGTTCTTACCTTCTTCCTTTCTTACCTTCTTCCCTTCAACGCGAGCACTCGCCCGGAGGCTTGCGGCCTGGGCCTTCGACCATTCAGCGATGTCGCGTCGTTCCAGTTCTTCCATGCGACGGCGTTTCTCGAGGAAGTGCGCGTAAGTCCGCTGTTGCTCGCCGGTCCACTGGTTTGCCTCCTCGTACTCGCCGCAGAAGGGCACCTGGAGATCGATCCAGCAGGCGAGCTTCTCGACGTCCTCGGGTGCGAGCTGCACGCCGTAATGCCCGTCCGCCAGCATGGACAGCAGGCGGCTGCGCGCGGCCCCCGCCGCGTAGGGCGGCAGCATGTTCGGCTCCGACTGCGCGCCGACCCAGTTCACCAGGGCGTTGTTCGTCGTGCCCGCCAGGTAGCGGTGGCCCTCCATCGTCTGCTCCGTCGTCCGGACCAGCGACAGGTAACTCGCGCTCCATTGCCGTTTCGCCAGGTCCTCCACCACCGGCGTGCCCAGCAGGCTGAAGGCAACTTTGTCGGCGTTGGTGCCAATTGCCAGCGATGGTTCACGCGAGCCGGCACCAGCGTAGGGTGGGCTCTGCCCACCGATCCCTCTTGCATCATTGTGACACTGGGTACAATGGCGATCCAGAATAGGTTGGATTTCGCGTGCGAAGCTGAAGCCCCGTGCCGAACCGTGAAAGGGGATCAGCTCCTGCGGCCCGGCTTTCATCGCCATGCTGGTCCCGGGCCCGCTGGCCGGTGTGCTGTTCTTGGCCTCGTGACATCCCGCGCAGGAGGCGTTCTCCCCCGGTTGCAGAGTGGCCCAGCTTCGCATCGTCTGCACGGCGTACCCGCGTGCATCGATCGCCTGGAAATAGATCGGCATACGCGTCGGCACGATGAGGAAGGCTGAGCCGTCGGGGTGAACCGTGGCGTCGCCGAGCACGACCTTCACGTCCCAACTGCCATTGCCGAGGGCCACCGGTGTGCAGGCCAGCGCCTCGCCCGCCGGGCCCGCGTTGTAGTTCCAGCCCACTCCAGCAGCGCGATACTTCAAGCCGATCGCGCGGAGCTTCTTGATCGTGCCGCGGGTGATGCCCGCGAGTCCGGGACCCGCATAAATGTCCTGCAAATAGCAGGTGCCGGCGGTCTTGCCGTAATCTATTACGTGGGGCCGAACGGGCGGACGCGATCTGACCGCCAAAGGCACGGGCTGGCCGCAGGAGATGTCCGCATCGGCGGCCAATAGCTCCCGCCGGCCGTCGGCGGCGATCCAGTACAGCTTGAACAGTGTGGGCCGGCGCGGCCAGCCGAGCGGTGCGCAGGCGACCACGAATTCGGATTCCGAGAGCGGATAGGGGTACTGGAACAACTCGCCGTCCTGGCCATAGTAATCGATGCGCTCGGCGGGCGTCTCGCGCACCGGGGCGATCAATCGCGTGCCGGCGTTCTCCTGCCGGCCCCGGGCCGGGTCCACGATCCCCAGCTTGCCCACCTGGCGCGTGTGATGGCCCGAGAAGATGGCGACGACCTTCTGCGTGCCGGGGATGCCGCGGGCGTGCAGCAGCGAGGTGGGGAACCACGAGTTGTTGGCATAGAACTCGGTCTGGCCCGTGCCGTCGGGGTTCATCTGGAACAGGCCCTGGACAAAGAGCTGGCCGCGATCCTGGTATTCCCACCGGGTATAGACGATGCGCCCGTCGGGCATCACCGTCGGGAGGTTGTCGTGGACCTGATCGAACGTCAGCCGGCGAAGGTACCGGCCCTCGCCGTTGCACGCGTACAGATTGCTGACCTCCGTCCACCAGCAGTCCACCGTCTGAACGCAGCGCGTCGAGTTGAACAGGATATCGCCGTTCGGCAGATAGACGCCCTCGTAGTCCGCGAAGCCGAGCCCTTGAGTCAACTGCTTCACCGACCCATCGGCGACGCTCATTTCATACAGATGGTAGTCGTCCTCGCGATCGGATTTTTTCCAGGCGAAGAGCACGCGCCGGCCGTCCCACGAGACATCGGGGTCGCGAATGACGCCGTCGGAATCCTCGATCAGCGTGCGTACGCGACACTCAGCGCCTTCGAGCTCCAGCCGGCAGAGTGCCGCACCCGGCTCGAATTGCCGCTCGTTTTGCGCATCGGATTGACCTTCCGTATAAGCATAGTGCGAGCCGCCTAAGATGCAGTGCTTCGTGAAGATCCATCGCGGATACTGTTGACGCAGGTCTTGCAGGCGTCTTTCGCGGCGCAGTTCCGCGGCCCGAAGGTAGAGATCGAGCCATTGCCCCGTGACGAGGCCATCTTGGCCTTGCTCTCGCAGCATGGGCGTCCCGCCCATGGATTCTTCGGTCACGGGCAAGATGCCCGTGCTGCTTTCGGCGGGCGGGGACGCTCGCTCTGCAGGCTCTTGCCCTGTGGAGGACTGGTTCACTATGCCGTCGAACTCGCGCTGCAGGTCCCGCCCGGCCGCCCCGAGCTCAGCCAGCACATTGGCCGTCGCCTTCTGCGCCGCCACCGGCATTGTAGAGGCTGCCAGCCACGGCCCGAAGTCCGGCCCTGCGTCCTGCAAACACCAATCCCACACCACGGGGAACTGGCGCTCGCCCCGGACGGAGAACTCCTCCGCGGCCTTGGCAAACGCCTCGCTGTTGGAGTCAAGTGACGCCATTTCTGCCTGTGCCTCGATCACAGCCGCTCGCCATGCCCTGCCCTGCTCGAACGGTGACGCCCCGTCTGTCGCCGAGCTTTTGCCCGCACACCAACAGAGCCAAAGAAACCCAAATGCGGAGAGTAGGATGGGCTTCAGCCCATGCGGACGGTTTCCCATGTCGCTCATTTCTTTTTCACCTCATCGCTAAGAGGCCGCTCAAAATACTCTTGCCACACGGCATACGCCGGGCGGGCGTTACCCTGCTCATCGACAAGCCCGCAGTCGCGCCACGCCATGAACATCTCGGGCGCGGTCGCTTTGATCTTGTCCCAAAGGAGATCATAGTCGCGGTGAATGAAGAGGACGACAAACTCAAAACGCCGCCGCTCGGCAAGCGTCAGCAGAGTCCGCAGGTACGCCGCCTGTTTCTCCGGCGCGCCGTCAATCACGAATTTGCTTTGCGGCAGAACCAGCCGCTCCCCTGCTTCATTGGTCTCCACCATCGCATAGGGCTTGCCGAAGCAGTCGAAGTTCTCCATCAGCCACGCGAGCGCCTTCTCCGCAGGCACGCCGGCCAGAAAGGGATAGTAACTGACCGCGACGAAATCGTTGTACGGCATCAATTCTTCCCATGCGGCCGGCATGGGCCCGCGATCTTTGACCATGTTGTGCAGCGTGAACGAAGCGAAGATCGGCAGACTCGGATGCTCCTTCTTCAGCTCGCCATAAACATAGCGATGAAGCTCAGTATAGGCACGCCACTTGTCCGCGCCGGCGCTGAAGATCTCGTTGACCTCGATACCGATGGCCAGGTAGTCGGGCTTGAAGAAATCGACGCAGCGGCGGCAATAGGTCAGGAACGCCCGCTTGACAAGAGGATCGTCATAGGGCTTGCCTCTCAAGTCCGGCGGCAGCGGCGTGGCGCCCCGGTCCGGCAGTTTCAAATCGCCGCGACCCGGCGACACGGCCAGGTACACCTTCGCACCCGGCGGCTTCATCGAGCGCTTGAACTCGTGATCGCTCAGGACTTCCTTCGGAAACGGCGCATCCTGCAGCGCCTCCGCCCAGGGCACGCCCTCGATGTGATGGGCGATGAGATCGGCGTTGTCACGAACGAACCGGCGCGTCTGCTCGACCGCCTCGATGCTGACATCATACGGAAACCCCGTGAAGCCCATGCGAAAGCAGCGAGATTGCCCCGCCCCCGTGACAGCATTCTGTGCCAGTAGGCCCGAGCCAGTCGCCGGGCCCAGGAGTAATAGCAGCACAGCCACAGCGGGAACGCCGGGGTTGTTCCTCAGCATTCGGATACCACACGCGATGTTCTCTAACGGCGTTCCCAATCGCCTTTCCTATTCATATCTGCCCGTCAGACGTTGATGGACCCATCCCTATTGCGATAGAATATCCGATCATGGCTGACCCAGCAATCATAGAGGTCGTTCGACGATACTTGCAAGAGCATGACTTGTGACGACAACTGTGAACATCTCATTTCCACAAGACCTGTTGACTGAAATCGACGCGCCAGCTACGAAGGAACATCGCTCGCGTTCGGAACTGGTTTGCGAAGCAGTTCGGTTGTATGTCGAACGGAGAGGACGGTGGAACAAGCTGTTTGCTGCGGGAGATTCCGCCATCGGCCGCAAAGGCCTGTGCGAACAAGATGTCGCGGCAGAGATCCGAGCCCATCGCCGGTCCAGAGCCTCCAAGCATAGCTGAATTGACCGGTAGGCGTAGGGTGGGGCTTGCCCGCCGGTCCTTCCAGGGTGCATGATCGTTCTTGTGGTCCCACTGCATAAGGAGAGTCCATCAACCTCAGCGGATTTGACGATGCTGCGTTTATCGCTTTGTCGGTACCGGCGGGGAGCTTGCCCTGTGGCATCGTGAGAGGTAGACCCATTGTGCCGGCTCGGAGGATAGGGCAACGCTGGCGAGCGACCCGAGCGCCGAAGCCGGTGATATACGGTGGGGAGGGCCCGGCCTCGGGTCGGGCCTCCCACTCTCCCCGCCGGTACCTGCAACGCGATAAACGCACGCCGAGAGTGATGCCAGCTCAATATCCTCCTGCAAGAACGCCCATGCACCTGCTCCTCGCGCCATCGGCATCTTGCCCGTGTATCGCAGGGTCATCACCAATGCGAGACTGCCGGGCGGTAAAGAGGGTATGCACAGCACACTCTGCTGACTGCCTCTCCTGTTTATATGTCAGGCGCCCAGCGGCAGCTTCAGCGTGGCTCGGCAGCCGGGGTTGTTGGGGTGGTTGGCCAGGGTGAGCGAGCCGTGGTGGGCTTCGGCGATCTGGCGGCTCAGGGCCAGGCCGATGCCGGAGCCTTGTTGCTTTGTCGTGTAGAACGGCACGAACGCGTTTGTATCCTCCGCCAGGCCGGGGCCGTCATCGTCCACCCGGACCTCAAGCACGCCGGTGTCGATCCGCCAACTGATAGAGACGCGGCCGTCTCCGGCGGGGTGGGATTGCTGGCTTGCCTCTACGGCGTTGGAGATCACGTTGATCAGCAGTTGCTCCAGTTGATCGCGGTCGGCGCGGACCTGCACCGATGGGCCGTCCTCGACCGTCACGTCCATGCGAGTCTCCAGATCCGCCACACGGCGCAGCAACTGGGCCACATCGACCCGCGAAAACGCGGGTTGGGGCAGATGCATCAAGCGCGAGTAGGCGCCGATGAACCGGGCGAGGGCCTCGGACCGCTCGGCGATCAGCTCCAGTCCGCCCTTCAAGTCCTCCTCCCAGTCCTGCGGCAGCGGGCGGCGCGCGACGATCGCCCGCAGGCTGTCGGCCACCGACTGGATCGGCGTCAGGGAGTTGTTCACTTCGTGGCGGACGGTCCGGATCAGTTGCGTCCAGGCCCGCCGCTCCTCCTCGTGCAACGTGCGGGTCAGGTCGGAGAGGAACACGAGCTGGTGCGACACACCCTTCTCGCGATAGTCGCCGCGTCGAAGCTCCCAGCGGCCGGAGCCGCCCGGCAACGCGATATCGAGCACGCGGGGGGTCTCGCCTTCGAGACAGTCGGCCAGGCCCAGCTCGCTTGCCCGGCAGCCGAGCAGCTCTTCATCCGTTCTGCCCAGCAGTCGCTTGCCGCTGTCATTGACCAACTGGAGCCGCTGATGGCTGTCGAAGCCGAACATCGCGACATCGATCTCCGCGAGGACCTTGCGGAGCAGGGCGGTCGCTTCCATCGCACCCAGCCGCTGCTCGCGGAGCGACTCGGCCAAAGCGTTCACCTCCCAGATGACTTCGCCCATCGCGTCATCGAGTCGGGCCCCCCGCGCCCGCAGCGAGTAATCGCCCTCTCGCAGCGCGCCGAGCAGGTTCGACAGCGTGCGAAGCGGGAAAACGACCTTACTCTGGAGGGCAAATGCGACGCCGACCCAGACGGCCGTGATCAGCACGCCCAGCGTCACCTGGGTCCGCACGGCGTAGTTCGACTCCAGCAGCAGAAACAAAGACATCGTCGAACCCGCCAGTCCGGCAAGCAAGCCAAGGGTCAGGATGCGATGTTCGTATTTCATGATTTGCGATTTACCATTTATGATTTACGATTGTTGGGATTGGTGCCGTCACACGCGAGCTCGAAATCTCAAATTTCAAATCGGAAATCACAAATCCTGGTTCCCCTATCCAATTCCATATTTCTCCAGTCGTCGGTAGAGGGCGCCGCGGCTGAGGCCGAGGGCCTCGGCGGCCTTGCTGATGTCGCCCTGGAAGCGGGCCAGCGCGTTCTGGATCATCATCTGCTCGACCTGGTCGAGGGTCATGTCCTCCATCTTCGCGCCGCCCTGGACCCGCGGCTCCAGGCCCAGATCGCTGGCCTGCACGGTGCCGCCGTGAGCCATGAGGACTGCCCGCTCGATCGTGTGGTCGAGCTCGCGCACGTTGCCGGGCCACGGGTACTCCAGAAGGACCTGCATCGCCGCCGGATCGAGGCCGGCAAGCTCCTTGCGATACCGGCCCGCGTGCCTGGAGAGAAAATGCGCCGCCAGCAGGGGGACATCTTCCGTGCGCTGCCGCAGCGGCGGAACGCGGACCTCCACCGTCTTGAGCCGGTAGAGCAGGTCCTGCCGGAATCGGCCCTCCGAGACCTCTTTAGCAAGGTCGGCGTTCGTCGCCGACAGGATTCGCACGTCCACGCGATGCGTTTTCGAGGACCCCACCGCCTCAAACTCGCCGTTTTCGAGCACGCGAAGCAGCTTGGATTGCAGGTTCGCGGGGATGCTGGCGATCTCGTCGAGGAACAGTGTCCCGCCGTCGGCCAGCTTGAATCGCCCGATGCGGTCGCTCTTGGCGTCGGTGAACGCGCCGGCGACGTGGCCGAACAGCTCGCTCTCGAAGAGGGTCTCCGGAATGCTCGCGGTATTGACGGTCACCAGCGGCCTGTCTTTTCGCATCGACGCCGCGTGCAGCGCCTGGGCGACGATCCCCTTGCCCGCGCCGTTTTCGCCGGTGATCAATACGTTCGCCTGCGATGGGCCGACGCGGGCGATGGCGTCGAGCACCGGCCGCATCGCGTGCGACTCGGCGATGAAGCACGGCTGGGCCTCGCTCCGCAGCAGGACATTTTCCTGCTCGAGCTGTCGCCCCTTGCGTAAGGCCCGGCCCAGCTCGATCTGCGTTCGCAGGGTCGCCAGCAGCCGCTCGTTCTTCCACGGCTTGGTCACGAAATCGCGGGCCCCACGCCGCATCGCCTCCACCGCCAGCTCCACGCTGCTCCACGCCGTCATTACCACCACCGGCAGCGTGCTATCGATCTGGCCGATCCGCGCCAGCACGTCCAGCCCCTCCTGGCCCGACGTGTTGCCGCGCATGTAGTTCATGTCCATCAGGACCACGTCCACGTCCTGCCGCCGGACCGCCTCGACGATCGACTCCGCCGAGCCGACCGTCTCGATCTGGTAGCCCTCCCCCTTGAGCAGCAGGCGCAGCGCCTTGAGCAGCCCCAACTGGTCGTCCGCCACCAATATCCGCGGCACCCCCAGCCAACCCCCGCCCATCCCCGCACCCCCGCCACCCTGTTCATCAATACCCATAACAATCCCTCAGCCACAAGGCCACTGGTCCCACCCATTGTAACCAAATCGTCGCTCCCAGTCCATGCGTCACGTCCCCAATCGCGCACCGCGGAAGGTAGGAGGGTAAGAACACGGGAAGGGAAGAAACCACCTGATCCCCGACCCCTTCTCACCGCGAGATCCAGCCTTTGACCAGCACTCAAAGATCGCCTCACGCTTCCGCGGCGGCCGGCTTTGCATCGGGAATCTCGGATGCGTTGATGTCGCCGTTCCACAGGTACTTCCGCGTTTCCAGGACCACGACGTTCGACAGAGCAAAGAGAGAAATGACGTTCGGAATGGCCATGAGGGCGTTCGCGACATCGGCGAACGACCACACCGCTCGCAGCGTCGACAGCGAGCCAACCATCACGGCCGCGACCCAGAGCCATCGATAGGGTTTTATGGCGCGAGGGCCGAACAGATACTCCGCCGCCTTCTCGCCGTAGTAGGACCAGCCGAGGACTGTTGAAAAGACGAAGGTCAGGAGGCTCACAGTCAAGACGATTGGCCCGACGAAGGACATACCTTCGAACGCCGCTTTCGTCAGCGCCGCCCCGTTATACCCTTTTATCCACTGGTCGGAATTGACGATAACCAGACCCGTCAGGGCGCATACAACGACCGTATCCCAGAACGTGCCGGTCGAGGACACGAGGGCCTGCCTCACGGGATTCTTCGTCTGGGCGGCGGCGGCGACGATGGGTGCGCTGCCGAGCCCCGACTCGTTGCTGAAGAGCCCCCGGGCGATCCCATACCGCGCCGCCTCTTTGATCGTGGCCCCGAGAAATCCTCCGACGGCGGCGTGCCCGGTGAAAGCCCCCGAGAGGATCAGGCGGATGGTCTCGGGAATCGTGTCGTAACGCATGGCCAGCAGAATGATCGCACCCAGGACAAAGAAGATGGCCATGAACGGAACAAGGCGCTCGCACCAGGCGGCGATCGATTTGATGCCGCCGAGGATGACGAGGGCTGTGAGCACCGTGATAATTACCCCTGTGATCCACTGCGGCACGCCGAAGGTCTCGCGGACCATGGTGGCCACCGAGTTCGCCTGGACCATGTTCCCGATGCCGAAGGCGGCGATCGCCGTGAGAAGCGCGAAGACGAGCCCGAGCCAGCGGCAGTTCATCCCGCGCTCGAGGACGTACATCGGGCCGCCGGCCATGGCTCCCGATTTCGTCGTGACGCGGTATTTGACCGAGAGCACCGCTTCAGCGTACTTCGTTGCGATGCCGAAGACGCCCGTGAGCCAGAGCCAAAAGACAGCGCCCGGCCCGCCCGCGGCAATCGCAGTCGCGACCCCGACGATATTGCCGGTGCCGATCGTCGCCGCCAGCGCCGTCGTAAGGGCGCCGAACTGACTGATGTCGCCCGCTCCCTCCCGCGAGCGCTCCAAGGAGAGTCTGATCGCCTTGCCCGTATAGATCTGAATGAAACGGAGCCGAATTGTGAGGTAGATGTGAGTCCCGAGCAGGAGAACGAGCATGGGGGGGCCCCAGGTGAAGTCGCTCGCCTCCTTGAGTATCCGATCCAGTACCTCCATGCCTTGGCTCCTTTGCCGAGATTCTGAATGATAGGACGAGTGCGGAGATTCTATCAAAGGCAAGTAATCTGTCAACCATTTGTGTCAATGGGCTATGGTGCTTGGAGATTTCGCTTCCCCGACGGTTTCAGGTTCTCGCGCAGATCTTCGAATGTAGGTGAGGTGAGTCATTGAACAAAAGATGTTATGTCTCGCGCAGAGACGCCGAGACGCAGAGGATAGAAGGAGAAGGAGAAGGGAGGAACGTACGAAAGGAAGAGCTGCCCAATCCACAATCCGCAATCAATTCGGCCCTGCCGCTCCACCTCGATCATCAATTATCAATCATCCATAATCAATCTCCGGCCCTGCCGCTCCACCTCAATCATCAATCATCCATAATCAATAATCAATTGAAGGCCCCTCTTTTCCCTTGCCTTCCCCGCCTGCCTTCGCCATAATACCGCTAGTTATGCACCTCTGATGAAGCTGCGACAAGTGGGTTGGTGGCCCCCACGGGCCGGACAGACGTGGTGAGGGTGAAATGAGCGCGATGGGCGATGGGTCTCGAGAACTGAGGAAGAAACCAGATGGAACACAGGGAAAATAGGGTACGTCCCTCCCTCTGTACCCCTCTCTGTACCCCTCTGTACCCGTTCGCCCTTCTCGTCGATCTGCCGGTCGTGGACACGGGGTTGCTGGACCTCCACGAGTCCGAGACCCGTCTGAATCTTGCGGGCCGGCAGATAGCCGTTACGAACCACCAGCCGGTGGCCCTCGCCGTCACACACGCGAGCGTGACGATCTACGTATTCAGCGACCTCGTTCTCAATGGCGGTGGCCAGCATCTCTTGGGCCCCTTGCCGCAGGATGTCGGTCAGAACATCTCGCGGCATGATTGACAAATACTCTGTCTTTGCTGTAACCTGTTCCATGTGGCGTGTCCTTTCCTTGTAGACAATATCCATTCCTACCACAAGGATACGCCGCTCTCATCATCCGTCCATCCACAACTTTCGGTTATACCTCGTCGGATATGCCGAAAGGCCTCTGGCGGGGTTTTGCTTTTATGGGGTTAGTTCGAGGAGGGAGCCATGGCTGCTGAACCCGGCGTCAAACGCGCTATCGCTTTCTTCGACGGCCAGAACCTCTTCTACGCCGCCAAGTACGCCTTCGGCTACTCATGGCCCAACTACGATCCGCTCAAGCTCGCACAGGCGGTCTGCCGGGCGCAAGGCTGGCAACTGACTACAAACCACGAAGCACACGAGGGACACGAAGATCACGGAACCGCGGATGAACGCCGATGAACGCAGATTCGTCACTGAGAACCGCCAATTGCCTCTCTGAACCGCCGAGGGCGCAGAGGGACGCAGAGGTTTTCGAATGACAACTGCCAACCGGCAACTGAGAACCGCTCTCAAATCAAATCATAAATCATCAATCATCAATCCAAAGGCAACTGTCAACCGGCAACTGAGAACAGCCTCTTTCATCCGCAGATTTCGCAGATTTTCAACTGACAACCGACTACTGACTACCGACAACTGCTTTTTTCTTGCCCCTCCCGCCCGGATTTGGCATAATAGTCCCCAGCGGAATACTCCTGGCGAAAGCGCCCCGAATGAGAGTTGCGGCCCTACGCGGGCCGGATAGATGTGGTGAGGCCGAAATGAGTCGGATGGCCGCCGGACCTCGAGACCTGAGGGAAGAACCAGATATCGCTCATGGAAAAGGTGCGTTCCCCTCTTCCCCTGCGAGTTGGAGGAAAAAACCATGGAGACACGAGAATCGCTGTATTCGATTGGCCGTTACCAAGGCGCCGGCAAGTGGTGCTTCGCTATCGCAGTGAACAGGGCGTGGGACAATTTTGACCAAAGGCCGAAGCTGTTCTCCGAGTCACTCCTTCGATATGAGAAGGCCACTCGGAGGGACTGGTTTGATGAAGAGACGCGCCGAATGATACAGAACGCAGATGTAAAGGCGCGTTTGTGGGACATTCGGTGCTATTTCTCTCACTATTGCCATGCCGATACATGCTTGGACTTCAGTCCCGATGACAGCCTCAGGACGATCATGGAAAGGGCTTACGCCAAAGCGGCCTTCGAGCAACGCAAACGTCTCACGAAAGACACAGACATCCAGATGCCCGCCTTGTTTGAGACTTCAGGTCGGATCACAGCACCAGGCGTCGTCTTCTTCTGTTCGTTTTTCGTGGAGCGACGCATCCTCAACCGACTCATGGGTTATATCGCCGGGTTCCGGAAAACGGAGGGCGAATACGCGTTGACGCGGGGGGTCTTCTCGACATATTGCCTTCGTGACAGCCATTCCATACAGGCCGGGGATCCCAATGCGGTCCTGTTCAGGGATATCCTGGGATACCTGTCCCGGGTTCCGTCTTCATACTACCGCCACAACAAGGATAAGAACCTATCCGAATAACCCGGCACAGCGGTACGTGATGACGGCACAGACCAGATGAAGCATGCCGAGATAATTTGCGGCCTTCTTCTCCCACCGCGTGAAGATGCGGCGGAAACGGTTCATCC
>Ga0315277_10005052_pt1 | contig 17459 bp, 14 predicted proteins | sample YL17G05_15_MG_FD_203695 | JGI IMG/M metagenome (GOLD analysis project Ga0315277, IMG submission 203695) | Sediment microbial communities from Yellowstone Lake, YNP, Wyoming, USA - YL17G05_15 | ecosystem: Environmental > Aquatic > Freshwater > Lake > Sediment | place: USA: Wyoming | collected... | reverse complement strand
CCAGAACCAATCCTGCCGCGGAAGGCCGTCTCTTCCTTTCGCGCACAGAGGTTTCAATCCGCTTTTCTCTGTGGTCTCCGTGTCTCTGTGGTTCAGAAATCCTTTGCATTTGTGCAAGGATTTTCTTGTTAATAGTACAAAGACCGCCAAGAATGAATGGCCTGAAGATTTTATCTTCGCGGTCTTTCTGGTCAGAGGCGACGGCTTATTTTTTCTTTCCGTGCCGTTTTTGCTACCAGGTGAGTTGAATGAGCGAGACGCCTTGGCGCGGAAGCGAGAACTTGATCGTGGCGCGCCCGCCGGTGACTGTTATCCGTTCCTGAGGGGACAGCATCTGGAGTTGGCCTGCCTTTTCCAGCTCGGCATACTGCTGCTGCGTCGGCTGCTGGGGAGACCCCATTTTCTTCCAGACTTCATACGCGTTGCTGTGATCGCGGTCGATGCGGTAGTGCATCAGCGTGGGCCTTCCGTCCGGCAACCCTTCGATGCTGAGATCCACATCCGCTGCCGGAGCCGGCAGATCATCATCGTGGTAGTTCCAGACCAGGATGGCCACGGCACGGTCCTGGCGGCTGGCCAGTGCCGATAGGTCAGCCGATTCGCGCACGCCCCGGTCGCGCACCGTCTCGACAGGCAGGCCGCCCGTGCTCTCGGCGGCGATGCGGTTGCCGCCCATCCGGCCGAGCATGCGGAAAACGTTGATCACCGGCTTGTCGATGCCGTTGGTTGCCAGCGAACGGAACCCGTCGAAGTACGGCTGGTTTTCGAATTCGAATGCCCACGTAACCGCGCCGAGAAGATTCACCTGATGGAGGTCGGCCAACTGGTAGGTGCGCGCGATCTGCTCGGCGGTGTAGCTCGAGTAGACCGTCCCGTTGCGATACGCATTCGAAGGGGTGAGCCGCGCGGAGCAGGCGGCACAGCCCTCCGGATCGGATTCACCAATGACGATCGGCGTGTTCCGGAGCTCGGGAAATGACGCGACAATCCCAAAGCCGTTCGAGATTGCCTGGAGCTGGTTGCTCACGCCCATGCGCACATGCGAATCCATGACCCGCGGCGCGCCCTTGGCGTGGAAGCCGATGTAGTCGATCGGGGACCCGGTCTTGCCCGTGGCGTAATTGGTGCCGCGCAGGCAATGCTCGAGAAAATCGCGCAGGATCTGCTGTGTACGGGCGCCGTTCGGCCCGGTCACGTGCGGCCCGCCGATGCGCGCCGTCGGCAACGCGCGCTTCAGGCCGTCGGCCGCATAGTCGTACAGTTTCATGTACTCCTGAGCGGTCCCGTGCCAGTAGCCGATGTCCGGTTCGTTCCATACCTCCCAGTACCAGCTCTCGACTTCCTTCCTGCCGTACTTTTCCGTCGCATGGCGCACCCACTGAAAAACGAGTTCCCCCCAATTGGAATAATCCTTCGGCGGATAGGACCACCCCGTGTATATGTCGTTGTAGTTGTCTCCCGGTTTCCAGAAATGGCGATAGGGATCCGGGTGGACCGAAAGCGCCTCAGGCATGAAACCGATCTCGACGAGCGGCTTCATCTTGCGCTCGAGATAGGTGTCGATGATGCGGTCGACGATGGTCCAGTCGTACTTCGGGCGCCCCTCGGCATCCTTGGTGTATGCATTGGTCGAGCCCCACTTGAGAGCAGCGCTGCCATCGCCGGTCGTGAGCAGGTTGTGCGTGCGCACATACACAGGCGCCGGGCTGAGCACCGCAAGTTCCGAGAGGAGCTTTTTGCCGTCCTTCATGTAGGTGTAGTTGGGCTCGTCGTACCCGAACCATGCCCAGATCGGCTTCATCGCACCCAGCGTCTTGCCGGCATCGACATGAATCGAGACACCGGTGCGCTCACTTTGCGGATTGATGAACGGCGCGGCCAGGATTCCAACCGCGATCACGGCACTCACGATCCACACACTTTTCACGGCTCCTCCTTCCGCAACTGGCTGAGTGACACGAGTCCTGTCGGCATCAAGCATTATCCTTTTCACATTTTAGCGCGAGCCCTCAGCTTGAGGTGCGGTCGATAACCTGGTCGGGAAGTTCGTTGATGTCGTCGGGGCGGAGCGGGAAGTGCTCAGCCAGGGCCTGGCCGCAACTTTCCACGGCAGCGCAGATCCCCTCTGCCGCTTTGCCCTGCTTGATGCCGGTGATAATCCGGTCTCGGACGCCGCTCCAGTGCGGATCCCCCATCTTCTCGTGGATGCCCTTGTCCCCCAAAACCACCACCCGGCGTTCGAAACAGGAGAGATAGATCAGGACCCCATTTGAATCGCGGGTCTTATAGAGCCCGCTGGTATAGAACTCACGGAATGCGGCGTCACGGACACACTCCTCCATTTCCTGTGCCCGGATGAACCAGCGCCGCCAGGGGAAATGGGGAATCAGGGGATAAAAGAGGGCGAATGCGATAATTTCGGTCCACAAAAGCACCGAGATCGTGTGGGAAACCGGCAGCACCAGATAGATCAAGGCAGAGACAATGCTTCCCGCCAGAGCGCCCTGGAGAGCGGCTTGGGGATAACGGCCGGAGTCGTTCGTGACGGCAAAGACAATTTCACCGGACGTGGTCGACTCCGCACGCTTTACCGCATCAGCGATCGCCTGTTTATCCGCTTCCGTTAGCAACATAACCCTCTGTCATAATTCGTGAGTGATGAGTGATAAGCCACGAGTACATGATCTCAGCGACTCATCACTCATCACTCTTTTACCATCGTCCGGAGGCGCCGCCGCCGCCGAAACCACCGCCGCCGCCGGAGAAGCCGCCGCCGCCGAAACCACCGCTTCCGCCACTGCCCCCGCCGAAGCCGCCCGGGAAGAATGGGCCTCCGAACCCCCCCCAATGCTTGCCGGATCCGGAGTGGCTCCCCGCCTTGACAAGCGCTCCGAGGAAACCGCCTGCAACGATGCCGATCCCTCCCGCAATCAACATGGGAACCAGGCTGTATCCGAGGATTGCATAGATGAGGTAGAGGCCGGCGCCACCCCCCAAAACGCCGCCGCCCCATTTCCCCGTATTGCCGAGCAGCCACATCAGCGGGGCGAAGAGAAACACCAGAAACTGGAACCCGATTCGGGAGCCGGGCTGCCGCCGCGATTCCGGCCGCTGGGGGGATCCCTGATGGACTCCGCGTACGGTTTGCATGATCGCCGTGACGCCGGCTTCGATGCCTTGATAGAACTGCTGCTCCTTGAAATACGGAACGATCTCATTGTCGATGATGCGGCGGCTGCGCGCATCCGTCAGCGCAGGCTCCAGCCCGTAGCCCACTTCGATGCGCACCCTTCGTTCCTTCATCGCGATGAGAAGGAGCGCTCCGTTATCCCGGCCTTTTTGGCCGAGTCTCCAGGCGGATGCCACACGCACCGAAAAATCGAAGAGATCTTCTCCTTCGAGACCGGGGATGACCAGGATGGCGATCTGGGTGGAATCCGAGGTTTCGAATTGCCTGAGCCTGTTCTCGAGAGTCGCTGTTTGATCCGGAGTCAGCACTCCGGCAAGGTCGGTAACCCGCGCCTGGAGCTTGGGAACATCGAGCGCGAACATGCCGGGGGCCTGCAAAAGCAGCACCAGTCCCAACAGGACCAGGACGCCGCGATCGGCCCGTCTGCAAATACGCGCGGCACCATGCGGGGCCGCGCTCCATGACTGCCGGATGGCTGATTGCATCGATCACTTACCGAAATTCACGACCGGCGCTTTTTCGCTGCCGGGCGCGCTCTGGAAATACTGCTTATCTTTGAAGCCGAAAACGCCCGCGACCATATTGGCCGGAAACTGCTTGATCCGCGTGTTATAGGACTGAGCGGATTCGTTGAACCTCTTCCTCTCGAGCGCAATGCGGTTCTCGCTGCTTTCAAGCTGGCTCTGCAAGTCGAGGAAGTTTTCATTCGCCTTCAAGTCGGGATATTTCTCGACCACCAACATCAGGCGCGAGAGCGCACCACTGAGACCGGCCTGTGCCGCCTGGAATTTTTGAAATTCGGCCGGATTGTTCAGGACTTCAGGAGTCACCCTGACCGAACCGACCTGGGCGCGCGATGCGGTTACCGTTTCCAGCACCTCACTTTCGTGCGCGGCATATCCCTTTACCGTTGCCACCAGATTTGGAATCAGGTCGGCGCGTCTCTGGTAGACGTTTTCGACCTGTCCCCACTGCTGGTTGACTTCCTGCTCCTTGGCGACGATGCTGTTGTAAATACCTGAGACGCTGAACAAGGGAATTGCTACCGCGATGACGATGACCCCCAGAGCTATTAGCCAACCCTTTTTCATTCCGACCTCCCCGGTTTTGATGGAATCAAATAAATATGATACCAGCAGGCGACTGAATGACGAATGACGAATCAGATCCAGCTGTGATTCAAAAAATCGGCGCTGGTGCAATTGGCCCGGCGCTTGAAATGCGATGAGAAGGAAATCCGCCGCCTGTTGGATCCGCGGCATAAGTCCAAAATCTGCCGGATCGAAACAGCCCTGGAAGCCATGGGCAAGCAGCTGATCGTGAGTTTCAGGGCCGCATAGGATTCGCGCGAAAATGAGTTGGCTTTCGGGCGCGAGCGCAGGCTCCAGTTGTGGAAATCCGCAATCCGGTCGGTATGCGCCCGGGAGATTTATCTTGTTCACAGCTCCAAGTCGGAGTATTATTTCCGGTTAGAGGGTTTTGTAAAGACTTCGTTGAAAGGAACAGGCTGCAAACACCTCGTGGAGTGCAGCCTTTTTTGTTTTTGGCCCCTCGGGCCGCGGATGTTTGCCGAAACCCAATTGAAAATCATTGTCCGCAAGGGCAATCTGAAGTCAGGAAAACAAATGAAAGAACAAGGAACAGTCAAGTGGTTTAGCAACGATAAGGGTTACGGTTTTATCAGCCGCGAATCAGGGGATGATGTTTTTGTGCATCACACTGCCATCACAGGTGAGGGCCACAAATCGCTCAATGAAGGGGATAAAATTGAGTTCGAAGTGGCCAAGGGCCCCAAGGGATTGCAGGCTCAAAATGTGGTAAAACTATAGCCTGAAATCCAGGGGATTCCAGAACGTCGGAGCCCCCGATTTGAACGCATCACAAATTCTAAAAGTGAGACTTCATGCCAGGAAAACTATTTGTAGGCAACCTTTCGTTTAATGTCGTAGAGGCGGATCTGGAACAGCTGTGCGCGAGCCTGAAAATTCAGACGGCAAGCGTCAAGGTCATGCGCGATATGGAGTTGGGACGGTCGCGTGGATTTGGCTTCATCGAGCTGGCCCCCGAGGCTGATATGGATGCCGCGATTCAGGCGATGAACGGGAAGGAACTCGACGGACGCGCGCTCACGGTGAATGAGGCGCGCCCCCCCAAGGCGCGCAGCTTCGGAGGAGGCGGTGGCGGCCAGCGGTTCGGCAACAGGCCGGGCGGCGGTGGCGGTCGCGGCGGATTCGGAGGACGCGATAACCGTCGCAAAGAGCAGGAACGCCCCAAGCGCAAGACTCAAGAACTCTACTAGGCGTTGGGTTTTGGGTTGGGCACCGTGCAGTCGAGGCAGGTGTCTTGGGTGAGCCGCCCGGAAAATCCTTGACTGCCTTGCCTCCCTTTCACAGCCTCCGCCGATTGCCTTGGCAATCCCGGATATCGATGATCCGTGCTTTTATTGGACCGGGCCTTGCTGCCTGTTTCCGGTTGAAGTGTGCAAGGATCAGCTTTTGCGGGTATCCTCCGGGGGCAAAACCGAGAATCGGCCGGGGTTTGGGGCAAGGTTTTCGCCGGCAGTTTAATCGAAGTGCTGACCAGGCCTCTTGATGAAATCCCAGCCGTCATCGCTGCCGGCGGCATCGATTATGCGTTCGTCATCTGCGCCTTCTGGAGGGCTTTTCACCGGATAATCCTGGATTCCGAAGTTGACGCTTGTCCAAAGCCTCCATAAACCGAGTGGGGCCGGGCCTTAGCCAAGCCGATGAATCGTTTTGGGCGGGCTTCAGCCCGCCCCCACATCTTTTGGATTAATTCATTTCAATCCAACGATTTCGTAACTGTTTAGCCAAGCCCGAAAAGCTGAACCGCAAAGACCTCGAAGACCGCAAAGAAAAAATTCTTAGAGGTCTTTGCCGTCTTTGTGGTTCAAATTCAGACTGGGCAGGTTCGTTTGACGACCATTTGTACCGTCGGCTAAACAGGTACACGATTTCGGATCAAGCAATGCACTTCAACCTCGGAATTCGGGATAATCGAACCGTAATCTTCCGGTTCGTGTAATAATGGGGGTGCTGGCGCGTTTGAGTTGTTGAGGCGACCGGATATGGAAGCAGCCACCCAGGCACTCGACGCGCAGCCCATTGCCATGACGTTATCCGCGGGCTTCGCTGCATTGTACGAACATCATTACACTGTGGTTTACCGCACCGCGCTCCGCATCACCGGGAATCCGGCCGACGCGGAAGACGCGATGCAGACGGTATTTCTCCGCATCCTCAATCAAGGCAGCCGCCTGGACCTCGGGCAGTTGAAGGAAGCGTATTTCCGGCGTGCGGCCGCGAACGCGGCCCTGGACCTGCTGCGCCGCCGGGTATCGCATGCCGAAGCCGGGCTCGATGAGGCTTTCCCGCATGCCGCGCACGAAACCGCGGCGCTCCTGAAGGAGCGGCTGCGGCGGGCGATTGCCACGCTTGACGGAAGTGACGGCGAATTGTTTCTGCTGCGCTTCGTCGAGGGATTGTCCAACGGGGAACTGGCCGAATTATTCGGCCAGGACAAGAACCACATAGCCGTTCGGCTGCACCGCATCCGGCAAATGCTACAGGTTGAAATGGAGCGTTAATAAGGAGGCCGGCGATGTCCGACGATCGATTGGAAAAGGCTTTGGAAGCAATGAAGAACGAGGATGCCAGCCCCGGGCAAATCGAGGAAGCGCGGGCTAATGTCTGGCAAAGACTTGAAAGTCATGGCCTGGAGGCATGCGCCGAGTTTCAGCCCGCCTTTCAGGACTATCTCGACGGCAATCTTGCTGATAACCGCCGGGTGCTGATGGAAGACCACCTCAGCCGGTGCACGCGTTGCCGGACGCAGCTTGCCGGGCTGAAAGGCGAGCACGTGGTTGTCGCGATGCCACAGCGCCCCACGGCATGGTTGCCGCAATGGGGAAAATGGGCGCTCGCGGCCGGGCTGGTTCTGATGGCGATCTACCTCGGGCGCGGCCGCATCGATCAATGGTTTGCTCCGGGAGGCCCGCGCGCCACCCTGGCCTCTCTCGACGGCGGATTGTACCGCGTGCCGCAGGGCGTCTTGCTGCCGGGCGCGGGGGTAGGCGAGGGCGAAGTGGTGCGCACCGGTCCGGGAGCCCGCGCGATGCTGCGGCTTGACGACGGTTCGATGATCGATATGAATGAGCGTACCGAGCTGTTCCTGAGCGCCACGTGGAGCGGCCGGACGATTCACCTTCAGCGGGGCGACATTGTCGTGCAGGCGGCCAAACAGCGGCGCGGCCACTTGCGCGTCCAAACCCGCGATTCCATAGCATCGGTCAAAGGGACCGTGTTTGCTGTTTCTTCGGGACTTCAAGGCACGCTGGTATCGGTGGTCGAAGGTTCCGTGGCCGTTGCCCGGGCGGGCAGCGACGAAGTGGTGGTGAGCCCGGGCGGTCAGGCGGCTTCGGATCCGGCGCTGATGAGCTCCGTACAGGAAGCGGTTTCATGGAGTCCGGATGCGCAGACTTACATCGCCCTGCTTGAATCCTTGGCGAAGATCGACCGGCAGCTTGCCGAGTTGCCGGGGCCTGCTTTGCGCACGGAACCGCGCCTGCTGAAATGCCTGACTCCCAACGCGGTTGTCTATGGCGCGATCCCCAACCTGGGCGGCACTATCAGCCAGACGATGGCGCTGGTGGAACAGCAGGCGGCCGAGAGTTCGGTTTTTCGTGCCTGGTGGAATTCGACCACAGCCCAGGAACTGAAGCTGATTGTCGACCGCATTCAGAAGGTCACGCCGCTGCTCGGCGATGAAGTGGTTTTTGTGTTTGCCCAGAGCGCCCCTGATGCGTCAAAACCGATCCCCATCCTGCTTGCGGAAGTGCAGCCCGGGAAGCGCGCCGAACTGGCAAGCGCCCTGGATGCCTTGCGCGGGCAGACGGCGGAAATCCCGTTGCCGTACTCGCTGAATGACATGTTCCTGGTCATTTCCGATTCCCAGGCCGATCTGCAATGGGCAGTGAGCCACCTGGGACAGGGCGCGGCCACTTCGTTTGCAGAGGCGATCGCTGCCCGCTACCAGCGCGGCGCCGGCTGGCTGATCGGCATGGACCTGACAATCATATCGGCCCTTGCTTCCGACGTCCCGAAGGAACTCTCCGGGTCAGGACAGCTGAAGCATGTGTTCTTTGAACAGAGGACTGTGCGGGGAGTCGAGCAGAACGAGGTGACGCTGACGTTCCGGGGATCCCGCATGGGAATGGCGTCCTGGCTGGCCAGCGGCGGATCAGGCGGAGCTGCCGAGTACCTTTCCGCCGATGCTTCATTCGCAGCCTACGTATCCACGCGCGAACCGGGGCAGTTGTTTGACGAACTCATGGGCCTGGCGAACATGCAATCGTCCGGGACCGCCGGTCTGTCCCAGGCCGAGTCGAAACTGGGCGCAAATTTTGCCCGCGACCTGGCCGCTGCCTTTGGCACCGAGTCGGCGCTGGGATTCGAAGGCCTCTCGACTTCCGGGCCGGTCTGGATGCTGGCGGTGCTCGTCAACGATCCCGCCACAATCGACGCTTCGGTCCGCAAACTCGTGGAGCTTTACAATGCGGAGGTCGCAGCGGCGGATGAGTCCAAGCGGATCACTGTGGAACAGGAAACCGTGGACGGGCGCCTCTGGACGACTCTCAAGCCGGGCATTCTGCCGGTGACTGTGACCTGGACCTACGATCGCGGCTATCTTGTCGCCGGCTCCGACCGGGGCGTGGCAGGGCGGGCGATCGCAACCCGCAACGGCGGTTCGCCGCTTGTCTGGTCGCCGACGTTTCAACAGCAACTGCCGTCATCCACCGGCCTGCACCCGTCAGGCTTTGTCTGGCTGAACACCAAGGGCGCATTTCAAAGCCTGGCATCCCTGCTGCAGAACCAGGCCGCCCAGAAGTTGTTTGCCGAGCGCGACCCGATTCTGACGGTCTTTAACGGGACCGCGGATCAAATTCACTCTGCCAGCCGGATACGGCTGTCGGGATTGATTATAGACCTGATGAGGCTGGGAAGCCTGGGCGGAGCCCGGTCCGGATTTTTCCAGTAGCAAAGAAGCAGGTATCAATCAGCCGGGCGATTCGCCGAGGTCAAAACAAAACATCGCGGCGAATCGCCCGCCTTTGTACGGGCCAGCCCCGTCTGGAGTGCGGCGACTGGTCGCCGCTCTGGAGATCGCGTTCTGGCCGGGCAACGGCAGCTTGCTGCCGTTTTCAGGAGAGACCAATGCTTGGCTACAGGCGCACCGCGGCAATCCCGGCAGCAAGCTGCCGGTGTGGGGCAGCACCAAGCCGTTGAAATCGGCGACCAGTCGCCGCACTCCAAACGCGCCATGGGTGCCATGCGTCAAAAACTATGCGGCCTTGGGCGGGACGCCCGCGCTCCTTCGCAGGACGAGCCTGCGGGGGCGATATTTGTGGTATTCACCCCCGCCATCCACTAACATGTCCCCCCATGTCAGGCTGCGATTCAGCTGTGCCGAACCCCCGGCAACGGGCTGCGTTTCCGCTTCTGGCGGTGCGACTCGAAAAGGCTCTGCCGTTCCCACGGCTTCCTGTTCTCGGCATTCCTTGAGCCGGGCGCGCAAGTGGGTCCCGGCCGCCGGCCGGGACCAGCGGCCTCCGCGACTCCGCAACCGTAGCATGATGGAAGCATCCGTCTTGGGTTGGAATACGGTACTGGTCCCGGCGGGCCGCCGGGACCCACTTGCATGCCCCCATTTTGGGGGCTTCCTGAAGCCACCCGCTCTGCGGGTGGTGGCTCACTTCCCTTCGCTGTTTTTCGGTCTGGCGATTGCCGTCGCGGGCATGACGAGCGGGATTGCGGGCCCGCGGCTTCATGCCGCTGCCCGGGCAATTCCCCTGTGTGCGCGGGTGCTCGTTACGACGGTTTGTGTGGGGCAATACCGCATATCATATCTCTGCAAACCGATGACACCCATGGCTGCATCGAACAACTGCACAAGAGAATCCTCGGGATGCGCCGCCGGGTGCTGGCTATTATTGACATTCGCGAAATATAATGACAGGAATCAAGGAAGGGCTCAGGATTCGGACCGCTCACCCTCTTGCGTGATTCTCAATAGCTGTCAAGAAGGTGTTTGCAGAGCGCGGCCCGGTTCTGGTAGGTTCAGACAGAATTACGGAACTATTTAGCGCGCCCGGGCGTATTCGGGTATTGAGTTTGATGATTGCCGTGATGAGAGTGGAAATCCCCCCGGGGAGACCGGTCCCGGATTCTCAAATATCCCTGGAATGCAGTCGGATGAATGCTGAATGACACAACCGATCATCGAACTGGATAACCTCAAGGTCAGGCTCGCACGGCGGGAGATCCTGCGCGGGATTTCATGCCGTCTTAACGTTTCCGGAGTCGGAAAAGCGATCGGGTTGCTCGGCCCCAACGGCGCCGGCAAATCAACCTTGATTTTGACCCTGCTCGGCTTCCATGCTCCGAGCGCGGGGTGCGCGAAGGTAATGGGATTCGATTGCCACCGCCAGATGCGCGAGGTCCGGTCGCGCGTCGGTTACATGCCCGAAAACGAATCCTTCATCCCCAACATGACCGCAGTCACCTTTTTGCGCCTGATGGCGGAACTTTCCGGATTGCCCGGCGAGGCTGCACTCGAGAAGGCGCACGAGGTGCTCTTCCACGTCGGTCTGGGCGAGGCGCGCTACCGTGAGCTGAGGACCTACTCGCTGGGCATGAAGCAGATGGCGAAGCTTGCCCAGTCGATCGTCCACGGCCCGGAACTGGTGATCCTGGATGAGCCGACCAACGGGCTTGATCCGGCCGCACGCGCGCGCATGCTCAGACTGGTGCGCGAGATGAAAGAAGAGCAGGGGATGAATGTGATCCTGTGTTCGCACCTGCTGCGTGATGTCGAGCAGGTCTGCGACGAAGTCGTCATCATGAAGGACGGCATGATTGTCCACGAATGCAACCTCGAGGAGGAGCGGCGTTCGAACCGGTGCTTTGTGGAGCTCGAGGTCACCGGCAATGACGGCAATCTGCGCGGGGCGCTTACGGAAATCGGCGCGGAGGGCGTATCCGAAGGGGGCGGCCGCTGGCGCATCGTCCTGCCGCCCAATGTTGAGCTCCAGGCGATCTGGGATCTGATGGCGCGCCAGAGCCTGCTGGTGCGCAAACTGAGCCACCGGCGCGACACTCTGGAAGAGATCTTTTTGAAAGCGATGGGTCACATTGCTCATACGCCGGGCGAAGGCGCCATGCAGAGGAGTCAGGAGTCAGGAGTCAGGAGTCAGTAGAAAAAACCGGGGGCTGCGGCCGGGAGCCGCACCATGTAATCGGAAAATTGAGGGGGTTCCGCGGAAGGCGCGATTTCGAGGAATCAGGAGTCAGTTGAAAAACCAGGGATTGCCAACAGCCTGCTTTTATTCTGACTCCTGACTCCTGACTCCTTCAGGTTCTGGCGGAGAGCTAAGTCAGATATCGACCGCGGCAAGCTACCGCACCAAGGAGAGAATAATGGCAGTTTACAGGCGAGGCTACCACCGATACCGGGGCCGCATTACGGGGCATTGGACGCGATTCATGGTGCTGCCCCGTTTCGCATGGCGCCGCCTGTTCCGGCAGCGGCTGGTCCTCCTTCTTATGGTGGTGGCCCTGATCTGGCCGATTCTGTGCGCCGTTTTCATCTACCTTACCAACCATGCGGAATTGCTGCGCGGATTGCCCCGCGACTTTCAGAATTTCATCGAGGTGAACGGCAATTTCTTCATTGTGTTCATGAGGGTGCAGGCAATCTTTGCCATCTTTCTTGCCGCGCTTACGGGGCCGGGACTGATCGCGCCCGATCTTGCGAACAATGCCCTGCCGCTCTACTTCAGCCGTCCGCTCACCCGGTCGGATTACATTCTGGCCCGTCTCCTGGTGTTGTTTGGGCTGTTGGCGCGCATCACGTTGATCCCGGGATTGCTGCTGTTCGGCCTGCAGACCGGCATGGCGGGCGGATGGTGGTTCTGGGCGAACTGGACGCTCGGGCTGGGCATGGTGCTGGGGCTCTCCTTGTGGGTGCTGGTGGTAAGCATGGTGGCTTTGGCCGGTTCCGCATACGTGAGATGGCGGATTGTGGCGGGCGCCGTCGTCCTGGCCTTTTTCTTTATCCTGAGCGGCGCTTCGGTAATGATCAACGAAATCTTCCGCGTCACCTGGGCGCATGCCATCAATCCGTCCTGGACCATCGACCGATTATGGTGCGCCATGCTGGGCGTAGAGCCGCCGGAAGGTCCGGGGATCGCGGCGTGTGCGGTGACCATGGGCGTTACCATTCTTCTGCTCCTGCTTGTGCTCAGGCGCAAGCTGCGCCCCGTGGAGGTGGTCTCGTGAGCGCGCCGGCGGTGGTCTTCGACGAGGTCTCGAAGTTTTACGGCGAGGTGCTCGGCGTCAACCGCGTCACCCTGCATATTCCGCCGGGGATTACCAGCCTGGTGGGGCCGAACGGTTCCGGCAAGACGACGCTGATGAACCTGATGACGGGGCTCATCCACCCCGATCGCGGCTCGATCACCATGCGCGGCCTGTCGCCCCGCGATCCGGAGCACCTGATGGGCATCACCGGCTATGCCACTCAGTATGATGCCGCGCCGCGCTGGGCAACCGGGTTCAGCTTCATCACGACCGGGCTGCTGCTTTACGGCCACAGCCGCGCCGAGGCGGAAACGAAGGCGTGGAAGGCGCTGGAGCTCCTGAGCCTGACCGACGCGGCCCACCGCAAGGTGGCGGCATACTCGAAAGGGATGCGGCAGCGCGTCCGCCTGGCGCAGGCCATCGCGCATGAACCCGAGCTGCTGGTGCTTGATGAACCGCTCAACGGGCTGGACCCGCTGGTGCGCGCGGAAACGATTGCCCTGTTCCGCTCCTGGGCCGCGCTGGGGCGCCATGTCATCCTCTCCAGCCACGTGCTGCAGGAGGTGGACGTCATCAGCGACCAGGTGATTCTGATCGCCAACGGCATGATTGTGGCGGAAGGCGAAATCCGCAACGTGCGAGAGGAGATCCACGAGCACCCGAGCCAATTCATCATCCGGTGCCGGGATGCGTCGCACATTGCAGCGCTGCTGTTCAACGAGGATCACATTACCGAGATCAAACTGAACGAAGACCGCATGGGCATGCTCGTAATGACGAAAGATCGCGAGCAGTTCTCCCGGGCGCTGGGCCGCATCGCGGGAGAAGGGCATCGTATCGACAGCGTCATTCCGGCGGATGAAAACGTGGACGCCTTGTACGAATACCTGATCGGCGGGAGCAACTAAGAACAACCGGCGGAAGCCGCTTGATTCTTTGAAGTGAACTATGAAAAAACGGTTCTGGACCAGGCAGGCATGGACCATTGCCAAGATTGAGTTGCGGCGCGCTTTCTTTTCCAAGCGGGCTTTCTGGGTGTACGGGCTCGCGCTGTTTCCTGCGCTCATCTTTTTCGGCCATGGCATCGAAGTCAAACTGAGACGCGACCGCCTGGCCGCCCGCGGGCTTACCAGCCAGGCCCTCCTGGACAGCACCACCAAAGGCGAGTCTGCCGCGGATGTGCGCAGGCGTCTGGGAGCGCCGGCACGGGAGAGCCAATATGAAAGCCGCCGGCGGGTGCGCGCCAAAGGCGAAGCGACGGGAATCACCACCCATATCATCGAACCGGCCGAGGCCCGGTTTGTCCGGCTGAATATCACACGGCCCAGCTACAGCGGCGAACCGACTGCCAGGATATACGAGTTTGAAGTTTATGGGACAGACAGTGCCAGCAACCTGGCGCTCAATCGCATGGCTACCGGCAGCAGCCCTTGCAGCTCCGATCAGGGGCCGGAAAAAGCCTTCAACGGCAGCATAGCGGGCGGGCGCTCCGACAGTTGGTGCACGCACGAATATGACCGCTTTCTCCAGGTTGACCTCGGGGCGGCCCACAAGCTGAGGCGATTTGTGGTCAAGCACGCCAGCGCGGGCGGGGAAAGGGAGGAGGCCGACACCAGGGAATTCAATATCCAGGTCAGCAATGACGGCAAGATGTTTGCCACCCTGGCAAGCTCCGCCGGCGCCAGGTTCATGGATGAGCGCACCACGAACCTTTTCCTCACCTATTTTGACGGCCGGCGCGAGGCGCAGCTGCAGTTTGCCGACGGCAAACTTGTTTCCCGAAGGATTACACCCGTTCTCAATTTTGAAGAAGACCGCCAGGTATTTGCCGGGGTCTTCCAGTTCTTCTATCTGCGTCTGGCGATCTTTTTCGGCTGCCTGGGCATTTTCATGAATCTGTTCCGCGGCGAGATGCTGGATAAGACTTTGCATTTCTGGCTTCTCGTGCCCGCGCGGCGCGAGGTTCTGCTGGCCGGCAAATATTGCGCCGGCCTGATCGCCGCGGCGGTGATTTTCGCCGGGGGCGCGCTGCTCTGTTTCGGGCTCATGATCTGGCCGCACGATCCGATTGAAGTGCAGGCCTACTGGCAAAGCGCGGGCCTGGCGCATGCCTTCTGGTACACCATGGCCGCGGTGCTGGGGTGCGTCGGTTACGGGAGCGTTTTTCTCGCCGCGGGCTTGTTTCTGCGCAATCCGATCATTCCTGCCGCCGTGCTGCTCGGCTGGGAAGGCATCAACGGTTTTCTGCCCGAGATTCTTCAAAAGCTGAGCGTCCTGTACTACCTGCAATCCCTTTGCCCGGTCCCCGCCCCTACAGACAAGGGCGCGCCGGCGCTCATTCAAATGCTGCTGGCGCCGGCCGCGCCGGCCTCCCGTTTCTGGGCGATTGTCGGCTTGCTGATTGTCACCGGGCTGGTGCTGTGTCTGGCGAGTTTCGCGATCCGCCGCATGCAGATCACCTACGGGAGTGACACATAGACAGGGGTAAAGGGGTAAAGGGCGGCGAGGAGTCGGGCGTCCGTTTGGAGTGCGGCGACTGGTCGCCGCTTTGCTCTCCGAAATCCTTGTGGTTGCCAAAAATTTGGTCCAGATTGAAATTGCTGCACTTTTTTGAAAATCACGTCAAGCAGCTGGTTTCAATGGATTTCTTCGTGGTAGCTCCGGGCTCTTATGCTTATGTCTACGAATGCGGGCTGGCCTTCGCCTGCAATAGGTGAGCTATGTCAAAATCCCATGAGCTCTCCCGCCGGATGTTCATCGAAAAGGGCGCGGCAGCCGGCGTCGGTGCGTTGGCGGCACTCTACTCGACACCGCTCTTCGCACAGTCTCGGTTCGACCTGGTGATCCGTGGCGGGACGATCCTCGACGGAACCGGCGCACCGCCCTTTCCGGCCGACATCGGCCTCGTCGGCGGCCGCATCGCGGCCATGGGGCAAATCGCGCCCGAACAGGCCGCGCGGGTGATCGACGCCTCCCGACTGCACATTGCCCCGGGATTCATCGATATCCACACCCACTCGGACGGCGACATCTTCCAATACCCCACCGCCGACAGCCGCGTGCACCAGGGCGTGACCACGGAAGTGACGGGGAATTGCGGAGGCTCGGCCGCGCCTCTGGCCGGCGCACGGGCGGACGAGATCCGCCGCGCCTACAAGGAGGATGGCGTCGACGCGGCATGGACCGGCGTTGCGTCCTACTGCGACTATCTGGATCGCTTCGGGATATCCGTCAACCACGCGCAGTTGATAGGCCAGGGCACGCTGCGGCAGAATGCCGTCGGCCTGGTCGATCGGCAGCTCACCGCCGACGAGCTCGACGCGGTGTTGCGCGCGGTTGACGAGGGCATGGCGGAGGGCGCCTTCGGACTGTCGACCGGTCTTGAATACGTGCCGGGGCGCTACACCCCCACCGCCGAGATCGTGGCCATGTCTCGCGTGGTGGCCCGCCACGGCGGGTTCTACGCGTCGCACGTCCGCAACGAGGAAAGATACGTCCTCGAAGCTGTCGACGAGGCCATCGCGATCGGCCGCCAGGCCGGATGCCGCGTCGAGATTTCGCACCTGAAGGCGACGGGACAGGGAAACTGGGCGAAGCAGCGCGGCGCCCTCGCCCTGATTGAGTCGGCGCGCCGGGCAGGGGTGGACGTGCTGGCGGATGCCTATCCATATACCGCCTACTCAACCGGTCTGACAATTCTACTTCCGGCTGAGACGCTGGAAGGCGGCACGCGCGCCATGCTCGGGCGGCTCGCCGATGACGCCGGGCGCGCAAGCCTCTGTGCGCATTTGGTGAATCAAGTGGCGCACGATCCGGGTGACTTCTCGCTGATCGTGATCGCCCGCATGAAGTCCGAAGAAGATCAGGCGCTCGTGGGGCAGAGCGTGGCCCGCATCGCGGAAGGCTGGAAAGTCGATCCTGCCGAGGCAATCCTCCGGCTGATCGAGAAGGAGCAAGGCAACGTGCCGTTCATCGGGCACGGCATGAGTGCCGAAAACGTCGAACTTTTGCTCCGGAACCCGCTGGTGATGGTGGGATCGGACGGGTATTCGATGGCTCCCGTGGGGCGGGCCGCACAATCCCGGCCGCACCCGAGGTCGTACGGCGCATTCGCCCGGGTGCTCGGATACTACTGCCGTGAACGGAAACTTTTCGAGCTGCCTGAGGCGGTTCGCAAGATGACCAGCATGCCGGCGGACCAGTTAGGACTGCGCGACCGCGGCAGGATCGCGGCCGGCAAGTGGGCTGACCTTGTCGTTTTCGATCCGGCGGCCATCAAGGACGAGGCTACGTTTGATTCGCCTCACCGTTTTGCGTCCGGGATCCGGCAGGTGCTGGTGAACGGCGTGCTGGTCGTCGACAACGGTAAACACACCGGCGCAAAGCCCGGCCGCGCCCTGCGTCGTGCCTAGCCTGATGGATAGGTGGAATAAACTGCCGCCTGGCAGTCGGCTCTCCCGAAATGTGTCCTCTTCAGCCTCCGATTTTGGGCATTTTGCCATCTTCGGCGTTGCCGGCTTAGGGTCTCGTTTCCCGTTCTAACGCCGCTCGAACATAAGATTGGTGACGCGCCCGGACCATGCTGTCCATCGATGCACCTCAGGCTCCAATGCCGATTACGATAGCGACTCCGAGGATGCCGCTCTGCCATCGGGCCGGTGCTGTGCGTCGGTTGAGGGCTTCAGCGTCCACGCCGGTGTCTTCGTTCCTGCACGCGACCGCATGCGACTGGAGCGGCTGGCACGATTATGCAGATCTCCGCATGAGCGACATTATGCGGACCCCGGAGTTATGCGGACCTCCGGGGTCATTGCTTTGTGGTGATCAGGGTTTGGTCACGTCGGAACTCCGCATAACTGTAGACGGCCGCAGCGAGGCGATGAGCCGGTCCG